>OMKS01001088.1_pt1 | contig 24916 bp, 21 predicted proteins | sample 1674721 | NCBI WGS metagenome assembly OMKS01 (sample SAMN06264996, study PRJEB25208) | sediment metagenome | isolation source: hot spring sediment | place: USA: California | collected 2014-09-02
ACTTAGGAGATATTCATGCTCCTCACTGGTGCCATCTACTACTGCTATGAGAATTTTGTCAACCATTTTTTCCAATGCACACAAAACTACCTCTGAAGCAATCTCACCTAAAAACTTTGTGCGTTGCTTAATTACCCTTGGAGGCAACTGCTCCATCTTGTAAGCTGAAGTTGACTCTTCGTTTGAATATGCAAATACATTGACCCTATCAAACCCAAAATCATTTGTATATTGACACAACCTATCAAATGCCTCTTGTGTCTCATGTGGGTGACCTGCAATGAGTGTAGTTCTAATAAAAGCATTCTCTTTTGCTTGCATATACTCTAAAAGGGCTTTTGTTTTCTCTTCGTTTGCTCCTCGTTTCATCACTTTTAGCATCCTATCATCTATATGTTGAATAGGCATATCATAGTAGCTTTGAAACACTTTGGAATCTGCAATGGCATCTATAAGCTCGAAGCTAGTTGTGCTAGGGTAGAGATAGAGTATCCTTGCACTCTTAATGCCTGCTATCTTTTCAACTGCACCAATCAGTTTAATAAGCCCATCTTTGATACCCATATCACGTCCATAACTTGAGCTATCTTGAGAAATAAAGCTAAAATCCCAAAACCCTTTGTCAACTAGATTTGTCACCTCTTTGACAATCGAATCTAATGTTCTTGAGTGGAGCTTTCCTTTGAATTGTGGTATCGCGCAAAAAGAGCAAGACTGATTACACCCTTCTGCTATCTTGATATAGGCGTGATAGTTTGATCCTGTGACAACCCGCGGTACATTTTCGTCAATCAAATAGACTATTGGTGTAAATCTATTTTGTTTTTCCTCTATAAGGGCATCTATCTTGTCATAATCCCCTACTCCTGTAAAGATATCAACCTCAGGAAGATTTTGACTTAACTCCTCTTGGTATCTTTGTGTCAAACAACCACTCACAACTAGTAATGAATCTTTTTTTCTAGCCAGGCTTGCTTCAAGTATCGTTTGGATTGACTCTTCTTTTGCTGCTTCTATAAAGCCACATGTGTTGATGATAATCACATCAGCTTTCGAGACATCATCTACTAGACTATATTGGCTCAATCTTCCCAACATAACCTCACTATCAACAAGATTTTTTGTGCATCCAAGGCTAATGAGATGGAGAGTTTTTGTAGTCATATGTTGCTTCTTTTTTAAATGGATTATAGCATAGTTGCTCTAAGTGTGAAGCAGTTTTGGTGTGGTATGATTATGCCTATGAAAAATCACTTTAGACAAATAGCAATTATTGGGCCAACTGCATCTGGAAAAACAGCTTTGGGCATCAAGATTGCAAAAGAGATAAACGCAAAGATTCTCTCTCTTGACTCACTTGCCATCTACAAAGAGATTGATATCGCATCAGCTAAGCCAACCAAAGAAGAGATGGATGGCATTTGCCATTTTGGAATAGATATAATAGCTCCAAATGAAGATTTTGATGTCACAGTTTATGCCAATTTGTACAAACAAGTAGTTTCTCAATGCAAGCATGAAAATATTCCACTTATTATCACAGGTGGAAGTAGTTTTTATCTCAAAATACTCATCAACGGTATTAGTAAAACTCCAAAAATAAACGATGAGCACTACAAAAAAGCTACAGAGATGCTACATGATACTCACAAAACATACAATGTGCTTTTTGAAAAAGACCCAATTTATATGTCAAAAATCTCTCATAACGACAGGTACAGGATAGAAAAGGCGCTCCTTATCTATCTAGCCTCTAGTAAAACTCCATCAGAGTATTTCGCCTCAAATGTACCTGAGCCAATCATCAAAGATCCTCTGAGTATCTACTCTATAGCAACAAAAAGGGAATTGCTAAGAGAAAAAATCAAGCACCGAACAGAGCAAATGGTACAGCATGGACTCATACAAGAGGTGGAGTATCTCAAAAACAAATACGGCACTAAACCAAATAGCATGAAGGCAATTGGCATCAAAGAGACATTGGGATATTTAGAGGGTGAGTATACGAAAAAAGAGTTAATCGAGCTAATCTCTGTACATACAAGCCAACTTGCCAAAAGGCAAGAGACTTTCAATAAAACGCAGTTTCAATCGACCAAAAAACTTTTAGCAGATGAGATCTACCAAGATATCTTAAAAGCCTAAAACCCTGAAGCACTTACCATATATGTTATATACGACAGGAGTGGCTGAGCGAAAAATACCGATGCCACAGTGGCAAGAACAGCAATCCCGATCATAACCATAAGTGGTCGTGAAAGGTTGTAATAGACTACATTGACATTGCCTGTTGGCTCTTTGAGAAACATATAGACTATAAGTTTGAGGTAATAATATGCAGCAATTGCACTATTGAGTCCCATCAAAATAGCAAGCCATACATATCCAGCATCAACAGCAGAACTCATCACATAAAGTTTCCCCCAAAATACTGAAAATGGCGGCACTCCAGCAAGTGAAAGCATAAAAAGTGCCATCACAACCGCACCCATTGGCATTATCTTGATAAGACCTGCAAACTTCTCATACGGATGGTCAAAGCGTTGATGGTATGCTCTTTTTTTGTGTCTAGATATCCAAAGCATCGCAAATGCACCTAGATTGGTAAACATAAAGAGTGCATAATATAAAAAAATACTTGCATTCCCTTTTGTTGTTCCTAGTGCCAAAGCTGCCATTACAAATCCAGCGTGTGAGATAGAGGAGTATGCAAGCATCCGCTTGACATCCTCTTGGACTAGCGCCATGATGTTTGCTAGTGTCATAGTGAAAACTGCTAAGACTAAAACTATGATTCGAACCGGCTCAATGCCTAGCTCTATATACATCCCAAAGATACGCAAAGCAACAACAAATGCTGCGACTTTAGGGACGATAGACATATATCCAGCTAGTGGTGCACTTGCGCCTTCGTAAACATCTGGAGCCCATGTATGAAATGGGAACAAAGAGAGTTTAAATGCAAAAGCAATCAATAGCAATACAGAGCCACCCAAAATCGCTATCATCAATCCAGTTTCATCTAATCTATTTCCTAATATCTCCTGCACAGCATAAAGTTCAATGCTTCCTGTTGTCGCATAAATCAGAGCAGACCCCATCGCAAAAAATCCAGCTGCTAATGCACCCATAGTGAAGTACTTGACAGCAGCTTCGTATGAGTTGCTTCTATTGTGCATAGCAATCAAAACATAAAGTGCCAATGAAGCAGTCTCAAGTCCAACAAAAATCAAAATCAAATTATCGGTTGCTACCATAAATTGGAATCCTGCAATCATAAATAAAAAGAGGGCAAAAAACTCCGGATAAGAGAATTCATGAAACCGTTTAGAAGTAAGGGCAAGTGGGATAAAAAGCATCGAGGCTACTAGTATCAAGAATTGCGATATGATAGCAATCCCGTCTACAAATAAAACATCAAAGAAACCTCTATCATTGAGTGTCAATCCCAGTGTTGCACCAAAATCGATAAACAATATAAGTAGCGTCATCATGACATAAAAAGACTTATGCAAATTGTCCTTGATAAGGTCAATTGTGATTATCATCAAGCCTCCAATAACAGCTATAAGCATAGGAGCCAATGTGATAAGATTTAATTCTTGTAATGTAACTGAAACAGGTGTCAACATCAGTTCCCCTCCTTGGCTTGTTGTGTCGTCAATATCATATCTTTTGTATTTTGCATAGAGGCTTTCTCTTCCATAAACTCAAGCATTGCAGATACCGATGTATCGATTGGTCCAAGCACAGGTTTTGGATAGATCCCTAGCCATGCTACTATAATAACCAATGGTATCAGTGACCATGTCTCTCTTGAATCCAAATCTTTTAGGCTTTTGTTTGCATCATTTGTTATAGGGCCAAAAAAGGTTTTCTTGTAAAGAGACAACATATAAACTGCCCCTACAATGATGGAAGTTCCTGCAAGGATGGTGATAATTGGTGAAATCTTATAGAACCCTAAAAGCACCAAAAACTCTCCCACAAATCCTATCGTTAGTGGTAAGCCAACTGATGCCATAAGCATCACCCCAAAAATCAAAGCAAATTTTGGCATCACTGAAGCTAACCCTCCAAATTCACTCATGAGTTTTGTATGCCTTCTGTCATATATCATCCCAACAAGCATAAACAGAGCCCCCGAGACAATTCCGTGAGCAATCATCTGAAATATAGCACCACTAATACCATGCGAATTCATAGCAAATATCCCTAGCATTATGATACCCATATGCGAAATAGATGAGTAGGCTATCACTTGCTTGATATCCTCTTGTGCATAAGCAACCATAGCGGTATAAATAATCATAATTAGCGACAAAATCGCAATTGGCATAATCATCATTACTGAAGCATCAGGAAAAAGCGGTAAAGAGAATCTTACAAATCCATATGTTCCCATTTTAAGCAAAACTGCTGCTAGTATAACCGAACCTATCGTTGGTGCTTGACCGTGAGCATAAGGGAGCCATGTATGAAACGGAAACATTGGCACTTTGATGGCAAAACCGATAAAAAATGCCCCAAAGAGCCACAGCTGCTTATCTAGTCCGAACCATCCCATCTGATACCAATCTGTAAGGGCAAAACTCCAAACTTGCATCTCACTATGGTACTCATATGCCATAAACAGTATACCAACAAGCATGATAAGTGAACCTGCGAAGGTGTAGAGAAAAAACTTAATAGAGGCATAAACACGCAATGGTCCACCCCATGCACCGATGATATACAGCATAGGGACAAGAGAAAGCTCCCAAAAGAGATAAAACACTATCACGTCAAGAGCTACAAAAACCCCAACCATAGTCATCTCCAAAAAGAGAAGAGTTACTACCATATTTTTAACTTCACTCTTGATACTCATACTGACGATGCCAATAAGTGTCATGAGTGTTGTTAGCACTACCAAAAATAGACTGATACCATCTACACCGACATAATAATTTATCCCAAAATCGGGAATGATTGGGATAAGTTCTACAAATTGCATAGCTCCATTTGTGCTATCAAAACTGATCCATAGCCACAAAGAGAGCAAAAACTCAATTGCAGCAACACTTATACCGTAAGCTCTAGCACTCTGTTTGTGTACTATAAAACCTAACAAACCAGCAATAGCTGGGAAAAATATCAAAATACTTAAAATATTGTCCATAACCTCTCCTTAACCCAACATCGACAGCAAACCAGCGAAAATGAGCAAAAACACTGCTCCACCGGCCATCCAATTTAAATAGTGCGACAAATTCCCTGTTTGCATTTTTCGCATTTCGTCCCCTGTTGTATAGATAAAGTTTGCGATACCATCTACGATAGCATCAACTATCCTCATATCGACTTTTTTCCATAAAAATTTAGAGAGTTCAGCGTAAGGCTTAGAGATAAGCGCTTCATAGATTTGAGGTATATAGTACTGGTTTGCCAAAAGTTTATAGACAAATCGATTTTCTACTTTTTCATTTCTCTTTAACCCTTTACCATATTTAACCCATGCCAAAATGATTCCAGCCAGTGCAAAAGCCAAAACTATAGCACCTAGATACCAAACTAAATGGTGAGTATGTTCACTCATCTCATAGTTTGGTAAAAGATTGATAACAAAGGAATTGAAGTCATTTTTAAACCATCCTGCTATCACTGCTAACAATGCAAGTGGAGACATAGCAACAAGGGCAAACTTATACATCTCATGAGGATGTTCTATGTTGTGTCGTTCATCACCCCAGAAGGTCAAGAAAATTTGTCTGAAACTATAAAATGCAGTCATTCCAGCTGTTAGTACCAAGATGCTCCACAACACCAAAGTACCTTCATTAAAGGCAGTTTCTATAATCGCATCTTTTGAAAAGAATCCTGCAAATATTGGAATACCTGCAAGCGACAAAGATGCTAAAAACATATAAACATGTGTCCACTTCATATATTTTTTAAGTCCACCCATCTTGAAGATATCAAGCTCATCGTGCATAGCATGCATCACATTACCACCACCTAAGAATAAAAGTGCCTTGAAAAATGCGTGTGCTGCTAAATGGAAAAGTGCTATCCAGTATGCACCAAGTCCAGCTGCCGCAAACATATATCCCAATTGCGACAGGGTAGAAAATGCAATAATTCTCTTTAGGTCTCTATTTACAAGTGCCATAGAGGCTGCGAAAAATGCAACAAAAGTTCCTAGTGCTGCGATGAAATAGCTCACTTCTGGAGTAAGCTCAAAAAGAGGATACGCTCTGATGACCAAAAATACCCCTGCTGTTACCATCGTCGCTGCGTGTATTAGTGCTGAAACTGGAGTTGGCCCCTCCATGGCATCTGTTAGCCATGTATGCAGGGGAAATTGTGCCGATTTACCCATTGCACCTATAAATAGTGCAATTGCTGCTAGTGTAAGGACAATTGATGGTAACTCAGGAATTTGAGCAAACACTACATCGTATTGTAAGCTCCCTGTGTGCCAAAAAAGGATAAATAGACCAATCAACATTCCAAGGTCAGCAATTCTATTCATAATAAATGCTTCATTTGCCGCCCACGAAGGCGAGATAGATGGATTCTTCTCTCTTGGGGCATCTGCTTTGTGGTACCAAAAACCTATCAGCAACCACGAACAAACACCAACCCCTTCCCAGCCTATAAAAAGTCCTGCGAAGTTATCACTCATCACGAGCACCATCATCGAAAATACAAATGCCGAAAGGTACGAAAAGAATCTATTGAAACTTTTATCGTGGTCCATATACCCTATAGAGTATATATGTACAACAGTAGAAACTAGTGTTACGACTACCATCATGGTGACACTTACATGATCTACAACAAATCCAAAGGGGATAGATAGGTTTGCAACAACTATCCAATCCATAAGGGTTACTGAAACACTATTGCCAGTTGTAGCGACATGATATGCCAAAAGTGCTGAAGCGATAAATGAAACAAAAAGCAACATAGAAGAAACAATTCCGACAAACACTTGCCGTTGACTCATCCCAAATAACCCTGCAAAAAGTGCACTCACCAATGGTGTAAATAGTGCGATGTAGACTAAACTTTCCATCATTACCCCTTCATCGTCGCAAGATCATCTAAGTCTAGCGTACCATGTTTTTTGTAAATTAAAATCAACAAACCAAGACCCACTGCAACTTCACTAGCTGCAATGGCGATTATAAAAAATGCAAACATTTGACCTGCTAAATCATTATAGTAATAGCTAGCAGCTGCAAATGCTATATTGGCAGCATTTAGCATTATCTCTGTAGCAAAAAATAGCATCAATAGGTTCCGACGACGAATCACCCCCACTAAACCAATTGCAAAAAGCAATCCTGAAATAATCAAATAATGATTTAAGCCTATCATTTGTCTCCATCCTTTTGTGGTATATTCATCTCCTCATCGGTAACTGTAAGGCTTTGATCCATTTTTTTACCAGCTAGTATCATCCCTCCTACCATTGCAACCAACAACATCAATGCTGCTACCTCAAAAGGGACAAGATATTTTGTAAAGAGTACCAAGCCTATAGACTCTGGGTTTGTCAACCCCTCTTGGGGTGGATATGTCGCTTCTATACTATTTCCTAGTATTGGTGCTGCAAATATTACCACCAACAGCACTGCTATACCACCACTGAGTAAAAATACCACTTTGCTTGATGTGTTGTTCTCTTTGATGTCTCGTGTTGCATCAAAAAACATCATTCCAAATGCATAAAGAGCCATAACCGCTCCTACATACACGACTAATTGTACAACTCCCAAAAAATCAGCACCCAACAAAAAGAAGAAGCCAGATATTAATACCATGCCAGCTGCCAATGAACTCATAGCATAGAGAACATTGCGACTCAAAACAGTAACCAAAAAAAGCCCCGCTGTGAGTACCGAAAATAGATAAAAAGCAATTTGTTCAAACATCAAATCTCCTTTAGTAAGCTAATGGTGTTTTTTTGATTTTTGCATCAGCATCAACACTTGGAGCACCAAAACCTTCATACTCTTTTTGGAGATGGAGCTTGTCAATCGGTGTTAACATATCTTCAAAGAGTGAAAATCCCGCCCGTTGTTCACTTGCATTTTCATATCTAGCACCATGGACGATAGCAAGCTCAGGACACACCTCTGCACAATAACCACAAAATATACATCTTCCAAAATTGATAGTATACTCACTCACCTCTTTGCGTTGATTTTCATCATAACGGGTTTCCATTGCGATACAATTTGAGATACAAATCTTCTCACAAAGTCCACATCCAATACATCTATAATGACCACTTTCTAAGAGTCTTAGCATATCATGAATCGCTCTATATCTTGGAGAGATAGGGAGTTTTTCAAGAGGATATTTAGTCGTATGCTTGCCACCTAAAAAGAGTGTTTTAAACATCTCTCTTAGCGTAACCCAAAGCCCTACAAAAAGCTCCCCTTTGAAAGTTCTCTTCATCACCTGCTTGAAGCTACACCAAGGGGTAGCTGGTGTACCTCCGAGATCTAGCATTACATACTTTTGTTTTTCGTTATTCATCATCTCTCCTCCTTATATCATAATCACAATGCCGGTGATTATGATATTAATTACAGCTATTGGCATCAACACTTTCCAACAGAACCACATCAACTGATCTGGTCTTATATGTGGCCATGAGGCACGCACCCAAAGCATCAAGAAAAAGAAAAATGTCACTTTGAGTAAGATTGCTAACCACCCTGGTATAAATCCTAACGGGGTAAACCCTCCAAAAAATATGATTGAAGCCAAGAGTGCTATAGTAATCATATTTGCATATTCACCAATAAAAAACATCCCCCATCGCAAACCACTATACTCTGTTGCATATCCCGATACAACTTCTGCTTCATGCTCTAAAAGGTCAAATGGTGTACGATTGGTCTCTGCAAATCCTGCTATCAAAAATAAAACAAAAGCAACGGGCTGCTGCCAAACAATCCATGAGCCTATCCCCCCTGTTTGCGCATTGTTAAAGTCTATCAATGAGAGTGAGCCAACAAGCATAATAGGAGCCAATATAGACAATCCCGTAACTACCTCATAACTCAAAAACTGCACTGCTGTTCTAGCAGCCCCTATAATTCCCCATTTATTTGCTTGTGCCATACCTGCTAAAAGTGGACCATAAAGTCCAGCACCCATCATCCCCAAAACAAACAAAATTGCAACATTGATATCAGCAATCACACTTGGAACTATAGCTCCACCAATGAATGGAATAGCATCTGGTATTGTAAATGTTGGAAATAGTGGCACAGCCGATAGCGCGATAAAAGCAGTTGCTGCTGTAACAACTGGAGCCATCATAAAGATAAATTTATTGGCATTTTGTGGAATGAAATCTTCTTTTGTAAAAAGCTTGATCCCATCTGCTACAATCTGCAATAAACCAAAAGGGCCAACATGTGTAGGTCCTAAGCGGCGTTGCATAAATGCAAGAACTTTTCTCTCCAAATATGTTCCAAAACCAGCAAGTGCTGAAACAACAGCCAAAACTAAAACGATTTTAATGACGGTTCCAATTAGCAATGCGTCCATTCTTATACCTCTCTTATGATAACTGATTTAAATCGACCTTTGTCAAACAAAGCATCTATATTTTGGTGGGTATCAAAATCTGATATCTTAATCACATCACCCGCCATTTTCTCATCCACAATAACATCAAATCTCCATATTTTGCCATTTGATTCAATCTCTATCTTCTCCCCTAGTGACTCTTTTTTCTCAGGACTCACATAAGCACCAAATGGTTCGTTTATTTGGTGTGATTTTGCTGTAAAGTCATTGAATTGTCTTTGTGGATTACATCTATAAACTATATCGCCCTCAAGCTTGAGCGATAAATCTGCTTCAAGAGGCAATGGGCGTGTTGGTATGGAAGAGATATTTTTTAGCATATACCCTCGCAACTCTTCACCGCTATTGGAGTAGCCATTTGGTAGTTTGTCAAATTCAATTGCGCTAAAACCTTGTGATGTTGGCAACTCTTGTGTCCAATCAACACTTAGCTCTTTTCCAATACCCAAAGATTGCATAATGTCGTTTAGCTCATATCCATGATACTCAAGGGCTGCATTTGTTGGAACAACTCTTTTATGCATATTAGTAAAGGTCCCTTCTTGCTGGTTGAGTGCTGGCATATCCAAATCACCATCGCCCAATGCACTTAATCTAAAATCTCCCAATGCATTGTAGCCTATGCTTTCTCCTGTTGCTTCATCGTCAAGATCGCATATAAGTGCAACACCCAAAGAGTTTGTTTTAGGTGGAATCATAGCTACTTGCATCGAGCATGTCTCTTCAATAAGCGATACAAGATTGGCGATATTTTCATAGCGTCCATGAGCATAGCAATCTTCTCCAATAACCAATGCAAAGTTCTCTTTTTTTGCTAACATTTTTTCTAACATTTTCGAAAAATCTTCTGGAGCATTAAGAAGCTCAAAGAGCCTATTTATCTCTACTTCTATCTCTTTTTCTACTTTCTTTGGTACCTTTTTGACAACCTCTTTGCTCTCTCCAGTCTCTTCATCAACAACACTTTGAGTCACATCTTCCATGACAGTTTCAGTGACTGTTTTTGTTGTAGTTGAATGGAATGAAGCTAGATAATCGACTATCTCTTGAGGCAATTTATCTTTATCGGCAAAGAGATCAATCACCAAGTACAAAGCTAGCTCCTCAAGTCCCACGTCATGATAGATGGAAGCTACATTTTTCCCTAATTGCTCGATTACTTTATCACCAATTGGATGAAAGTAGATCCCCGCACCTTTGTTTAGTTTTTGGATATTATTAAAAACATATCGGACATTTGGATTATCATGACGCATCGCACTACCAATACTGATGATAAAATCACTCTCTTTCATCATCTCTTTGAAGTTGCCACTATAGAGCAAATTACCACTAAATGTTCTGTATGCTTGTAAAAATTTCTGAAAAGATCGGGCTTCTGGATTGATTAGCTTGAGCCCAAAATTCTCTTTGAGTTTTTGAAGCATGAGTGCTTCTTCGTTCGTGATAGTAGAGGTAAAGTTGATATAATCACTATTTTTAATAGCCTCAATAGCCCTTTGGAATGCTAAAGAATCTTTTGAAGCAAGACGATTTTCAAAATCATAACCAAATCTACCTGCCCCACACAAACTTACATAGTTCCACTCATTAGTTACTCTATAAATCTTCTCAGAACGATTTGCAATAGAGGTTGGTTTTGTCTCATAAAAAATCTGACAACCACTGCTACAATGGGCACATGTCGCAGGGATTCTTTTGAGTTCCCACGCATTGGATGTATAGACAAAATCTCTACTCACCAATGCTCCCACTGGACACACTGCTATACACTCTCCGCAATCACTACAATTTGTCTCTCCAGTCTCATTATTAGGAGCTATAAGAGATTTTTGTAGCTTATTCCACATCGCATATGCATCTTTTGGCATCGTCTCTTTATACTCTTTATCTAACTGGCTACCCCCTCTTGGCACTGTTGTTAGAGCATTGTCTCCAATCATATCTTTACATACAGTTACACATCTCTCACAAACGATACAAAGACCTGGGTCATAATGCAACACACTACTCCAGTTTGCACTCTCTCTAGGGCTATCTGCAATAGCATACGATTGAGAATCAACACCTAGCTCTAGAGTATAATTTTGCAACTCACACTCTCCACTTTGGTCGCAAACACCACATTGCAATGGGTGGTTTATATCATAAACCTCCATAATAGCACGACGCTCTTGGAGAATCTCTTCGTTTGTTACAGTTACCTCCATGCCGTCTTTGACTTTTGTGTTACATGCATAGACGCGCTTACCGTTAGCCTCAACCAAACATATCCGACACGCAAGCGTAGGAGAACATCTAGTAAGGTAACAAATAGCGGGGATAAAAATGCTATTGGCTCTAGCAACATCTAAAAGATACTCCCCTTCTTTTGCTAGACATTTTATACCATCAATTGTGACAGTTACTTGATTTTCATTACTCATCTTTGTCCATCCTCTTGTTTTTCTAACAAACTAAAACGATACGCCCCACCTATTACACCACTTGGGTGATTTGTAGCAATTGGGCTAATTGCGATAGTCCCTTTTAGTGAAGTATCTACAACAAATGTATGTTTACAAAGTCTATCTTCTAAATCCTTATAGACTACACTATCGCCATGTTGCAATTTTGCAATTTTTGCAAACTGTTCTGAACCTCTAAGGTGATTTTTTGTATCTTTTTGTGCACGAGCTGTAAATCGATTAAACTGAAGCCCCTCCATAGCCCAATACAAAAGTGCCCCATCGTATGTTGGCAATGTAGCTACCTCTTCTAATGCACTAGTTATATTTTGAACTATTTTATTTTCTAGTTGATACCCTCTTACATCATTGCCAATTGAATCAAAATCCACCGCAAGATCATCAAAAGCTATCTCCTTGAAACCTTTTTCAATTGGCAATTTTGGTGTGTAATTGATAGTGTATTTCTCATTTAGGCCAAGTGCATTAGCTATATCATTTAACACATAGCCATTAAACCTAAGTGCTACATTTGTTGGAACTACACGCTTATCTATAGTAGTAAATGTTCCCTCTTGTTGGTTAAGTGCTGGCATATCAATATCTCCATCACCCAAAGCACTCAATCTAAAATCACCATCTGCATGGTACCCGACTCTATATCCACTACCATCACTATCAAGCGAACAAATCAAGCTCACACCTAGTGCATTAGTCGCTGGTGGAACCAAGATGACAGATATATCACTATAACGCTCCAATACACCTAACAACTTCGCTATCTCTTTTGCACGCGGATGGTTATATACATCAGCCCCAACGATGAGTGTTTTTTGTTTTTTCTTAGCAAATGAAACAGCTAATGCCTCTAGCTCCTCTTCACCTACATTGCTCTCTGCACTGATATTGCCTATATCTAAATCGCCAAAATAGTTCTCAATCTCTTGAGGCACAGTGGCATCTTGCAACAAAACCGAAGCAAGAAGTGCCATAACGCCCTCTTCGCTTCCGACTTCATATTTGATAAATTGGGTCACTAGTGTATTTAGATTGGAATCATCGATTGGGTGACAATAGACTACTCTTGCTCGATTTCTTTTGCTAGCCATTGCTATATGGTATTTGACCATTGGGTTATCATCATTGATTCGCCCACCAAAGACTATAATCGCATCAGAGGATTTTACTGTAGCCAAATCTCCACTATAGAGCATCCTCCCACTTGTGCTTCCAAAGGCTTCTAAAAACTGTTGGTACCCATAGGCTTCAGGACAAACCAACTTTACCCCTAACTTTTTTTTCAAAGTTTGTAATATCATCGCCTCTTCGTTAGTAATCATCGCCGAAAATGCTATTGTTTTTGCCTCTTTGAACGCTTCAATTGCATGTGAAAAAGCAACCTTGTCTTTTGTTACATTGGTATTTGCAAAATCAAAAGCAAATCTTCCTGCTCCACACAAAGAACTAAATTCAAACGGATTAGTTACCCGATAAATCTTCTCATCTTTATGCTCAATAGTTGCTGATTTTGTCTCATAGTACAATGCGCATCCACTACTACAGTGTACGCAAGTTGCTGGGATTTTATTTAACTCCCATGCATTTGAAGTATACTTAAAATCTGTACTTACAAGTGCACCTACAGGACACACTGCCATACACTCTCCACAGCCACTACAATCTTTGTCTAGTTTTGTGTTAATGATAGTGGACTTGTATCCACCTACAGATATTGCCAAAGTACCATCTCCAACTATCTCATTGCACACATGCACACATTTCTCACACACAATGCACAAAGCGGGATCATAAGAGATAAACCCCCAATTCTCAACTGCCCTTTTTTGCTCTTTGGCACTAAAAGTTTGTCTAGAGACATCAAACTCAAGTGTTTTATTTTGCAAATCACACTCACCACTCTTATCGCAAACTCCACACTCAAGAGGATGGTTGACATTATAAAGCTTCATTATATTTTGACGCTGTTCAAAAAGCTTACTACTTTGTGTTCGAACAACTGCACCATCGACTGCTTGCTCTTGACACGACAAAATAGGACCCTCAACCCCCTCAACTTCTACTACGCACATTCTGCAAGAAGCGATTGGTTCAACTTTGGTTAGGTAGCACATCGTTGGGATATAAATCCCGTTTTTTCTTGCTACTTGGAGGATTGTATCCCCTTGTGTTGCTTCACATTTTTGATTGTCAATTGTGATTGATATGGTATTTTGAGTTATATTTTTTTTGTCCATTTTTATACCGCCACCATTGAGATATAGTAACATCGCATACACCGCTCGGACTCACGCAGTGCCTCTTCACCAGTTAATCCACGATTGACCTCTTTGTTGTTGTCTTTTCGCTCATCTACAGAGAGTTTTTTGCTCACTTGGCGTTTAACCCCTGGCATCCATCCCGTTATTTTCTCTTTTTTGTTGTAGACTTTGAGGGCTTTGAGATGATCTTCCATAATCTCATCATCACTCAAAATAATCTCGCCCGTCTCCAAATAGCGTTTCATCACACTTGCTGCTCTCTTTGCTTGTCCAACAGCATTGACAATAGTCATTGGTCCATACTCGCAATCTCCAGCTGCAAAAAGACCTTTTCGTGATGTCATATAATCTTTGCCATTTGTTAAGAGTGTTCCCCATGATGTGAGTGCAAGATCCCATTCACTTGGTAAGAGTTGCAAATCAGCTGCTTGAGAAACTGCTGGGATTAGATAGTCACACTCTATCTCAAAATCACCACCCTCAATCTTGATAAGTTGTGCTCTGCCACCATTTGGATCAGGGACTAGCTCAAATCTATTAACAAGCAGTTTTGTAATCTTCTCTCCATCATCATAGATTCGCTCAATAGCAGAGTGAAATATAAACTCAACACCCTCCTCGACTGCCTCATGGTACTCTTCATAGGTTGTATTTTTGATAATAGTTGCCTCATCTCTACGATAGAGCATGATAACTTTCTTAGCACCTTCTCGGATAGCACAACGAACAACATCCATTGAGGTAAAACCGCCACCTACGCAAACTACAACTTTATCTTGCAAATCTTCGCGTGCTGGGCTTCCAATGCCATATTTATGCCACAAATTTACCTTGTCAAGCATCGCTATAGCTCCCCAATAGCCCTTTATATCTTGTTTTTCATTTTCTGCGCCAATTTTTTTAGACAATCTAGTCCCAAATGCTAGCAATGTAGCATCGTACTCGCTGTCAATCTCTTTAAGCCTTGTTGCATCAACTCTATGGTTTGTATAAACACTTACTGCCTCCATTGATGTGACAAGTTCTATGTCTTTGTTATACTTAGCTATTGGCATACGATACTCAGGAACACCAACTGCAACCTCTCCTCCAAGGACAGGTAACTCTTCAAAAATGTCTACTTTTATCCCCTCTAAAGCAAGATAATAAGCAGCAGTAAGTCCCGCTGGTCCAGCTCCAACAATCGCTACTTTTTTTCCATCATTTCTCAAAGGCTTAGGTGTTTGCGGGTGTCGCCAAGGCAAAGAGTGATCTGTCTCGTAATCTGCACCCAATCTTTTGAGCTCCATGATTGAAATTGGCTCATCTAGATTTGCTCTTCGACAGGCATCTTCACAAGGGTGAGGACATACTCTTCCGCAAGTGTGAGCCAAAGGCATAGTTTGACGGGTTGCTGCTAGTGAGTCATCAAAAAGCATATCTCGAACACCTTCGATATATGCAGGTATATCTACATGAGCAGGACACATGTCGGTGCATGGAGCTGTAACTTTTGCTATATAGCTAACCTCTTGATTGTAGTGCTTAGATGGTGTTTGATTTTCAATCACAAAATCAAACTCATCTTTAAAATGTTCTATCAAATCCAAGATTGGCTTAGGTACTGTCCTGCCAATCTCACATTTTGAAGTGAGCATCATCGTTTCACTTACCTCTTTGAGGTGCTCTATATCTGCGAAGCTCCCCTCGCCTCTTGCTATCTTATCGAGCATATCATAAAGTATTCTACCGCCCCATCTCCCTGGTGCACATCTACCGCAGGCTTCTGAATAGATTTGGTATTGGGCGGCATACTCCATCGCTAAACGAATAACATCGACATCAGCGTCAAAAAGGGCAACTCCATCCCAACCGATAAAAGCTTTTGATGCTCTATCTGCTACATAGGTACTAGGGAGTGTAAACCCTGATGAGTCCCATGACTCTGCATCTTTATTTCGGTTGTCGATAAACTCGCCTTGCCAAGTTGAAAATACAACAGCAGACATCAAACTACCTTTTTCTTCACTACTATGGTCCAGTCAACTTCATTGAACTTAAGGGAATTTAGAAGCTCATTGCCAGATTCTTTTATAAGATCTGCACTCTTTTGCACGCTTTGGAAATCACCAATCTCAAAAAGAAAAATTCCAACCTCATCCAAAGCAAGATCTTCCTTGATAAGCTCAATCATACGACCATAAAAATCGTCTTTGAGATGTCTTAAATCAAATCTTTTCATCCTGTTTCCTTATCTGTCAACTTCGCCAAAAACGATATTGGTACTTCCAATAATCGTAACAACATCTGCTAAATAAGTATCGACTAAAAGCTCTTGCAATACTCCTGTGTGGAAAAAACTAGGTGCTCTACATTTAAGTCGGTACGCATATGGCTCCCCCTCACTCTTGATATAGAAACCAAGTTCTCCTTTTGGTGACTCTGTTGGCATATACACCTCACCTTTTGGTGGTCTCATCCCTTGTGTTACAAGGACAAAATGTTGCATCAAAGCATAGTTTTGTGTCATGATATCTTCTTTTGGAGCAGAGATATACTTAGGAGCATGTGCCATTAGCTGTGTAGATGTCTCTTTGTACATTGGGATAAGCTGATGCAATATACGAACTGATTGCTTCATCTCTTCCATATAAAGGCGGTATCTACCATAACTATCACATCTATCACTTACAGGAATTTCAAAAGAGAGCTCATCATATAACTCATATGGCTCCTCTTTGCGGATATCATACGCAATCCCTGAACCTCTAAGCATAGGACCTGTACAGCCCCACGAAAGAGCATCTTCAGGAGATAGGACACCTACATCTTCTAGACGCATTTTCCAAATACGGTTTTGTGTTAATAAATCTTCATAAAGTTTAATATTTTCAGGCATTTTATCTAAAAATGCTTCTAATTGCTCAAGCCAACCATTTGGCAAATCAAGAGGTACACCCCCTATCCTTACAGCTGAATGGGTAAGCCTAGCACCGCAATAATCCTCCATCAAGTCCATCGCAAATTCTCGTTCTCTAAAAGTATACAAAAATATTGACATAGCGCCAACATCAAGAGCATGAGTTGCAAGAAAAAAGAGGTGCGATATGATACGATTAAGCTCCAAAAGCATTGTTCGTATCACTTGAGCTCGCCTTGGCACTTCAAGCCCTATGAGTTTTTCAACAGCTGCTGCATAGGCATAATTATTTGAGGTCGATGCTATATAATCAAGCCTATCTGTGGTTGGCAAAAATTCGTTATAAGTCATATTTTCTGCCATCTTTTCGATCCCACGGTGGAGATAACCTATATCAGGATATGCTTTGACTACCTTCTCCCCATCAAGCTCAAGCACCAAACGGAGCTGTCCATGTGCAGATGGATGTTGGGGACCAAAATTGATAACCATCGTTTTGTCATCTCTCTCAAAATTTATATTTTCAAAAAATGGCGTTAGTTTCGTAGTAACTTGCATCATCATCCCCTATCGTCTTTTGTCTAACTGTTTAGACTCTTTTTGATAATTTGTCATAAAAGTTTTACTATATTCTATCTCTTTTGGAGTCTCGCCTTCGGAGATATCTGCGCCAAAAGGCACCTCATATCCAACGCGTGAAAATCTCTGTGTATCGTAGCGATCTATCTTAGCAGGATCTCTGTTTTCAGGACCAATGACATCTCTATATTCTTTGCCAAAAATCTTATCGACCTCGTACCATGAAGCAGCCTCATCTCCTTGGAGTGGATAAGTTTTCAAAAGTGGATGACCACTCCAATCATCTGGCATCAAGATTCTCTTCAAATATGGGTGATTGTTTGCTACTATGCCAAACATATCAAACATCTCACGCTCTGCAAAATTTGCCATTTTAAATAGCGGAGTGATACTCTCTATGGCTTCTTCAGGTTTGAGTGCACAGACGACTCTTACCCTTTTTGCTAGATCGAGATTGTGCATCTGATAAAAAACTTCAAATTCACCTTTTTTTGCTAGATAATCAACTGCACTCAATTCTGAACACATTTTATATCCACATGTATCGCGCAAAGTCTTTAGAACTTCTATATTGTCTTGACTCTTGATATGTAAGACCAAATGATCAAGCTCAATGTAGCTTTCTTTGATATATTTTGTGAGTGTTTTTACAACACTTTGAAAATGTGAATCTTCAGAGACATCCAACCTTGGCACTCTAGGTGCAACCCAAAAACGGTCTGTATAATAAGCTTTTGCTTGAACGTTATCTTTTGGGGTATACTTTCTCATTAGACAAACCTTTGCTTAGTATTTTTCTTCATATTTGCAGATTCACGACGAATCTTTTTTTGGAGCATCATTAGCGCATACTGTAGCGTCTCAGGGCGAGGAGCACACCCAGGCAAATAGATATCAACTGGAACAATACGATCAACCCCTTGTACAGTTGCATAGGTATTGAACATCCCTCCAGTATTTGCACAGCTACCCATAGATATAACCCACTTAGGTTCTGCCATTTGATCATAAAGTCTTCTAGTAAATTCGGCATGCTTTTTAGAGAGAGTGCCTGCTAATATCATCACATCAGCTTGTCTAGGTGATGCTCTAAAAATAGTCCCAAAACGGTCAAAGTCAAAACGGCTCGCACCTGATGCCATCATCTCAATCGCACAGCATGCAAGTCCATATGTCAAGGGCCACAAAGAGTTTGAACGCCCCCAATTGACCAACTTATCTACAGATGTAAGTGCGATTGGCAACCCTGCTGTTGAAGTATAATTTACTTGATGTTTCGCCATTCAAGAGCTCCTTTTTTCCATTCATAAACAAATCCGATTGCAAGTAGTAACAAGAAGAAGAACATTGCCACAAATGCAAACCACCCCAAACCAATCTCATGAAACAATCTAAAATTAACTGCCCATGGGAACATAAAAATAATCTCAACATCAAACAAGATAAACAATAAAGCCAACATATAAAACTGTGTTGAGATGGTGTTTGGTTGTTTAGTCACCTCTGGTCCACACTCATATATGGTTGATTTAAGCTTTTCGGTATCAAGTCTTGCTAGTTTTCGACTCAAAAAGCGAGCTAAAAAAAGTGTCGTTGGAAAAGCAATAAATGTAATAACAGTAAATACAAAGACCCCAAAATATGGATGATCTGTGACAATATGTGTTAATTCGCCTGTCATAATAACCCCTTTTAGTTTATGAGAATCTCATGCTGTGAAATATAGTATCAAAAAGATAATTAAACTATCTGAAAATGCAAGAGAAAGTACCCACTATAACTATGGTGTAACAATGTGAAACAAGCTTTTTTGGATATAAAAGATGAACTTATAACAAAGATTACTATACAGAGGCAAAATCTATATTTTCTTACTTTTTAAAACTCTGTTGTGATACAATGTTTTCAATCTTTATTGTTAAAAAATTTTCAAAGGAGTCTAATGTACCCAATTACACCTACAAAACAAGGCGAAAAAGTATCTTTCAAAAATCCAAATCCAGCTTTTTATGAAGCTTTGGGAGAAGATGGCATAAGAGCATTGATGTACGATTTTTACGATATCATTTACGAAAGTGACATCGCCCATTTTTTCCCACAAGACCCAGAAGAATTTGCAAAAACAAAAGAGAAAAATACACGCTTTTTTATACAATTATGTGGTGGCCCAAAGGCTTACGAAGAAGAGGCAAAGGGAGTTGAGCTAAATGAATACATGTTGAGGCTACATGATGATTTTTCAATCTATGAAAAATCAAGGCTTGAGTGGTTAGGGGCGATGCGTGAAGCACTTGAAAAAGTAGATATTGCTCAAGAGCTAAAAGACGATTTTTGGAATTATGTAGAGGCATTTTCTAAACTGACGGTAAACACTACCGTAGATGGAAACAAATACTACACAAGTTTATAATGCTCAAACCACCACGAAAAAGCGTACAAAAGCCCGGGGGTTTTTATCGTATCCTCATCTTGCATAAGCTCTTTTGTTTGTGACAATGAAAGGTAGATAACCTCTATAGACTCGTCACCAATCCCCCCACCACTTGACACCTTCATAGACTCATCTATCTGGGCATAGAAGAGTGTTTGTTTGCTCCCTGCAAATCCAACTGATGTATAAAATGATGTTATTTTTTCAATCCGATCAACCCTATAGCCACACTCCTCTTCTATCTCCTCTATAGCGATATCTTCAAGGCTAAGTTGCTTATCAACTATCCCTGCACAAAGCTCTATACTCATCCCTGTTGAATGACCATTGGCATATGTTGCTGGACGAAACTGTTTAACTACTACAAATGACTCTTTTTGAGTATGGTACAAAAGTATCGCTACACTATCGTGAGCCTTTACAATCTCCCAGCTCTTTAAAATCCCGTCTTGCTCATAATGAACCAAAGCGGGGAAAACATATCGTGGTTTTTCAAGTGGCAATAGCTCAAATTTTGTTATCAAGCTTCTTCCTTGGATTGGTCTTTTTGCAAAAAATCTTCCCAAATATACACTGGTCTATTTTGTTCCAATGCTTCGAGTAATTTTTCTTTATTTTTGGTCGCATTTTTTATAGGCACTTTTTTATAAAGTGTCTTTTGGACATCTTCGTACCTTGTGATCTTCTTGAGCACTGAAGGAGCAGAAGCGTTTCTTGATATCATCGACATTGGGTTTATGGGTCTTTTATTTCGGTAGAGTCCTAAGTGAAGATGTGGTCCTGTGCTAGTTCCTGTATTGCCCACATACCCTATAACTTCCCCTTGTCTGACTCTAGCACCTTGACGAACTCTAATGCTACTTTGGTGAGCATAGAGAGATTCGTATCCATTGCCATGATTGATTTTGACCGTTTTTCCATATCCTCTCATGCTTCCTACAAAACTTACCGTACCATTACCTATCGCCATGATTGGAGTTCCCCTTTTTGCCCCAAAATCAACCCCATGATGAGGCCTATATCGCTTCAACACTGGATGCCAACGACGCAAAGAAAAAGGTGATGTAATCCGTGCATTGCGCAAAGGGAGGGTAAAATTCCTACTAGCTACTGGGACTAATTTAGTTCTAGTCACTTTCTCTTTGACTGTTACTGTATATGGCTCATTTTTGTATGTATCGGTGTACCCTTGCTGATCCTCTTGGTCTATATATATAAAATGCTCTTTTTTTTGACTTTTAATGCGAATAGACTTAATTTCAGGCATCCCATAGATAAAGCCCATGCGAGTTTTTTGCGTATATAGGAGCGCAACTTCATCCCCTACTTTAAACCTTTTACTATCATAAGCATTTTTTATGCTTCTAGCCACCCTTGCTGCTAATTTTTTGTGGTGGATTTGGCGGACTATATCGTTATAGAGATTCTCCTCTATCGTTACAGCTGCAAAGTACTCTTTTTCTTGGTAATCAATAGGGATAATATCAAAAGAAAAACCCTCTTTGGTTTTATAAAGATGGATTTGCATTTCGGTGTTTATCGGAATTAAAACCTGCAATAACCCTTTTTTCTCATCATATAGTTCATAAAATACACTATCACTTTGAATTTCAGATAGAAATTGGGCATCATCTTTGTCAATCATATCTAAAATACCCAAAGGGATTTTTTGATCCACAAGATACTCCGAAAAGCTTTGATTAGGCTGCCATCTTTTTTGAGACACTTGCGCACCAAATGCAAAAAGAGTAGTAAATGTGCTTACAAAAACAACTCGTAAAATAGAACTTTTGAAATCATTTGAAAAAAACATACACGAAGTATAACTAAACTTGACTAAAACAAAATACCCCTCAATGGAGTTTTAATCTTTTGGCAGTATAATCTTGTAGACTTTTTTATCAATAAGGATTTCAAAATGCGTTTTTTAACTATAATGTTTTTTTTCTGTGCTTTTGCGTGGGCTGACTTTTTCCCTCAAACAGTTGAGAGGACAGTAACAAGCGTCTCAAAAGATGGCATCACACTCTGTGCTCCGTTTCCTGTCAATGGCATGAGTGGGGCTGTGCTTCACACTTATGCCCAAGGCATAAAAGCAATTACAGCAACAGTAGTACAAACTTCAGAGGGGATCAAAACTATCCCCTATGAGAGCATTATCCACAACAACCTCCCAGCAGTTAAAACAAGTATTCAAGTTGGGGATAAGGTGATTGGTGGCTATCTATATGATACTGTTTTGCTTTTGGCTCCAGATGCTGCAACTTATGAGAGGATAACACTCTCAACACAAAAAAAATGGGTACATCCTGATTTGTACGCTGCATTTCTTTCAAGAAACAAAGATGGGCAAGTGACCAAAAAAAATCTCGCAGCTTTCTCTCAGGAGTACCAAGTGGGCCTTGTGTATATGGTGAAAAAAAATAGTGCCGTACTCTACGATCCAAAAAGCCAAAAAATTGTAGCACAAAAAGGGTTTGCAAGTACACCAATGGAAGCACAAGTGCCATTTTTTACCCGATTGAGCAAGATTAGAAGTGGCTGGTTCTCACGAGAGACAAAGGGGGATTATTATGAGCTTATGGAGCAGTTTCAGTGATAAAAACAGAAGATATCAAAGCACTTGAGTCTATAGTCGGTGTAGAAAATCTCTATACTGACAAAGCCCATCGTATCGCCTATAGCTACGATGCCACAAGGACACGGTATGAGCCTGATATCGTTTTATTTCCGAAAGACGAATCTGACATACAATCAATTTTACGGTATTGCAACACCCACTCTATCCCTGTAGTTCCACGGGGTGCTGGCAGTGGATTTACAGGGGGTGCTTTGCCTTCCAATGGTGGGGTTATTCTTGCTCTTGAAAAACATATGAATAAGATACTTGAAATTGATATGGAAAATCTTGTCGCAGTTGTCCAGCCAGGGGTGATAAACAAACATTTGCAAAGGGCAGTTGAGGCTGTTGGACTATTTTACCCGCCAGATCCAGCTAGTGAAGAGTACTCCACTCTTGGTGGTAATGTTAGTGAAAACGCTGGAGGAATGCGCGCAGCAAAATATGGAATCACAAAAGACTATGTGATGGCATTGAGAGCTGTACTTCCAAATGGGGAGGTGATTCGTGCTGGCAAAAGAACCATCAAAGATGTCGCAGGGTACAACACTGCGGGGATACTTATAGGAAGCGAAGGGACCTTAGCAGTTTTGAGTGAAATTACCCTCAAGCTTATACCAAAGCCAAAATTTACAAAAGCCTATATGGGAGTTTTTCCAACCGTCAAAGATGCGATGAATGCAGTCTTTAAATCTCTTGCTTCTGGGGCAAATCCTGTGGCTATGGAATTTCTAGACACTCTAGTTGTCCAAGCACTCAAAGAGAAATTAGGGGTACAATTACCCCAAGAAGCAGGTGCATTGCTAATCGGTGATGTTGATGGAAATGTCTCTCAAGAGGTTGAGTTTCAGCTTGATATCCTCAAAGAGTCTTTTGAAAACAATGGTGCAACCGCATTTGAGGTAGCACACGATGCAAAAGAGAGAGAGAAACTTTGGTATGCTAGAAGAAACGCATCTCCATCGATTACAATCTATGGCTCTAAAAAACTCAACGAAGATATATCGGTTCCTCGAAGCAAATTACCAGAAGCACTTGAAGCTATCTATGCAATTGGAGAAAAATATGGCTTCAAAGTACCTTGTTTTGGGCATGCGGGTGATGGTAATATACATGTCAACGTTATGGTTGACGGAAGCAATCAAGAGCAACTAAAAGCTGGTCATGAAGCAATCGAAGAGATTTTTAAAGCAGTTGTTGATATGGGTGGTACGCTCAGCGGAGAACATGGGATTGGATTAAGCAAAGCCCCTTTTATGGATATCGCATTTAACCAATCAGAAATAGCCCTTTTTAGGGAAATTAAAAAAGCATTCGATCCAAACAATATCCTCAATCCAGGCAAAATGGGGCTTCCTCTACTAGAGGAGTAAAAGTGCCCCCGTGGATAACAAAAAGGTTTTATCAAATATCTTCAAAAACTACTACCTCTTTTTGAGAGATTTTTTTGATAAACTTTTTGATGACAAAGTCTCTTACTACGCCTCATCTTTAAGTTGGAATACCCTCTTTGCACTCATCCCTTTACTTAGTGTTTTTTTAGGTGTTGTTGTACTTTTACCACAATTTGCATCACTCTATGAGACGCTTCAAGAGGTCATGCTCAAGTCCCTTTTACCTGAAACTTCAGCAGGAATTATAGAGTATATCAACAAATTTCTGCAAAATACCTCAAAGCTTGGTTGGCTAGGGCTTATTTATGTTTTTTTGGGTGTTTTTTTGTTTTTTAAAAGCTATGATTATATCATCAATGATGTATTTGAGACAACAAAACGGGGGCTATTTGCTGGATTGAGGTTTTATATAGCGACCCTTTTTGTTATCCCTTTTTTGGTTTGGTTTTTTGGATTTTTTCTAAAAACCAATGGGGTTTTAGGATACACTATAGGGCTTGTTGGGGTATGGCTCCCTTTTTATCTAGCGTACCAATTCTCACCAACTACAAACACCTCTTGGATTGCTGCTAGCACTAGCTCTTTTATCACTGCTTTGGTATGGTATCTCTCAAAAAATATCTTTGTCTATTATGTACTAAGCAATAAAACATATACTACCCTTTATGGG
>OMKS01001094.1_pt1 | contig 24847 bp, 22 predicted proteins | sample 1674721 | NCBI WGS metagenome assembly OMKS01 (sample SAMN06264996, study PRJEB25208) | sediment metagenome | isolation source: hot spring sediment | place: USA: California | collected 2014-09-02
GTAATTATAAAAATAATTTTTGGAAACTTCTTAATAATACAATTACTTCTAAACAGTTAAACCCCGTTCATTTCTTAAACCTGTTGAAGGCTTTTGAGCAAGACATATTTAAAAAAGAATATGAAACATTTGATGAATTGTTAAGTTATTGTGAGAACTCCGCTAATCCGGTTGGACGAATAATTCTTGAACTTAACGATATAAGAGATGAAAACATAAATTTGCTATCGGATGATATCTGTACTGCTTTGCAGCTTACAAATTTTGGGCAGGATGTAAAAATCGATTTGCAGAAAGGAAGAATTTATATACCCAAAGAAGATTTTAAAAAATTCGGAACTGATAAATCGAGTTTGTACGGTGAACAAAAAACCGATAACTTACGCAAACTCATAAAATTTGAGTTGGAAAGAACGGAAAAACTTTTTACTGATGGGAGAAAAATTCTTAAGTTTCTTCCATTTCGGTTAAGATGGCAGATTAAATGGACGATAAACGGAGGAACGAAAATTATTGAAAAGATCAAAAAAAATGATTATGATGTTTTGAATTTTCGACCGACTCTTTCAAAAATCGATTTTATGATTGCGTTGATTAAACCGGCAGAAAAAAATGTTACATGATTCAAAAAAAATATCGAAAGAAAGTAAGAGCAGTTTTTATTATGCTTTTAATTTATTGCCCGCAGATAAGCGCGATGCGATGAATGATATTTATGCATTCTGCAGGTATACTGATGATATAGTTGATAACGGCAATGAACCCGATGAAGTTAAGTATGAAAAACTTAGAAAATGGCGGGTTGAACTTGAACGGGCTATCGCATTCAAATCAAATTTACCTCTATTAAATAAAGTATCTAAGAGCATTCAAAAGTATAATATTCCGCTTGAACCTTTTTATGAATTGATCCGCGGGATGGAAATGGACCTGCAGCATAAAAGATATTTTACTTTTAATGATCTGCAAACATATTGCTATCGCGTTGCTTCAACAGTAGGATTAATGTGTATTGAAATTTTCGGTTACAAGCATCCGAGCATAAAAAATTATGCAGTCAATCTTGGTATGGCGCTTCAACTAACAAATATTTTACGTGATGTTAAAACCGATGCAGCTAACGGAAGGATTTATCTTCCCAAAGAAGATATGGATCGTTTTAATTATTCCGAAGAAGAGTTAATCAATAATGTTTATAATGATAATTTTGTTCTATTAATGCGATACGAAGCAAGTAAAGCAAGAAAATATTTTGAAGAAGCCGATAAGCATTTAAGATTTGATGATAAGCCGGCAATGTTTGCAGCCCGCGCTATGCAGCATATTTATTACAGACTCTTAGCAAAATTAGAAGCAGAAAATTTTAATGTATTCGAAAAAAATATTAAAGTGTCAAAAATCGATAAAACTTTTTTAGCACTTGGTGTTTGGGCAAAATATAAGTTAGTTTATTAATGGCTAAATGTATTGTTGTTGGTGGCGGTTTTGCCGGATTATCAGCCGCTGCTTTTCTCGCTGATAAAAATCACAATGTTCACTTAATCGAAGCTTCACCAAAATTAGGCGGACGTGCTTATTCCTTTTTAAATTCAACGCATAATTCAATCTTAGATAACGGGCAGCATATATTGATGGGCTGTTATCACTCCACACTTATGTTTCTTGAAATAATTGGCTCCCAAAAAAATGTTGATATTCAGAAAAATCTTAAGGTTGATTTTGTTGCAAATAACAGACAAAGATTTCAACTAAATGCAAAAGGGAAGATTTACCCATTTAATATTTTATCTGCACTCATTAACTACAAAGCCTTATCAATTTTAGAAAGGTTAAGCGTAGTTAAACTTTTTTTAAAAGTATTTTATAATTATCCTGAAGATTATTCAAATCTTACAACCAAAGAATTTCTGCTTAAGAATAATCAGTCACAAAATTCAATTGACTCACTATGGGAGATTCTTCATGTCGGTACAATGAATTGCAAATTGGATGAATCAAGTGCAGAAATATTTATAAGAGTTTTGCGTGAAATATTTTTTACCGGTAATCAATCGACAAAAATTATTTTACCTAAAGTTGGTTTGAGTGAGACTTATTGCAAACCAACAGAATTATTTTTAGAGAATAAGCAATGCAGAATCTCATTATCGGAAAAGTTGATTAAAATTAATTTTGATCATGAGATTAACAAAGCTGTATCTATTGTGACAAATAATAGTGAATACTCCGAGTTCGATTATCTAATTGTTGCTGTTCCGTCGTTTCAGCTTCAAAAAATTTTTGATGATAGTGGAATAAATATTACTCTACCTACTTATGAATACTCACCGATTCTTAATATTCATCTTTGGCTGGATAAGAATTTGCTAACAGAAAAATTTTATGGATTGATTAATTCAAGAATACATTGGGTGTTTAATCATATTGATCACATTACTCTTACAACAAGTGCCGCGGATGAATTAATAATGTTAAGTGATGATGAAATTATAAAAATTGTTCGGCAAGAATTGGCTGACTATTTCGATGAATTTAAGAATATACAAATTAAAGATCATCTTATAATCAAAGAGAAACGAGCAACTTTTAAACCAAGCATTATTAATACTTCTCAAAGAAAGAAAATGCAAAATAATCTTGGTAATATTTTTTTTACAGGTGATTGGATGAATACCGGATTCCCATCAACCATTGAAAGTGCAGTGAGGAGTTCTCATATTTTAGCGGACGAAATATCCTGATTTTTATAAAAAAAAAGACATTTGCATTCTTTTAGGCTTGATTTATGACCCAATTTCTTAATAGTTTAATATGTCAAGAAATTTTAAACAAATGATGTGATTACAAGGAGGAACTAATGTCAATTCTAAAACAAAAGCTTGAACAAAAAATTGCCGAATGGCGACCGCGAACTGAAAGATTAGTGAAAGAATATGGCGATGTCAAAGTTGGTGAAGTTACAATCGCACAAGCTATTGGTGGTATGCGAGGAGTTAAGAGTCTGGTAACAGACATTTCATATCTTGACCCGATGGAAGGGATCAGATTCCGGGGATATACCATTCCCGAAACTTTAGCTGCATTACCAAAACCTCAAGGTGCTGAAATGCCTTACGTTGAAGGGCATATCTATTTATTGCTGACCGGTGAAATTCCAACTGAAGAACAAATTGCAGATTTTACTGCCGACTTCAACAAACGTAAAGGTGCACCGCAATATGTATTTGATGTTATTAACGCAATGCCTAAAGACTCTCATCCTATGACAATGTTTTCTGCAGCCGTGCTTGCCATGCAGCGCGAATCAATCTTTGCTCAAAAGTATCATGACGGTCTTCACAAAAATGAATACTGGGATCCAACTTATGAAGATTCAATGAATCTTCTTGCAAAGCTTGCTCAAATTGCAGCTTATATTTACCGGTACAAATACAAAAATGGCGATATTATTAAACCCGATTTAAGTTTGGATATGGGCGGAAACTTTGCTCATATGATGGGAATCGATAAACCTTATGATGATGTATCAAGATTATATTTTATTCTTCATAGTGATCATGAAAGCGGGAACGTTAGCGCACATACCGGTCATTTAGTCGCAAGTGCGCTATCTGATGTTTATTACTCAATCTCCGCAATGACGAACGGTTTAGCCGGTCCGCTTCATGGCTTAGCAAATCAAGAAGTTTTGAGATGGCTGCAAGGCGTGATGGAGAAAATGGGCAACCAAGAACCGACAGAAGAAATAATGAAACAATTTGTTTGGGATACTTTGAAATCCGGTCAAGTAATCCCGGGGTACGGACACGCAGTTCTTCGTAAAACAGACCCGCGATATACGGCTCAAAGAGAATTTTGCCAAAAACATCTTCCGAATGACCCTATATTCAAATATGTCGATCTGCTTTACAAAGTTGTACCTGATATTTTAGTTGAACAAGGTAAGGCAAAAAATCCTTGGCCTAATGTTGATGCACAATCCGGTGTAATTCAATGGTATTATGGTGTTCAAGAATATGATTTCTATACAGTTATGTTCTCTGTTGGAAGAGCAATAGGTGTTACAGCTAATATAATTTGGGCACGCGCATTAGGTTATCCTATCGAACGACCGAAATCTGTAACAACAGAAATGCTTGAAGAAGTTGCTGGAATTAAAAAATAATTTAATCGGGATGCTTCGGCATCCCCTTTTTATTTTGTTTTTATCCCTTCATTTTATTATTACAATAATTTTCGAAACACTTTTTTGATTTTTTATTGCCCCGTCAAACAAACGGAATTGTTTAAATCTGCTTGATAGATAATTAATAAGATTCGTAATTTCAATTCGTTAAATCAATAATTATAACAAATGATAACATTTCTATCATTGTACCTAACTCCGAATTCATTTCTTCAACTGTTATTAATTGGAGTCATTCCGATAGAAATGTAAGATTTAATTTTCCCGTTGGTGTTTCTTATAAAGACGACCCGGAAAAAATAAAGCAAATATTAATAGAAGTTGCTGATTCAAACTTAGGAGTACTTAAAAATCCCAAAGCAGATGTGTTGTTTACCGATTATACCGATAGTGCTTTAGTTTTTACTTTATGTGTTTGGACGACCGAATATATAGTCAAACCGGGTGTTCTTAAAAGTCAACTCTATTTTGAAATATTCAGGAGGTTTAAAGAGGAAGGAGTTGAAATTCCTTTCCCGCAAAGAGATCTTCACATTAAAGAAATGCCCGTTAATAAAAAATGATGATTTTTATTGAGTTGACTAATACTTTAACACACCTTCGTTCATTTCCAATGTAAATCCTTTTTGTTTTACCCAGGAAAAATTATCTAATTCATTTTTTTCTCTTTTGCCAAGCCACAATCCATTGTTGTCTAAAAATAATCTATAAAAATCCTCACCGTCCTTATAATACCAGAAAGAACTATCAATCCTGAATTCCCATACCTTACCGTTTTTCCATTTCACGTTCATTTTTCTGCTAGGCTGCATTTTTACCTCAATGTTGGTTTTATAATCCGTTTAACTTACAAATAAAATTGTTATTTTACTCCCCTTAAAATTTCAAAAAAACGAAATGAGTATGAATAAAAAACAAAAAGTTGGTAAAACATTTAAAGAAAAAGTTATTGAAAATGTTATTAGCGTATTAAAGACGGCATTAGTACTTCTTATTATTATTTCTGCAGTAGTAGAAGCTTCCAGAGTTCCTACCGGTTCGATGGAAGACACTATTTTAGCCGGTGATTTTTTGTTGATAAATAAATATCTATATGGTCCGGCTACTCCAAGGTATATTCCTCTTACAGGTATTGAATTGCCTTATTATAGATTCCCTTCGTTTAGAGAACCTAAAAGGAATGATATAATTGTTTTCAAGTATCCCGGCAACAGAGATCAAATCGAGTTTGAAGAGTTAACCCACTATGTGAAAAGGTGTGTTGCTGCGCCAGGTGATACTCTTGAGATAGTTGATAAAGTGATTTTTATTAACGGAGAAGAATTCCCTATACCTGAACACGTGAATTATGATAACAAATTACTTCCGAAAGGATTAGCAGATCCATACATTTTCCCCAAAGGCAGCGGCTGGAATAGCGATAACTATGGTCCGATAGTAATTCCTAAAAAAGGTGATGTAATTAAACTTTCAAAAGAAAATATTGGTAGATGGGATACATTTATTAATAGAGAACATAATAAGAACGTTGTTCGTTTTGTTAATAATGAGATATTTATTAATAACACAAAAACTGATGAATATATTGTTCAGGAAGATTATTATTTCGTAATTGGAGATAATAGAGATAATAGTTTGGACAGCCGGTATTGGGGATTTGTACCCCGCGAAAGTATTACAGGTACTCCAATAATAATCTATTGGAGTTGGGATTCAGCCATCCCTTTTAGTCAATTTTTTGATCTTTTAGGCTCAGTTCGTCTAAATCGGATTGCAAAATTGATTAATTAGTCAATTATAGAAAATTATTTTAAAAAGTTTCACAAATTAATGGGATTGTTATAGACATATCCCATTTTTTTTTTATCTTTAATCCCCAAAAGGTTTTTCTTACATCATCCCGACACTTATGAAATTAAAGAAGAAAGTAAAGTATATTTTTATTACCGGTGGTGTTGTTTCATCACTTGGGAAAGGTATCACCGCGGCATCATTAGGACTCCTTCTTAAACAACGGGGTTACAGCGTTACAATCCAAAAATTTGATCCTTATATCAATGTTGACCCAGGCACAATGAGCCCGTTTCAACATGGTGAAGTTTATGTAACCGATGATGGAGCCGAAACTGATCTAGACCTCGGGCATTATGAAAGATTTCTCGATGTCAATATGTCCAAAGATAATAATACTACAACCGGGCAAGTTTATTATGATGTTATTAATAAAGAACGTCGCGGAGATTATCTTGGTGCAACAGTTCAAGTTATTCCTCATATAACCGATGAAATAAAATCCAGAATTACCAATCTTGGTAAAAGCGGGAAATATGATATCGTTATTACAGAAATTGGAGGTACAGTTGGAGATATTGAAAGCCTTCCATTTATTGAAGCCGTAAGACAAATAATGCTTGAGTATGGCAGAAAAAATGCAATAAGTATTCATGTAACACTTGTTCCTTATATTCCTTCTGCAGGTGAAGTAAAAACAAAACCTACGCAGCACAGTGTAAAAAATTTATTGGAATATGGTATTCAGCCCAATATTCTCGTATGTAGATCGGAAAAGAAACTCTCGCAAGAGATTCGTAATAAAATTGCTTTGTTCTGCAATGTTGATTCAAAGTCTGTAGTATCTGCACACGACTGCTCTTCAATATATGAAGTTCCTCTTGTTTTATTCAATCAAGATTTGGATAGAATTGTTTTAAAGAGATTAAAGCTTCCCGATATCAATATCAATTTAGATGAATGGAGTGAGTTCGTAAACAAAATAAAAAATCCTTCGGGTATTGTTAATATTGCAATTTGCGGTAAGTATACCGATTACAGGGATTCTTATAAAAGTATAAGCGAAGCTTTTATTCATGCAGGCGCTGAAAATGATGTAAAAGTTAACTTAACTTTTATCGAGTCCGATAAATTCGAAACAGAAGAATCTTCAAATTTACTTAACGGTGTCGATGGATTACTTATACCCGGCGGATTTGGAGAAAGAGGAATAGAAGGAAAAATTAAAGCAATTAAATATGCCCGCGAGAATAATATTCCTTTCTTTGGAATATGCTTGGGGTTGCAATGTGCCGTAATCGAGTTTGCTCGAAATGTCTGTGATATTAAAAATGCAAACAGTTCCGAGTTCGTTAAGAATAAATCTAATGTTATTCATCTGATGCCCGAGCAGATTAAGGTTAAAATTAAAGGAGCTTCTATGAGGCTTGGTGCATTCCCATGTGTTTTACAAAAAGGAACTAAAGCAAAACAAGCATATAAAAAAGAAAAGATATCCGAACGTCATCGTCATAGATACGAAGTGAATAATAAATACAGAGAAGTTCTTGAAACTAATGGAATGGTTATAAGCGGAGTTTCACCGGATAATGATCTTGTTGAGATGATTGAATTAAAAGAACATCCATGGTTTGTTGCTTGTCAATTTCACCCGGAATTAAAATCAAGAGCAACTAAAGCCCATCCGTTGTTTAGAGAATTTGTCTCTGCTGCAATTGAATTTCGGAAAAGAAAGAATAGTAATTAATTAAGTATCAATAATTCTTCGTAAATCTTTTATTTTTATTGATTTAGCAGCTTTCCTAATTGATTCTTTTTTTCGATTTGAATAACTTTTCACACTAATTTATTTCAGCTATGTTAAAACTGGCGGTTTTTGTTTCCGGTAGAGGGTCAAATCTAAAATCAATTGTCGATGCGATTGAAACAAGGAAATTAAATGCAGTTGTTTTAACAGTAGTTAGTAATAAAAGTGACGCACCGGCTTTAAGCTTTGCAAAAGATAAATCAATTCTAACTTTTGTTGTTTCATCAAACAATAATCATGAAGCGATTTCTTTTTTTGATTTGTCTCAGAAGTTATCTGAATTGGAAATTGATCTAATTGTTCTTGCCGGATTCTTGAAAAAAATTCCGGATGATTTTGTTGAACTGTTTGAAAACAGAATTATAAATATACACCCGGCTCTGCTGCCTTCTTTCGGCGGGAAAGGAATGTACGGTATAAATGTTCATAAAGCGGTTCTTGAATCTTCGGCTAAAGTAAGCGGTGCAACAGTTCATTTTGTTAATCAAAATTATGATGAGGGAAAAATCATAGCACAAAAATGTGTTGATATTTCCGATGTTAAAACACCCGAAGAAATAGCCGAAAGAGTTCTTAAAATTGAGCATCAACTTTTACCCGAGGTTATTCAGCTCTTTGCGGAAGGAAAAGTTAAAATCATAAATCAACGTGTTGTTATTGAATAGGTGAAAATTTTGAAGAAGTTAGCATTAATCAGTGTATCCGACAAAACTAATATTACAAATCTTGCAGCCCGCCTTACAAAACTTGGTTATGAAATAATTGCAACAGGAAACACAGCAAAAGTTATTGAAGAATCCGGAACAAACGTTACAAAAATCGAATCATTTGCATCTTTCCCTGAAATATTCAGCGGACGTGTAAAAACCTTGCAGCCGAAAGTATTCGGTGGGATTCTAATGAGACGTGATAATCAGTCCGATCTCAACGAAGCTAAAGACAACGACGTATTCCCGATTGATATAGTTTGTGTGAATCTTTATCCTTTCCCCGAAGTTGTAAAAAGAAATGATATTGATTTACAAACAAAAATTGAAAACATTGATATTGGCGGACCAAGTTTAATTAGAGCGGCGGCTAAAAATCATCAGTATGTTTCTGTTATTACAAACCCAAATCAATATGAAAGTTTTTTGAGTGAGATTGAAAACGGTGAAGTTAAACTTGAGACCAGACAAAAATTAGCTTATGAAGCATTTGCCCACACATCATTTTATGATACTTTAATAGCCGACTTTTTTGAATCAGAATTCAACCAACCAAAAAAAGATTTGCGAATTAATGTCCCGATGAAAAATGAATTACGTTACGGAGAAAATCCACATCAAAAAGCTTTTGTTTATGGTGACTTTGAAGAATATTTTGAATTACTTCACGGTAAAGAACTATCCTTCAACAATATTGTAGATTTAATATCCGCAGCAGAATTGGTTTCTGACTTTGAAGAAACAGCATGTGCAATAATTAAACATACTAATCCATGCGGCGCAGCTTTGGCTGATAATGTATATACAGCTTATGAAAAAGCTCTGTCTTGCGATCCTGTCTCTGCATTCGGCGGAATTGTGGCATTCAATCGTAAAGTTGATTTCAAAACTGCGGAAAAGTTGAATGAAATTTTTTTAGAAATTATTGTCGCACCGAGTTTTGATGCAGATGCTCTTGAACTTCTTATGAAAAAGAAAAATCGTCGATTGCTTAAAACTATAAAATCGATTGATAAAAATAGTTATCAAGTTCGCTCACTCCCCGGCGGTTATTTAGTTCAAGATCAGGATAATTCCAAACTGACCGATGATATTCTAAAAGTAGTAACTGATAAAAAATATACTGAAGATGAATTACGAAACTTAAAATTTGCATGGACTGTTTGCAAACACACAAAATCGAATGCAATTGTGTATGTTAAGGATATGAAAGCAGTTGGGGTGGGTGCAGGTCAAATGTCAAGAATCGATTCTGCAAAAATTGCTGCTGAGAAAGCAAAACAATTTGGACACGACTTAAAAGGCTCGGTCGCAGCTTCAGATGCATTTTTTCCTTTCCCAGATGGCATAGAAATTATTGCGGATCAAGGGGCAACTGCAATTATTCAACCGGGTGGTTCTGTGCGTGATCAAGAAGTTATTAAAGCGGCAAATGAAAAAAATGTTACAATGATATTTACCGGAATCAGAAACTTTAAACACTAAGAGGAAACATGGGATTATTTGACTTCTTTGCAACCGACATTGCTATAGATTTAGGAACGGCAAATACTTTAATTTATATCAAAGGCAAGGGTATTGTTTTGAATGAACCATCGATTGTTGCTTTTGATAGAAATACAAAAAGAATTATTGCTCTTGGCAATGAAGCGAAAGAAATGCAAGGAAGAGAACATAGAGAGATTAGAGTATCTCGTCCCATGCGCGACGGAGTGATTGCAGATTTTGAAATTGCAGAAGGTATGATTCGTGCGTTTATCAAAAAAGTTAGTTCAAGTGGATTTGCCAGCAGAAGAATTATTGTTGCCGTACCAAGCGGTGTAACAGAAGTTGAAAAAAGAGCGGTTCGAGATAGTGCCGAACATGCCGGTGCAAAAGAAGTTCACTTAATCGCCGAGCCTATGGCGGCAGCAATCGGAATTGGTATCGATGTTGACGCGCCCGTTGGTAATATGATAATTGATATCGGCGGTGGTACTACAGAGATTGCGGTTATTGCTCTATCCGGTATTGTTAATGAAGAATCGATTCGTATTGCCGGTGATGAAATGAATAACGCTATCATGCAGTTCTTCAAAAAGAATTACAATTTATTAATCGGCGAACGCACTGCAGAATCAATCAAATGCGAAGTTGGTTCTGCCGTCCCTCTTAAAGAGGAAGTTACAATTCAGGTTAAAGGTAGAGATTTAGTCGAAGGTATTCCGAAAACTGCCGAAGTAAGTTCAGTGGAAATTAGAGAAGCTCTTAACGAAAATGTTGTACAAATAGTTGAAGCGGTCAAACAAAGTCTGGAAAGAACTCCCCCCGAACTCTCCGCCGATATTCTGGATAGAGGTGTTATGTTAACAGGCGGCGGTGCGTTGTTAAAAGGTTTGGATGAACGAATTAGAATGGAAACAAATTTGCCGGTTCACGTGGCTGATGATCCGCTTACTGCTGTTGTCCGCGGTGCCGGTAAATCAATTGATAATATGAATAAATATTCAAAAGTTTTTATTCGTAAACGAAGTTACTAATGCAAAAATTCTTTAGAAAACTACTTGCGAACTTTAAGGAATATATCACACTTGTTGTACTTCTTTTAATTAGTCTCTTCTTGCTTTCAATAAATAATAATCCCGGTATCGAACGTTTTAGAGCTATTTCCTTCGGCACCTTTGCTTATGTTACTTCAACCGTTCATTCGATTACTAATATTTTTAAAAGTGATACTGAAACTGCAAGATTAAGATTAGAAAATGCCGAACTTATGCTCGAAGTTAATAAACTTCGAAATCACGCACTTCAAAACGAACATCTTAGAAAAATGTTGGAAATGAAGGATACCTTAGCATACAACCTTTTAGCTGCTGATGTGATTTCTAAATTGACTTCGAAAATTGAAGGAAATTTTATTATTAATGTTGGTTCCAAACATGGGGTGGAAGTTGGAATGCCTGTTATTAATGAACAAGGACTTGTCGGTTTAATAATCGGCACCGCGGCAGATTTTTCATCTGTTAGAACACTTGAAAATATTTCGCTTAATGTGGCAGTTACAAACCAGCGTTCAGGTATAAACGGGATTTTAAGCTGGAACGGACAAAGGCACGTAATCAAAAATATTCCGACAACTTTTGATATGCAGATTGGTGATAGGATCGAAACTTCCGAGTTTAGCACAATTCTTCCGCCGGCAATACCTGTTGGTATTATTGTCGAAAAAGAAACAGAAGTTTCCGGTTTACTTAGTTTTATATATGTAAAACCGTTTGCGAATGTTCAAGCCGTAAAAAATTTATTTGTTGTACGCTTTGTAAAGAATACACAGATCGATACACTCGAAACAAATTTGTTGAAGAGAATTAAATGAAAAAAGAGTACATAAACTATTTTCTGATTTTTATTCCTACTTTAATTTTACAATTAGCATTAGTACCGTTGATTTCAATTGATCATTTTACTCCCGATCTTATTGTTATATTACTTGTCTATTTTACTTTATCGGAAGGTCAACTTCACGGTACAATTGCAGGCGCACTGTTAGGATTTCTTTTTGATTTGTTCTCGGGTAATTTACTCGGACTTTCAATGTTCTCTAAAACTATAGCGGCATTTACTGCGGGTTATTTTTATAACGAAAATAAAATTGAAGCAAATATGGCTGTAATGAATTTTTCGCTTATTGTATTTTTATCTGCCTTTATTGACTCATTCTTTAATGGTATTTTTACCGATAACCAGTCGGTTGGAATTGTTTTTATGATTTTTGAAAAAAGTCTGTTTCCTGCAATATATACTTCGGTTGTCGGTGCATTAATAATTATAAGTTTACCAAAGAGAAAATTTTTATGAATGATAGCAGCTCAGGTTTTATTATTAGAAAAAGAATTCTCAGTTTCATGATAATTGGTTTTACTGCTATTGTCATATTCCAATTATTCAAGATGCAAATGCTGGATAATTATTTTTATGTTGAAAAATCAATGGAGAATAGTGTTAAGAAAAAATTGATTCCTGCCCCGCGCGGTGTTTTTTACGATAGAAATTTTAACGTAATAGTAAGCAACAAACCTGCTTTTTCAATCGAAGTACTTCCTTCAGAATATAATGTCAAACAAAATACATTAATTGAAAGTGTACTTAACGTTCGCCCCGGTTATATTTCAAATATATTGGAGGCAAACAAAAGATATTCACCTCATATCCCTGTAAAAATTAGGCGTAACTCCGATTTTGCCTTTATGGCTTGGCTTAATGAAAATAAAGAAATGCTCGAAGGTATTGATTATGATATTGAACTGCAGAGGGATTACTCCTTTGGTATTAATGGTTCACACATTTTTGGTTATACAAAGGAAATATCTGCATCACAGCTTCGTGAAAGAAGATCAATTTACAACATGGGTGATTATATTGGTTTCAGTGGTATTGAAAAACAATACGAAGAAATTTTGAGAGGTAATAAAGGATACTCACTCACTCTAGTTGATTCAAGGCAGAGAACAATCGGAAGATATTTGGAAGGTAAGGAAGATATACCCCCGTCTAAAGGAAATGATTTAATTCTTGGGTTAGACGCCGATGCACAACTAATGGCAGAAAAATTATTTGAAGGAAAAAGAGGAGCATTGGTCGCTGTTGAACCAACTACCGGAGAAATAATTGCTTTTGTTAGTTCGCCATCATTTGATCTTTCTAAATTTGCTTCTGTTACTTCTTCCGAATACTGGGATTCATTGAGCAGCGATATGGATAAACCGATATTTAATAGAGCTACTCAATCAATTTATCCACCTGGCTCAACTTTCAAAATGTTATCGGCAATTGCGGCTCTTGATGCCGGGGTTATTACCGAGCATACGACAATAAATTGCCCCGGAGGTTTGCAATTCGGTGATAGATTCTTTAAATGTATGCATGTCCATGGTAGAATAGGAGTTGTAGAAGCTATCAAAAAATCATGCAATACTTTTTTCTATCAGTTAATATTAAAAATTGGTTTGGAAAAATGGTCTGATTATGGCAAACAATTTGGTTTTGGAAAAAGAACCGGGATTGATATTCAAGAGGAATCACCTGGCATTTTGCCCGATTCAGCTTATTATGATAGAGTTTATGGTAAAGGGAAATGGACGAAAGGCTTTCTTGTTAGTTTGGGAATCGGGCAGGGAGAATTAGGTGCTTCACCATTGCAGCTCGCAAAATATACTGCATTAATCGCTAATAATGGAAAAAGTTACGAACCTCATTTTGTAAGAGCATATATCGATAAATATACTTCGGAAATAATTCCGTTATCTTTTAACAAAATTGAATTAGATATCAAGCAAAAAGTTTTTGACCTCATTCAAGAGGGGATGTTTAAAGCTGTTAATGAACCGGGTGGAACCGCAGGCAATGCTAAACTGGATAATATAGAAGTTTCGGGTAAGACTGGAACGTCACAAAATCCGCATGGAAAAAACCATGCATTGTTTGTCGGATATGCACCTTCTAAAGATCCTAAAATTGCTATAGCCGTACTCGTTGAAAATGTTGGATTCGGGAATACGCATGCGGCTCCAATTGCACGGGAGGTAATAAAAGCATACTTGGATAAAAATGAAATAAAGAAAGATTCATTTAAGGAAAAAGTTGCAAGGGCAAATTAAATGCGCATAGGAGCCAAATTACAAGATAAACTTGACTTGGGACTTTTACTGCCAAGTATATTTCTAATTGTATTTGGACTTCTGGCAATCTATAGTTCTACAATTAACCATCCTACGGCACAAGGTAATTTTGATAGACAGTTCTTTTGGTTTTTTCTTTCATTAGCTGCACTTTTAATTGCATATTTTATTCCGCCGCATGTTTATCGTATTATTGCGATTCCTGCATATATTTTTTCTCTTGCTACTTTAGTTCTTGTTTTATTGATGGGTAAAACCGTTTATGGTTCTAAAAGCTGGCTTGGTGTCGGTACTCTTGGTATGCAGCCATCTGAATTTGCAAAAATCGGTGTTATACTTTTTTTATCATATTGGATATCAAGAAAACAAACAGACATAAATAGTGTAAAAGATTTAGCAATTATTTTGGGGATCGGATTTTTACCTATTGCTTTGATTATGATGCAGCCCGATACAGGAACTGCAATTGTATTCGCATTATTGACTTTGTTCATGCTCTTTTGGGGGGGTATTAGTCTATTCGGTTTATTTGTTGTCCTTTCTCCGGGTGTTGTAATGTTTGCGTCTGTTTTCGGAACACTCCCGATGTTTATTGCTCTGGGTTTAATTCTGTTACTTTTAATCTACTTTAAGAGAGATTTGTTTGTCAGTGCGACAGTATTTGTCGTAAATATTGCCGCCGCATTTTTCTTTGATTATTTATATCACATTCTTCAACCGCATCAACAGAAAAGAATTGAAACTTTTTTGGACCCTAATGCAGATCCGCTTGGAGCGGGTTATAATGCATTGCAAGCTAAAGTTGCAATAGGTTCAGGCGGATTAGTCGGTAAAGGTTTTTTAGAGGGTAATCAAACACAACTTCGTTTTATTCCCGAACAGTGGACCGATTTTATTTATTGTGTGGTGGGTGAAGAATTCGGTTTCATCGGTAGTGTAATTGTAATAATATTATTTCTTTTGATATTCACCCGGCTGCTTAAACTAGCAAGTGTAGCGAGGGATCATTTTTCTAGTTTGGTTGTTATGGGAGTTTTAGTTTTATTATTTATTCACTTTGCTATTAATATCGGAATGAACGTTGGGGTGACACCTGTAATTGGTCTACCTCTTCCGTTTTTAAGTTACGGAGGCAGTTCGTTGATTGCTAACATGACTTTAATCGGTATTGCACTTAATATTCATAAAAACAGAAAACGGTACGACTAACATCATGAATGCTGTTGAAAAATTAATATTAAAATTCGATTCAGGTAAACATATTTGCGTTGGTCTTGATTCGGACATTAATAAAATTCCTAAACACTTATTAAAATTTGACGACCCAATATTTCAATTCAATAAGGCTATTATCAATTCAACTTGGGAAAATGCTGCGGCATACAAATTAAACCTTGCCTTCTACGAAAAAGATGGAATAAAAGGATTACGAACTTTAGAAAAAACGTTAGAACAAATTCCGGATGATATTTTGACAATAGGTGATGCAAAAAGAGGAGATATTGGAAATACAAGTCAAATGTATGCTTCATCACTTTTTGATCATTTTAATTTTGATGCATCAACACTCCACCCATATATGGGGAAAGATTCTCTTCAACCTTTTCTTGATTATAAAGATAAACTTAATTTTATACTTGTATTAACTTCTAACCCGGGTAGTTCCGATTTTGAAAAACAAAAATTAAGTAACGGTAAATTTTTATATCAGGAAGTCCTTCATAAAGTTAATGAATGGAATCAAAATAATAATTGTGGAATAGTTTTTGGCGCAACAAATCCAAACGAGCTGGAAGAGAATTTTTCTTTATTTAATAACTTACCTGTACTGCTACCCGGAGTCGGCTCTCAAGGCGGTGATTTAGAAACCGTTGTTGAAATTTTTAAGAAAAATAGCAGCAAGAATTATCTTATTAATGTCAGCAGAGCCTTAATATATGCCGATGATTCTACCGGTTTTGCTGAAACGTCTGCCCTGAAACTTATTGATTATAATTCGAAGATAGATAAGATCGAACATAGTTAAATGAAAAAACAGTTTTAGAAATTTATAAGAATTTCTTAAATTGAATTCGAAATGATATTTCTGATTCGTAATCAGAAAAGTTCTGAGGGTATCGATGAGCAGTAAAGAAAAAATGTTCGAAAAAGATTTGTACGATATTTGGGTGAACCAAAAATTCGATGATAATTTACAAACTATTGACGGTGAGAAAATATCGATACTTGATTCCGGGGTTCACAATACCGATACATCCGGACCGGATTTCCAAAATGCACGTATAAGAATCGGCAATTTAACTTTTGTCGGAGATATTGAAATTGACAGTGATTATGTTGATTGGAAATCTCACGGTCACCACCTTAATAACCGTTATAATAAAGTCGTACTTCACGCGACTTTAACAAACAAACATAACCAACCTTATGTTTATACAAAAGATGGTAGAAAAGTCCCTTCCATAAAACTTTCGGAATTTATTGATGAAAATACTGTTGAAGACATCTCTAAGAAAATAAAAAAATATAATAGTGAACACGAGCATACATTAAGATGTATTGATGAGAATTCAAGCGTAGATAAAAAAATAAAAGAGAAATTTGTTCTTCAACTCGGTACCGATAGGTATAAAAAGAAATGCCGCAAAATGTATGATAGGTTAAAAGAACTTAAATACTTACGTGAACTTCAATTGAAGGAACCGGTAGTTAATTATGAGATACCTGAAGAAATAAGAAATAAAAATTACACTCATGACGATTTCAAAGAAAAAGAAATATGGCTGCAGCTTTTATACGAAAATATTTTTGAAGCATTAGGCTATTCGAAAAATAAATCTATAATGCTGAAGCTTGCTCAATCGGCTGATATAGATTTTTTGAAATCGCTTAAGTTGAATGGGAAAGATACAACTAAATATGAGGCAGCACTTTTTGGAATAAGCGGGCTTATCCCGGAAGCGGATAAAATACCGGAGAATCACAGTTCGGAATACACAAAGAATATTTTCAGTACATGGAAATCAATTAAAGAAGATTACGACGGTGAAACTTATAATGAAACAGATTGGAATTTTTTCAGATTGCGACCGCAAAATTTTCCAACCGTTAGAATAGCCGGAGGTGCTAGATTAATTGACGGCTTACTGAATAAAAATTTAGTCATGGTATTGGTTAAAAAAATAAAAGAGATTCGAAACTTGAGTGTGCTGATAAATTCATTGCGTTCTGTCTTCATTATACAGTCGGATGGATTTTGGCAGGACCATTATGTTTTTGATAATAAAGCATCAAGCAAAATAAAATATTTTATCGGTGTTGCCCGTGCCGATGAAATTTTAGTAAATGTAGTTTTACCGTTTTTCACAGTTTACTTTGAAGTTTTTGGAAAAGATGAATTAGCTAAAAAAGTTTTTAAGCTTTACAGTATATATTCTCAAAAAAATGATAACCGCATTGTACGTGAAGTAACAGATTGTCTTGAATTACAAAGGGTATCTAAACGAACGATCTATTCGCAAGGAATGATTGAGTTATTCAGAAATTATTGTTCAAGAGGAAAATGTTTAGAATGCGAAATCGGCAAACTGATTTTCAGCTAATTGTTACTCCCTTTTCTCCTGTTTATTTCATCTCTCAATTTTGCTGCACGTTCATAATCTTCTTTTTCTATCGCTTCTCTTAGCTGATCCTGGAGTGATGCCGTTTTAGTTTCAACGGTTTTTTTAATTTCCTTTTCTTCTTTGGAAATTTCTTCCGAGAAATCATCATCTTCGCTTGAAGGTATAAACGCTGCATTTTTCATCACTTCTTCAGAAACAAAAATTGGAGCTTGAGTTCTTACAGCAAGAGCAATAGCATCACTTGGTCTCGAATCAATTTCATTTGTTAATGAAGAAACTTCCAGAATGACTTTAGCGAAAAACGTATTATCCTTCAATTCATCGATTATAACTTCAATAACTGTTCCTCCTAAATTATCGATTGTTTCTTTTAGGAGATCATGAGTTAAAGGTCTTGGCGGTTTAATTCCCTCCATTTCCAAAGCAATAGATTGTGCTTCAAAAGAACCTATAATAATCGGTAATCTTCTGTTCCCGAAAGATTCTTTTAATAAAAGGGCATAAGCCCCTCCGGCAGAGGGGCTTGCTGATAAACCTAATATTTCAACTTGTACTTTGTTCATAAAATTTATTCGGCTTTCAGTTTTTTGATTTCTTCAATCAATTTAGGAACGACTTCAAATGCGTCACCGGCAATACCATAGTCGGCAATACTAAAGATAGGTGCATCTTTATCTTTATTGATAGCAACAATATACTTAGAAGAACGCATACCTGCTAAGTGCTGAATTGCACCGGAAATGCCAATAGCAACATACAAAGTGGGAGTAACTGTCTTGCCTGTTTGACCGACTTGTTCGCCGTGAGGTCTCCATCCGGCATCAACAACGGCACGGGAAGCACCAACGGCAGCACCAAGAGCTTCTGCTAATTCTTCTATCAAGTTGAAATTCTCTGCTCCTTTTAACCCGCGCCCCCCGGAAACAATAATATCAGCTTCAGCTACGTCAAGTTTTCCTTCGGATTTTTTTATCTCAACAACTTTTGTAGAAAGATCGGGATCACTGATCTCATTAATTTCAACATTTGCAGAATCACCTGAAGGCTCGCCTGCATTGAAGACATTTGGTCTGAGTGTAAATATTTTTACGGTGCTGTTAACCTTTACATCAATCAAAGCTTTACCGGCATAAACAGGGCGCGTAGCAATTATATCATCTCCAAAATTGAAAGCGATGCAATCCATTGCGATACCGCAATCTAATTTTGCTGCAACTCTTGGTGCAAGGTCTTTCCCGAGTGAGGTATTTGGAAATAACAATATATCTGCTCCGCTGTCCTGAACATGCTTAATTGCTAATTTAAGATAGGCAGTTGATGAATACATTGCCAATTCGGAATTCTTGAGATGAGTTACTTTACTAACTCCGTAACTGCCGACTTTTTCCAAATCAGAAATCTCTGCGCCAATTACAAAAGCTTCAACATCACAGCTCAATTTATCGGCAAAATCTTTCCCAACCTTTACAGCTTCGAGTGATGATTTTTTTATACTGCCGTTTCTTTGTTCTAAAAAGACTAAAACTTTGTTTGCCATTTTTTCCTCCCTTAAATTACTTTGGCTTCTTCTCTTAATAATTTTACTAATTCCGGTACAGCAGATGAATCTTCACCTAATATTTTACCGGGTTGTTTAGCTGGAGGTCTTTTCATTGCAACAAGTTCTATCATATTTTCATAAGGAGCGGGAGTTTTTTCTTCTATCGTTTTTTTCTTTGCCTGCATGATTCCTTTAAGAGAAGCATATCTTGGTTCATTCAATCCCTTTTGAGCTGTAATAACAAGAGGAAGTGAAGTTTCTACAATTTCACGTCCGCCTTCTATCTCTCTTTCCGCGGTAACTTTTTCACCATCAATTTGTAAGCCGACTACAACCGTAACGCAATTGTAATCTAAAAGTTCTGCGGTCACTTGTCCGGTAATTGAATTATCGAAATCAACGGATTGTTTACCGAAGAAAACTAATTTTGCTTCTTGAGCTTTAATCTCTTCTGCAAGTGCTTTTGCAATTCCTATAGAATCTCTATCCTTATCTTCTTTAAGTAAAACCGCAGAATCTACGCCCATAGCAAGCGCTTTTCGAAGTGTTTCTTTATTTGCATCTGTTCCAACGCTTATAGCAACAACTTCACCACCTTGAGCATCTTTTATTTTTAAAGCTTCTTCTATTGCAAACTCATCGTAGGGGTTTAAAACAAATGTAACACCATTGGGGTCAATTGATTTACCATCACTTCCGATACTAATTTTTGCGGCAGTATCGGGCACGTGACTCACACAGACCGCTATTTTCATTATTCCTCCTTTAATTTCATAAATGGAACAAAAAGATATAAATCAATATGTAAAATTACAAAATTAGCACGACTAATTTATTTTATTAACTTAATTTCATAACTTTCCACACAGATAACAATTGTTGATAAAAATTGATGACCGAAGAAAAACCAACCCCTATTATTGAACATGAAATTGAGGAAGAAACATCTGTTGGAATTCCGTTCAAGGTGATTTTGTATAATGATGACTGGCATACTTTCGATGAAGTTATAAACCAAATAATTAAAGCTACTAACTGTTCTTATGAGAAAGCCCGTGATTTAACTTTTGAGGTTCATGTAAAAGGTAAAGCAATTATATTTTATGGTCCACTTCCCGAATGCTTAAAAGTTTCTTCCGTTTTGGAAGAAATTGAACTTCATACACAAATCATATCCTAATTTTTCCCCTATATTTCTTTATATTTGAAAACAGAAAATTATTCAACCTAAAGGAAATTTATGCAGATTGGATTAGTTGGCTTACAATTTTCAGGCAAATCAACACTTTTTAATACACTTTCACAAACAGAAATGCTACCCACCGGTAAAGACGAAGCTGTAATAGAAGTTGTAAAAGTGCCAGATGAACGATTGGATAAATTAACCGCTTTGTTCAACCCAAAGAAAAAAGTAAATGCTACAATTGAAGTTTTCGATATTCCCGGTTTACAAATGCAGGATGACGGAAAAGTTAAAATCACTAACACATTTCTTAATAACGTAAAAAATAACGATGCACTGTTTTATGTAATTCGTCAGTTTGAAGAACCTTCTGTCCCTCATCCCATGAATTCAATTGATGTAAAACGTGATGTGGAATTTTTAGAAACCGAGTTTTTGCTTTCCGATTTAAGTTTCCTTGAAAACAGAATAGAAAAACTTCAAAAAGAAGTTATGAAATCAAAAGATGACAGACTAAAACGCGAACTTCCGGTTATAGAGAAATGTCAAAAACATGTTGAACAAGAACTACCGCTCCGTACTATAAGACTCGATGAAAACGAGAGAAAATTACTTTCAGGTTATCAACTTCTCACATTAAAGCCACTCGCTATTGCAATTAATTGCGATGAAAACTCAATTCAAAGAGTTGAACAAATTGTAAATGAAGTTAAAGAAAGTATTAGCGATAAATCGGTTGCGGTTATTCCGTTCTTTGCAAAAATTGAATATGAATTATCTCAAATGGATGATGAAGATAGAGCTTCATTTATGGAAGATTACGGAATTAAAGAATCTGCACTTTCAAAAATTTTAAGAACATCTTATGAAATATTAGGTTTGCACTCGTTCTTCACTGTAGGAGAAGATGAATGCCGCGCATGGACTATAAAAAAGAATTACACTGCACAAGATTCCGCCGGTGTAATTCATACTGATTTTTACAATAAATTCATCAGAGCCGAAGTTGTCGGTTATGATGATTATATTGCTCACGGTTCATTCGCAAAATGTAAAGAAGCCGGCGTTTGGCGGCTTGAAGGTAAAGAATACATCGTAAAAGATGGAGATATTTTAAACATCAGACACAACTAAAGGAGTTTCTATGTCTAAAAAAGCAATCGAAGGATTACAACCGGAAATTATTTGGCAGAGATTTTATGAAATAAGTCAAATCCCAAGACCATCAAAAAAAGAAGAAAAGATTTTAGATTATTTAAGAAAGTTTGCAAAGGAACATAATCTTGAAATGAAAGAAGATGATATTCATAATATTGTTATTAAAGTTCCGGCTACCAAAGGATATGAAAATGCACCTACAGTTGTTGTCCAAGGTCATGTTGACATGGTTTGTGAAAAAAATAAAGGTACTGAACATGATTTTGACAATGATCCGATTAAACTTGTTAGAGACGGAGATTGGATGGCAGCAGAAGGAACAACACTTGGTGCCGATAATGGAATTGGAGTTGCAGCCGGATTAGCTTTAGTAACCGACGAATCCGTAACTCATGGTCCGGTTGAATTACTTTGTACCGTTGATGAAGAAACCGGGTTAACAGGCGCAAACAACTTAGGTAAAAATCTTCTTGAAGGAAAAACTCTACTGAATCTTGATTCGGAAGAAGACGGCGCGTTTTATGTCGGTTGTTCCGGTGGGCAAGATACTGTTGGTATTTTTAATATTGTTTGGGATGATATTCCTAAAAATTATAAATCGTATGAAGTGATGCTTGACGGATTAAAAGGCGGTCACTCCGGTCTTGATATTGCAAACGGAAGAGCAAATGCAATTAAACTTTTTGCTCGGTTACTTCTCAAACTTTCAGACATCGATTATAGAATTGCAGAGATAAACGGAGGTTCCAAACGAAATGCAATTCCACGTGAAGCAGAAGCAATCATATTTATTAATGAAGCGGATGAATCAAAAATTAAAAATATAGCCGATAGTTTTGTAAAAGAAGCTCTACTCGAGTTCAAAGTAAATGACGGTGGATTAAAAGTATCTTTGACAAAAAAAGAAACAAAGCATGAAAAAGTATTTGCAAAAGAATTCTCTGACAAAGTTATAAATCTTCTACACGCGCTTCCCCACGGAATTATGGCAATGAGTCCCGATATTCCTGATCTTGTTGAAACATCAACCAACTTAGCAACCATATTTACACAAGAAGATAAATTGAGAGTTGGTACAAGCCAAAGAAGTTCAATTGATGCAGCGAAAGCAAATATTTCCGAGATGGTAAAAGCAGCTTTCAATCTTGCCGGAATTGAAAAAATAGAAGATGCTGATAGTTATCCGGGTTGGCAGCCGAATCTCAATTCCAAAATTCTAAAACTTAGTAAAGAAGTATTTAAAGAACAGTATGGAAAGGAACCGGAAATAAAAGCAATACACGCCGGTTTGGAATGCGGTATTCTTGCAGATAAGTATCCCGGTTTAGATATGGTATCTTTCGGACCGACAATTCAAGGGGCACACTCTCCCGATGAAAGAGTTAACATTAAAGATGTGGAAAAATTCTATAAACTTCTTTCAGGTATTCTTGAAAAAATAGCAAAAGGAAACTAAGTATATATTATAGGGGATAGGTTATTTCATCTATCCCTTTTTTTGTTTAAAATGCTGTGTGGATAAACAAGATAATAACATCCAACAATAAAAATAGATAGAGTCATGAAAAAAAATCTAAAACTATATGATGTTCCCCAAATTAATACTATTCAGCAGATGGTACTTGAAAGTGCAGAAAAGTTTTCCCACAAAATAGCTTTGGAAGACTTAAACCCGACTCCAATTAAATCGGTTACCTACGAAGAGTTACTTCAAAACATATTAAAATTTGGAACTGCCTTAAAAAAATTAGGTCTGCAGGAAAGAGCTCACATTGCTGTAATAGGAGAAAATCGTGTTCAGTGGGCAATGAGTTTTTTAACGTGTATGTGTTTCAATTATGTAGTTGTACCAATCGATAAAAATCTTACCACAAATGAAATCTTTAATATTGTTCACGAGTCTGATTCCGAGGCAATTATTTTTTCGGAATCATATTCTTCAACTTTTTCGGGAAGTCATATTGCATTGAAGAAAGTAAAACACTTTATCTGTATGGATCATACAAAAGAAGATGAAAATTTTCTTTATATGGTCGATCTGATTACCGATGCCGAAATGGCAGATAAGAAACAATTACCTAAAATTAATCCGAATGATTTGGCAGAAATTATTTTTACATCGGGATCGCTTGGCAGAGCAAAAGGAGTAATGCTTACTCAAGGCAATCTTGCTGCAAATTTAGTTGATATGGTCAGCATGATAATAATTGGTAAAGGTGATAGGTTTCTATCCGTGCTGCCGATGCATCATACTTATGAGTGTACATGCGGTATGTTGTGCCCGCTATACTGCGGAGCATCGGCACATTATGCAAGATCTCTCAAAACAGTTGTTGATGATATTCAAAAAGTTAAGGCGACAATTTTATTGGGTGTACCGCTCTTGTTTGATAAAATGTTCAAACGCATAATGAAAACAATTCATGATGATAAAGTTAAATCAAAAGTTGTACCTCCGTTAATGAAAATTACTTCGTTATTACAAACCGCAGGGGTTAAGGGACTCAAACAAAAAATATTTAAAGAGCTTCATGAAAAATTTGGTGGTGCTATAAGAATATTTATCGCTGGAGGAGCAGCCCCTGATCCTCTTGTCGCAAAAGGTTTACGCGAACTTGGTTTTACTTTTATTCAAGGATATGGTTTAACTGAAACTTCACCGATATTGGCATTAAACAGGCTCGATTATTTTAAGGATGATGCCGCCGGAATTCCTCTTCCAAGAGTCGAAATAAAAATTAACGAACCGGATGAAGATGGAATTGGTGAAATTTGGGCAAAAGGTCCCAGCATTATGTTGGGCTATTATAAAAATGAAAAACTTACCGAGGAAGTTTTTGAAAAAGGATGGTTCAAAACAGGTGATCAAGGTTATGTTGACGAAGACGGTTTTCTGCATATTGCCGGTAGAAAGAAAAATGTGATTATCTCTAAAAGCGGTAAGAATGTTTTCCCTGAAGAAATTGAAGACGTACTAAATCGCAGTCCGTATATTCTTGAATGCATGGTTTACGGCGAAAAAGATCAAAAACAGGATGAAATAATAGCGGTTCAAATTGTTGTTGATGCGGAAGCATTTATTGAACTTGCAGAAAAAGAAGGTGTTGAAATTAATGATGAGCTTATTAATAAGAAAATTGCCGAAGAAATAGATAAGACAAATAAACAACTTGCATCATATAAACACATAAGAAA
>OMKS01001095.1_pt1 | contig 24836 bp, 23 predicted proteins | sample 1674721 | NCBI WGS metagenome assembly OMKS01 (sample SAMN06264996, study PRJEB25208) | sediment metagenome | isolation source: hot spring sediment | place: USA: California | collected 2014-09-02
TTCCTCACAACTGCTTACTGATTCCCAATATATGTTTACCCACACGAAACGTAATAGAACCCAACTTTTCAACTTTTCAACTGCTCGACTTTCCCCATAAAAGGAGGCGGTTATGAATTTATCCCATGTAGATGAGAATGGTAATGCCCGCATGGTGGACGTGGGCGCAAAACCGATGAGTCGCCGCGTGGCTGCGGCAAGCGGCTGGATTCAGCTCAAGGCGGCAACCATTGAATTGATTCGCCGCAACAAGATCAAGAAGGGAGATGTGCTCGCCGTGGCCAGGGTGGCTGGAATCCAGGGCGGCAAACGCACCGCGGAATTGATTCCCTTGTGCCACAATGTATTCCTGCACCGCATTGACGTGGACTTTGAAATTCGGCCGGACCGCATCGTGATCACGGGGCGCGCGGACTGCGAAGCCCAGACCGGTGTAGAGATGGAAGCCTTGACCGCGGTATCCGTAGCCGCTCTATCCATTTACGACATGTGCAAGGCTGTGGATCGGGATATGGTTATCGGTGATATTCATTTGGTGGAAAAAACCAAGCATGAACTTTGAGGTGGTCGCGGTTTGTGCGTCATTAAAAAAGGGAGTACAGAAATTCCCTCTGAAAAAGGCGATTTGCGAAGCGGAATGGGGCATTGAGGGTGACGCGCATGCAGGCAATTGGCACCGGCAGGTCAGTTTCCTGGCCGAGGAGGTGTCCGCTCCGGCGTGGCGGGGCATTTCATTGAAAAATCCTCACATATATGCCGGTCCGGGGGCTTTCGGTGAAAACATTCTGACCCGGGGGATTAATTGGCAGCAGGTTGATGTGGGGGGGCGGATTGCAATAGGAGAAGTTGAACTTGAGGTCACCCAGTTGGGTAAGCCTCTTCATCAGGAAAACGCCATCCTGCGCTTAACCGGTGAATCGGTATTGCCGGATCATGGTGTGTTCACCCGGGTCATCCACGGAGGAGTCGTTTATGCTGGAGATTGTGGTACTTACCGTTTCTGACCGAGCTTTTACCGGTGATTATGAGGATCGTTCCGGCCCGGAAATCAGGGGCATCCTGGAATCAAGCGGTCTGGAATTGACGGTTCAGGCAGGGCTGGTTCCCGATGATTCCGCGGCCATTCGGATCGCGCTTGAAAAATGGAAGGGCGTGGACTGGATCATTACCACGGGTGGGACGGGCATTGGTCCCAGGGATCAGACCCCGGAAGTAACGTCGGCGTTCTGTGAACGCGTGTTACCGGGGGTCGCGGAGATGCTGCGCAGGGAGTCCTGCCGGGAAACGCCCCAGGCTGTATTTTCCCGGGGGGTTTGCGGCGTCCATGGCCGTACCCTGGTGGTGAACTTCCCGGGTTCCGTAAAGGCGGTGCGCTTGTGTACCCGACTGATTCTGCCCCTCCTGGAGCATGGGCCGGGAATGTTGCGCGGCGAAGGTCATTGACTGGGGAAAGAAAAATCGAGATGGAAGGTTGAAGCGAAGGTAACAGGTGACAGGAAAGCAGGAACCGGTGCTTGTCAGTATGTAAATATACGCAAAGTCGGAAAGTTGGAGAGGAAAAAGGTTACAGGAGACTGGAATGCAGCCACGGGAGTTCTTTTTTTTTCTGTTTGTCATCCAGCGGTGACAATGACGCGTATTCAGACTGGAACTGGATTTGCTCCAGGTTATTGTGCCGACGGTTGTTTCCGATAAACGGATGGGCGGTGCGATTCCCGGATCCCGCAACCGGGAATCGCACCCCCGTCCCGCTTCAGGGTCCGGTCCACTCCTCCTGCAGGTTCTTTTTCCCGGACCGGGCCTTTTTACCAACAGAGCCGCCGGATGTTATAAAATCAGATGGAACGCCGCGCCCAGGTCCAGGCGATAGGAACTCTGGTGACGTTGCCGATGGCGATTTTCCCTCCTTTACCGACACCGGAAGCAAAGGTCATGACCATACGGTGGGGAACCTGCGTGTACAAAGGATCAGAGGGCAATGCCGGGGGGCGGTCTCGCCCCCCGGCGGTTGTGAAAACATACGCCTCAAGCGATTGAGGCCTTTTCAAGTTTTTTGCGTATGCTCATGATAAAGCCGGCTGACAGAATACTGCAGACCACGAATATGGACCACAATTGCCAGAGTTCAAGTTTGTCCCAGAAGTAACCGCCCACGAAGAGCAGCTTGTTGCCGGTGGCCGTGGCCAGGAGCCAGCCTCCCTGCATCAGTCCCTGGAAACGTACCGGGGAAACCTTGGAAACAAACGAGAGACCCATGGGACTGAGGAAGAGCTCGGCGATGGTCAGGATCAGGTAAGTGCTGATCAGCCAATGTGGAGATATCCGGTCCCATTCGGTCAGGTTTTGAGTGGCGATCAATTTGGGAGCCGCCAGCTTCAGCGAACCGACCAACATGACGACAAAGGCGATCGCGGCGATAACCATGCCGATACCGATTTTTGTCGGCGTCGAAGGCTCCATGTTCCGCTTGCGCAGCCAGCCGAAGATCGCCATGACGGGGAAGGTCAACACCACGATGAACAGGGGGTTGAAGGATTGAAAGATCTCGGGCGCGATGGGGTTTTGCGCGCTGTAGTCGGAGTAGAAGTAGTAGGTGGCGGCTCCGAAACCGGTAAACATGACCAGGCCGATAAACTTCTGAAGTGTGCCTTTTTTAAACAACAAAAGGAAAAGCCCGGCCAGGCTGCCGATAAACACGAGCATGGACTCGACGTTAAAGAAGATGTTGTTGATCGGTCCAACGGTAAGCTGAGTGAAATCCCGGGCGAAAAACGTTAGGGTCAATCCGTTCTGGTGAAAAGACATCCAGAAAAAGATCACCACCACGAACACCAGCACCAGGGCGATCACCCGGGGTTTTTCCTGCTTCGTGGACGTTTTGAATATGAAAGCCACGAATCCAAGGAAAAGACCGATTGCCATACCCAGGGCAAGGTCATTTAACAGCAAGTGGAAGACCAGCGCGGTAAGCACAATCGCCCCGATGGCCACGGTGATGCTGGGAAGGTTGGCGATGCGCGCCACGACCTGCGAAGGGTCGCCTTTCCTGGGGTCGCTTTTCACGCGGCCGGGCAGGTAGCGGTTGAAAACCACGTAGACCACCAGCGAAATGACCATCGCTCCGGCCGCGATTCCGAAGGCGTAATTATAGCCCTTGGCAAAGGCGTTGATGTAGTTGGCGGCGAATTCGCGCAGCTGGTCCGCTCCTGTAATCATGGTCCCGGATACTTTGGCGGCCAATGTCTCCAGGTGGTTGATGGCACCCTCACCGGTGAGGGTGTTGTTGAGATAGGCGTGGCACATCTTAGGCAGGCTGGCGTCATGCAGAAAACCCTGGGTTCTCAGAAACCAGTCGCGGATACCCGTGGCCACGAAAGGCGCGAAGAAAGCGCCGACGTTGATGCCCATGTAAAAGATCATGAACGCCGTATCCCGGACTTTTGAATACTTGGGATCGTCGTACAACTGTCCCACCACGGCCTGGAGGTTGCCTTTGAAGAGGCCGTTGCCCAGGGCGATTACGAACAGGCCGATCAGGGTAATGGTCAGGGGCATTCCGGGAACGGCCAGAACGCCGTATCCGAAGAACATGATTACGATACCGAAAAGGATCACCAGTTTGTACTTGTTCGTGCTGTCGGCCACTATGCCGCCCAGTAACGCCAGGGCGTATATGGCATAGTAAAACCAGCTGTAGTAGGTGCTGGCGGCTTCGGCGCTGAGGTTGTATTTGGCCTGCAGGAAAAGCACCAGAATGGCCATCATGGTATAAAAACCGAAGCGTTCACCCATGTTGGCGAAGAATGCGACAATCAATCCTTTGGGATGTCCCTTGAGCATGAGGCCTCCTTGTAGATCGGGTTTCAGGGCGGAACCCATGAATGGTTTCACGCCGGATTCACAATTGTATGGGGAGTCCTGAAAAATGTCAATTTTTTATCAGGGCTTGTTAATCCCCGCTCGAGAATACCAGGCGAACAGGTTTGTGACAATCCGTGAACTTTTCCGTGAATCCAAGAAATCCATAAAAAAAAAGGGGCGCCCCCCGCAGGGAACACCCCTTTGACCATACCTGTCGAAACTTTCTTCAGTGCCGGATCTTTTGAAAACCTCGTTGCATCATCTGTTTCTGCATCTGGACATTCAGGTTGTACATGACTTCTCCGGTCTTTGCATTGACAAAACGCAGGACGAAGTTGCCGCCTTTGGAGAATTCGGCGAGTTGTCCGCGACCCAGTTTGAAGCGCAGCCCGTTTTCACCGATCAGTTTGGCCATGTTTCCGGGGATGAATCGACTGCCCTTGAACTGGCCCAGGATGCCCAGCAGTTTTCCATTCTGGACAAGGCCGACATTCACGGGGACTTTCGTTTCGTTGACAAGGCCTTTGAGTTTGTCAAAGGGCAAGTTAATGCCTTCCCAGGGATCCGGATCCGGTCCCGGGGGATCGATCCACCAGGGAATACGGAGGCGTTCCATCTGTTTCAGTTTGTCCAGCCAGGGGGGGAAGAAGCGGATGACGATGGCGAAGGGGGCGCTGTCTCCATAGGTGGATTCACCCAGAAGCTGAACCCGGATAGTGTAGCCGGAACCGGGAGTTACCTCAGAGTGGATCCCCTGTAGTTCACCCACTTTCCAAGAGTAATTGTCGATGCTCGCGGGAATCCCCGTGGTCACCACTCCCAGAGAAGAACCGCCCTTGCGGAGCGTGATCTGGTAAGTGCCCGACGCAATTCCCGGCGCTTCCCAGGTGATGGTTTTGGTGCTGTCTTTCTCCCAACTGCCGCCGTTGGGGCTGGTGACCGTGATCGTACCCGCTGGTGATTCCTCCGCCACGGTGATAACGAAGGCGCCATCGCTGAAGTCCAATGCCGTTCCACCCTGGTGTTCCACCTGGATGCGGTAATTCGCCGCCGCACCCTGGAAGGGTGAATCGGTCGTACCCACGTTCCAGTTGTATGAATGCTGAGACGAGGGAAGGCCCGATGCCACGATGCCCGCCGGGACGCCGCCCTTCAATAAGGTGATCCGGTAGGTTCCCGATGTAATGCCCGAGGAACTCCAAGTGATGTTGTGACTGCTGCCCTGGGCCCAGCTCTCGCCGCCGTTGGGGCTGGTGACCGTGATCGATCCCGTGGGGGGTGCCGAGGAAGTGATGCTGAAAGGCGCGTCGCTCGAATCATTGGGAAAATCACTGATAATGCGGACCTTGACCTTGTAGTTGGTGCCGGCGCCCACGTCCGGAGCGTCAATCAGATGGCCCACGGTCCAACTGAACGAGTTCTGGGTTATGGGAAGTTGGGTGGCGATAGTTCCCAGGCTGGTGGTGCCGTCCAACAGGAAGATACGGAATTTGCCCGAACTGATATCCGTTGTGGTCCAGGTGATGGTTTGGGTGCTGCCAACCGCCCAGCTCTCGCCGCCGTTGGGTGCGGTGACGGTAATGGATTGGCCCATCAGCACCAGTGCCGAAATCATAAACAGGATGACAAACAGTTTGTTTTTCATTGTCATTTTCCTCCTTGCCTACACTCGATATATCGAATTTTGAAAAAATATCTCAAACCATCTTGATTTTGAAAGAAGAATTGTCACATAAAAACGCCATACTTGTGACTAATTTTAATTCGCATGCTATTGTATTGCTGACTGGTTGGGAATGTTCCTGTTTCTATGCTGGGCGGGAAGCACAAGGTCGGAATCTTCCCGGCCGGTGATGCGGAGCAGGAGTGCTATGTCAGGCAGCCGCGAGCGCAAGCCCCGAAGAAAGTTGCGTCGGGATGAATCTTTAGGTGGAAAGGACGCTCATCTTCAGAGTCTTTTTGGTGAAGCCCCCATCCCCATCTGGGAAGAAGACTATTCTCAAGTTAAGCGTTATCTGGATAAACTGAAATCAGAGGGCATTGAGGATTTTTCGGCGTATTTCGAAAGTCATCCCGATCAGTTGCCACGCCTGGCACGCATGGTGCGGGTGGTCAACCTGAACCGGGCGGCCAGGCGCAGCGCGGGAATCCCTGACAGCCTGGAACGTCCCGGCCTGGACGCGGTTTTCAGCGAAGAAACCTATCCGGTGTTTTTAGAGCAGATCATGGTGATTCTTAAAGGCGAGACACGTTATTCGGGCGAATCCGTTAACACCGCCGGTGACGGGCGCCGCCGCCATTACATGCTGCAATGGATGGTGGTGCCGGGTTACGAGAAAGACTATTCCCGGGTAACGGTTTCCGCCATAGATATTACGGACGCCAAGGAGATTGAAGCGGCTTTACGGCTATCCGAGTTCAAATTTGCTTCGGCTTTTCGATCCAGCCCGGATGCATTGATTATCAGTTCCCTAACGGATGGGCGTTACATCGATGTCAATGATTCGTTTTTGGGTATCACCGGTTATGAACGCGATGAAGTGATCGGTAATGCGAACTTGGTCAAAAAGATCTGGGAGGATTCCGGGGAGTATCAGAACCTTGTTTCCCATCTGCGCAAGGAAGGGCGGGTAAAGGATTTTCGTGCCCGGTTCAGAACCCGGTCGGGAAATCGTGTGCTGATGTCTCTGTCATGCGAGCCTCTGATGCTGGAAAAAGAACCCTGCCTGCTCTCAATCGCCAGGGACGTGACCCAATTGGAACAAACGCGCCGGGCCCTGATGGATAGTGAAAAAAAATACCGCCGCCTGTTTGAGAGCATCAACGAGGCGATATTCGTTCACCCGCTGGAAAAGAAAGGGTTCGCCCGGTTTACGGAAGTCAACGATGTGGCCTGCAATCGTTATGGCTTCAACCGTGAGGAGTTCCTGCAGTTAACCGCGGCGGATATCAGCGCTCCTCGGGATGTGAAGGCGCGCGGCAGTGAGGCGGGTCGCGGTGAGCTGAAAACGGGTCGGCAAGTGGTTTTTGAGGCGGAACACATGACTCGTTCCGGGAAACGCTTCCCCGTTGAAATATCATCCGGTGTTTTCCGGTTTCACGAAAAAGAGTATGTCCTCTCACTGGTGCGGGACATTACGGAACGGAAGCAAAAAAATGCGGAGATGGAAGAGTGGAATCGGGAACTGGAAGCCCGGGTTTTACGGCGCACCGCCCAATTGGAAGCGGCCAATCGCGACCTGGAATCATTCGCGTATTCCATCTCACACGATCTTCGCGCGCCGCTTCGCCATATTGACGGTTTTGCCCGCCTGCTGCAGTCGTGCCTGGGGGCATTGGCGCCCAAAGAAGCCCATTATTTTGAGCGCATCATCCAGGCTTCCGCGCGCATGCAGGGTATGATCGATGATCTGCTGGAGTTCTCGCGCATCGGGCGCGGCAAAATCCAGCGAGTTTCGGTGGACCTGGATGCCATGGTGACGGAAGTCGCGTCCGCGCTTAAACCGGAAGCGGGACGGCCTGAGGTGGATTGGCGCGTTGATTCGCTGGGAACCGTTAACGGGGATCCCGGACTTTTACACACTGTTTTTGAAAACCTGTTGGGAAATGCATTCAAGTTTACCTGCCGGGAGGATGCGCCTCGCATCGAGGTGTCACGCACAGACAAAGAGGGCAATGCATATATCTGCATAAAGGACAACGGCGTGGGATTTGACCCGGCTTATGCGCACAAGTTGTTTGAAGTGTTTCAACGCCTGCATGACGAGGATGAGTTTGGCGGCGGCGGTATAGGATTGGCCAATGTCAAGCGCATTGTGGAACGGCATGGCGGTGAGATGATGGCGTCCGCGGAAAAGGGCAAAGGCGCCGAATTTACTTTGATTTTGCCCCTGAAAGAAGAAGAATCATGAAAGCATTGCCAAGAATCCTTTTGGTGGAAGACAACAAGGACGATGTGGAGCTGACCGTGACCGCGCTGGCGCAGAACAAGCTGGCCAATGCCGTGGACGTGGTCCGTGACGGGGTCGAGGCCCTGGACTACCTGTTGTGTCGCAATGATTACGCTGCACGCAACCGCAAACTCCCCGCGGTGGTTTTGCTGGATATCAAGATGCCGCGCATGGACGGCATTGAAGTCCTGCGACACATCCGCAATGACTCTCGCTTAAAGACCGTTCCCGTGGTCATGCTCACTTCCTCGGGCATGGAGACCGATATTATCAAGAGTTACGGACTTGGTGCCAACGCATATGTTGTGAAACCGGTTGGGTTTACCGAGTTCGTCACGGCGGTTACACACCTTGGGGTATTCTGGGCATTGTTGAACCGCACGGTGGAGTTTGAATCATGCAAGTAAAGCCATTGCGCATCCTCTTGCTGGAAGATTCGCAAATGGACGCGGAATTGATCCAGGCTGAATTGCAAAAGGAATTGAAAGGCCGGTTTACCCTGGTTCGAGTGGCGGATCGAGAAGCGTTTAAAGAGAAGCTGACCGCTTTTCATCCCGATCTGGTGCTAAGTGACTACCGCTTGCCCGGTTATGACGGGCTGACGGCTTTAAGCGACACTGAAGCCATGGGGCTGGACATTCCATTTATCATCGTCACCGGAACCATGGACGAAGAAACGGCTGCGGAGACAATCAAGTCCGGGGCATGGGATTACGTGGTCAAACAGCGGTTGTACCGCTTGCCGGCCGCGTTGAACCAGGCTTTAAAGATGAAAACGGAACGGGATCAAAAGCGGCGGGCGGAAGAGGAGTTGCGCGAAAGCGAACGTCGTTACCGCGCCATTTTTGAAAATACGGGGTCGGCCACGGTGATCATAGAGGCGGATACCACCATATCATTGGCCAACCAGAAATTTGTGGAATTGAGCGGATATTCCCGTGAAGAAATCGAAGGGCGAATGAGTTGGACGCAATTCGTGGAACCTCAGTGGCTGGAAAGGATGCGGGATTATCACCACAAGCGCCGGCAATCCCGTGATGCCGCGCCACGGCAATACGAGTTTGATTTTCGCGACCGCAGTGGACAGATCCGTCATATTCTGCTGACCGTGGATGTGATTCCCGGAAAGGGAAAGTCATTGGCGTCGCTTCTAGATGTGACGGCAAGACGCGAGTTGGATGAGCGCATTCGCCAGTCGCAGAAGATAGAAGTCGTGGGGCAATTGGCAGGCGGAGTGGCTCACGATTTCAACAACCTGCTGACGGTGATTTCCGGTTACAGCGACATGATCCTGGCTGAAAAGGAGTTGACGCCCGTCATGCGTCAACGGGTGAATCAGATTCGACGCGCCGGTGAACGGGCGCAGAAGTTGACCAATCAACTGTTGGCATTCAGCCGCAAACAGATGGTGCAACCTGAATCCATGGATTTGAACCGGGTGATCCGTGAGTCCATGGGGATGCTGCCCAGTCTGATCGGGGAGGACATAAAGGTGGTGCTGGAATTGGTGGATCCGATTCCGACGATAGTCGCCGATCCTCACCAGATTGAACAGGTTTTGATCAACCTGGTTGTAAACGCCCGCGATGCCATCCGGGAAAAGGGAGCAGCCGTGGAGTTGCGTTGCATACGCATCACCACGGGTCTGGGTGTCATGCTCGGGGAGGCAAATGAAGATTTCCCGGCAGAAACCCCGGGTCCGGCGGTGGTGTGGACAGTGGAGGATACGGGTGTGGGAATGGACAAGTTCACTCAATCCCGCATTTTCGAACCATTCTACACCACCAAGGAGACCGGACAGGGAACCGGACTGGGACTTGCGTCGGTGTTCGGTATCATTCGCCAGAACAACGCGGATATCCGGGTGATCAGCGAACCGGGGAAGGGAAGTGTTTTCCGCGTATTCTGGCCGGTAGAACGGGGCGGTGATTATGCGGTTTTCCGAGACTCTCTTCAAGAATCCTCCGGCGGTCATGAAACCATTCTGTTGGTGGACAGAGATGACGACCTCCGGGCATTTACCCGTGTCGTCTTGGAGCAAGCGGGATATCACGTAACGGAAGCTAGCGATGGAGAGAGTGCAATGGACTTGCTGGCTGATCCTTCTTTCTCTCCCCAAGTGATGATTACAGACCTGGAAATGCCGGGAATCCGGGGGGAAAGGCTGGTGAAAGTTGCGCGCAGAAGCCGCTCCGGCTTACATCTAATCGCCACTGAGGGATTTTATCAAAACCATGAAATGAAAAGGGATGTCAAGGATAGCGGACTACACTTTTTGCAAAAGCCTTATCTAATGACTGATCTCATACGCCTGATCCGACGTCTGTTGGGAAATGACTCAGGGTAATGCAAGGCCGGGTTCATCCATGTCCGGTCAATATGGCCGTTTCATCTCGTCACACAGTTCCGTGGCGGCCGTGCCCAGTACCATGGTATCCACACCCGCGGCCACCAAAGTAAATCCCTGTTGAATAAACGGTCGAACCGCGGCAGCGTTGATACCGAAAACCCCCGTGGCTTTTCCCGCATCCCGGCATGCGGCAAAGATGCTTTTGATGGCTCCGGTAACTTCCGGATGATCGACTTCTCCGGGATGACCCAGGCTGGCTGAAAGGTCGTAAGGGCCGACAAAAACCCCGTCCAGGCCGGGAACAGCGGCAATCTCTTGAATCTGTTCCACGGCTTGCCGTTGTTCCGCCTGCACCACGACCACGGTTTCCTGGTTGGCGCGCTGCATGTATTGAGCGAAATCCTTTCCGTATCCATGGGCACGCGCCAGCCCGACTCCCCGGCTGCCTTCCGGTGCATAGCGCGCCCAGGCAACCACTTGACGGGCATCTTCAGGGGAGTTGACCAGGGGAACGATAATGCCGTCGGCGCCGGTGTCGAGCGCCTGCTTGACCGCAATTTCGCTGGCGGAGGAGATACGCACCAGACTGGCGCAACGGTTCGCGGTGCCCTGGATGATACGCTGGACGTGAATGGACGACAGTGGGGCGTGCTCGGTGTCGATGCAGAGCCAGTCAAAGCCCGAAGCGGCCAGTATCTCTCCGCATTCCGGAATTCCCAGGGTTACAAAAATTCCACTCAGCAGTTCGCCTTGCAACAGCCGTTGCCGGAAAGTGGTCTTCATGGCAATACCTCCGTTTTGATTGTACGATGAGAAAGGTCCGGGGAGCAAGTGGTTTACGGCAGCGTGAGAGGAAAAAGCCCCTGGTTGTATTTATACTCTATGTGAGGCTTACATGCGGCTGACAAACTCGGCGATACTGTTGGGTTTATTGGTGCTGGGATGCGCTTCCCGTGACGGGCTTCCACCCGGCGGGGAAAATCAGTCCGGAGAACAGGAAATCCAAACCCGGCGACTCCGGCCCGATGACCTGGAATACCTGGGAGCCTTCCGCATGCCGCAAAACACTCCGGGCGATACCTGGGAGTGGAGCGGAGCCGCCGGCGGCCTGTCTTATCGTTGCGACGGCGATCCCCATGGAAAAATGGATGGCTATCCCGGATCGCTTTTCGCTACCGGACACGCCTGGCGCATGCAGGTGGCGGAAATTTCAATCCCCGCTCCGGAATTTCCGCTAAATCGGGATGCCGGATCATTGCCGCCGGCTGAAACCATCCAATCCTTTCATGCGGTACCGGGCCGGCTGATCGACGTGGAACGCATGGAGATCTTGAGGGCCGGCCTGGAATTTGTTCCCCGGGGAGTCGGCGGAACTGCCAGTCGCCTCTTTTTCTGCTGGGCTGAACATTTTCAGGATAACGGCCCTTCACATGGCAGTTGTGATCCCGATTTACCCGTTCCCGATACCGCCGGCCCCTGGTGGGTCAGCCAGGTGGACATCTACGCGGCCAACGACTACCTTTTTTCGATTCCCGAGCAATGGTCGATTCGCAATGCGCCCGGATGCTTCCTGGCCACGGGACGGTTCCGCGACGGCGGCTGGTCCGGCCAGGGACCGGTCCTGATTGCCCTGAATCCCGGAAACACCGACACCCCCCCCGCTCCAGGCGAAGCGTTGGACAACCGGCCTCTCATCCTTTACGACTCAAGTGAGACGGCCGGCGAGTCATCCCGCACCATGGAGGGTTATCATCATTCAGATGAATGGACGGGCGGCGCCTGGATAGATTACTCTCCGTTCAGGGCGGTTGTTTTCGTGGGCACAAAGGGCCGGGGAAATTGCTGGTACGGCGACCGCGACGGACCCTGCCAGGATTGCCGGGGGGAACGCGGGTGGTGGAGTGATCGCTTTGAGGGTGGAGTCCTTTTCTACGATCCGCACGAGCTTGAAGCCGTGGCCCGGGGCGAAGCCGCGCCCCATGATCCCCAACCCTACGCCTTCATGGTGGTGGACGAGGTGTTGCTCCATGTAGATTCCATACAGCAATGGCATCACCTGGGCCCATGCGCATGGGATCCGATTCATGGAATCCTCTATATATCGGAACCCATGGCCGATTACGCGCGCAGCGTCATCCATGCCTGGAAAATCAGGTAAAGAACCGAATTTCTTTTCCTACGTATAATGGCTGAACCCCATTTCACAGGAGGTAGGCGAATGTCCACACAGCGTCGTCGCCAATTTCTCAAAAACAGTGCTTACGGTATCATGGGCGCGGCGGCCGCACCCGTATTGGGCCTGCAAGCGAATCAGCGGCCGGATGGAAGTGACGGCCCGGTTTTGACGCCGAGCATCCGCGAGCATCGTCTGCTGGGTAGAACGGGTTTCAAGGTGTCCGATATCAGCGCCGGTTTCGTAAACAACGAAGCGGTGTTGAATGCGTTGCTGGACGCAGGGATCAACTACATCGATTCAGCGGAAAGTTACAACAACGAGACCCTGATCGGAAATGTATTGAAAAACCGGGATCGCAGCAAGTGCTTCGTAACCACCAAGTTGGAGATCAAGAAAGACCTGAGCCAGAAGGGCTTCTATGACCGGGCTCGCAAATGCCTGGGACGTTTGCAGATGGAGTACGTGGACTGCCTCATGATCCACAGTTGCGAAACCGTGGAAGCCGTCAAGACGCCGGGATTCCACGCCGCCATGGAACAATTGAAAAAAGAGGGTAGGCTCCGGCATGTGGGGCTTTCCAATCATGGCAGCAACCACGCCCTGGTTTCAAAAGATTCCATGCGGGATATCTGTTTGGCCGCCATCAAAGACGGCCGTTTCGACGTATTGCTGCTGGCTTATAATTTCGCCCAGGAAGACAACGGCGCGCGGGTATTGGAAGCGTGTCATACCCACGGCGTCGGGGCCACCTTGATGAAAGTCAACCCATACGGAAATTATCACCGCTTGAAAGATTACCTGGAAAAGGCTGAAAAGCAGGGGAAAAAAGTTCATCCATCCTATAGGGAAATGTATGAAAAGTTCAAGGCCAAGACGGAACGTGCCGGCGACTTCTTTGCCCGCTACGGCCTCAAGGGGACGGCGGAAATCCGCGCGGCGGCCATTCGCTTCTGCCTGAACAATCCACACGTATCAACGGTTTGCCGTTCTTTTCGTAATTTCGAGGATGTGGAGGCCCTGATTTCACTTTCCGGAACGCGGTTGGAATTGCCCGATCGCAAAGTGATCCGGGCTTTTAAACAGGACCTCACCCCCTTTTATTGCCGTCACGGTTGCAATGAATGTGAAAGCAGTTGCCCCCGCGAGGTACCTGTCAACACCGTAATGCGATATTTTCATTATTATGCGGCCGAAGAGCGCCAGAAGTATGCCATGAAATGCTATGCGCGCCTGGAAGGCGCCGGTGCGGCCGTTTGCGCGGATTGCAGAGGCCATTGCGAGCAAGCCTGTCCTCATGGTGTAGCCACCCGCTCCATGCTGGCGCTGGCCCACAACAAACTCTCCCTGTTTGCTTAAACCCGGGTCACCGGTTAGAGAGGTAGCAGTGCTTCCACCAGGCCCACCAGGAAGCCCAATATCGCGCCGGTAAATAGGATAAAGCGGATCTCCGGGCCGGAAGCTTGGCGGATGATCCGCTCCAATTGGGATAGGTCGGTGGCGGCAATTTTGTCCACCATGATTCTTTCCAGATCCGTGTCGTTCAGCGCCAGCTCCAGAATCTCTTCTTTAACGTAACCATCATTGTCGAACACGTAATGGTAGGTGAGTTGGCGCAGACCACGTGAAAGCAGGCGCCTGGCCAAGCGGGGCATGAGCGAAAGTTGACGGTCGACCAATCGGTTAATGCTGCGCCGGGCCTTGTCGCGATCCACCAGGCGGCGGATCTCTTTCGTGTTGAGCAGGTGGGTGCGAACGATCTGCGCCGTGTTGCGGGCAATCTCGGCTTTGCGTTTTTCCAGCAGTCCCTGGATGCCCAGCATGCGTTTGCGGGGGCGGAAAAGCAGGGTGATGGCGATCCAATTGGTCAGGTAACCCAGCAATGCGCCAACTATGGGGAAAACCAGAAGTCGCGGCCAATCGATCATGATTCTCTCTTTTCCGTCCCGTTCCAAAGAGACTATCACTATACCACAAGCCCGGATGCGGGTGAAACGCGGGTTCAGCGGACTTGACTTCCATGGTCTCGCCGGGGCATGATGGAAAACCATGAACAACGCTCCCGCCTCCGGTTCCAGTGGAAAGTTTCATTGCTTATGGCGGTCCCTGGTTAAGATCATGGCCGTACTGGTTTTTCTAACCCTGCCGTTCTGGTTTTCAACACTGGACATTGCCTTTCAGTCACTGTTTTTTCAACAGGGGTGGTATCTGGATGACAACCCGATTGTGCGCTTGCTGTACCGCTGGGGAACCCTGCCGGGTTTGGTGCTGGCATGTGGCGCACTGGCGCTGCTGGTTCGCAACCGCAACGGCGAACGTCAACGTGAATGGAGGCGGGCGGCGGCCGCCTTATTGCTGACCCTGTTTCTGGGGCCGGGCCTGCTGATCAACGGTATCTCCAAAAAGTACACAGGGCGTCCGCGGCCCCGGGAAATCGTGACTTTTGGAGGCAACTGGGAGTACCGCCATGTTATGGATTTCGGTGTTCCCGGCAGGGGGCACTCGTTTCCAGCCGGCCACCCCTCCACGGGATTTCTGTTGTTTTCTCTCTACTATTCGTTCCGGTCCCATCATCCGCGGCGTGCCCGCACCTGGTTGGCCGCGGGCGCTCTGTACGGCGGTGTCATGGGCGTAGGCAGGATTGTTCAGGGAGCGCACTTCCTTTCGGACGTGATCTGGTCCGGGGGGATGACTCTTCTGATGGCCCGCATCGCCCATGCCTGGACCGGGGGGGACCAACCGGGAGTCGCCTGGAACCGTCTGGGACGGGGGCTGGGGCGAACCACGCGCATGGTCACCGGTCTTGTGGTGCTGGGTGTTTTGGTTCTGGGTATTCTGGCCGCAACGCCTTTCAACCTCAATTCCCGTTTGCCTTTGTCAGGAACGCGTGCCCTGGTTTTGGACCTGGATTCGGCACACGTGCGCATTTTTTCCGGAAAAGAATCAAAAATCCGCGTGGATGCACGCGGTTTTGCGCCTCCGTTCAGTCAGTGTCGCCTGGTTTGGGGAGGCATCACGTCGGACCGGGTATTGAAAATCCGCCGCAGTGGATTCTTTTTTGAACTGAATGTCGATGTACAGATCACCCTGGGCGCGGATTTTGACGGAGATCTCCTGGTACGTTGCGGCCGGGGGGATATCAGTGTAAAGAAAGGGGTGTCCGCCGGGCGGATTCTGCTGGAAACCGGAGATGGAAAGCTGAGTTGGTCCGGAGACGGTTCTTGCCGCGAAGTTTTGCTGCGCAGCAGGCGGGGCGATATTCAGGTCACCACATCGAATCTTCCAAAGCAATTGGTGGTAACGGCACAACTTGGCGTGGCCGGGCTCTTTCGCGATCTGCAACAGGGGGGGCTGATGCTGGAACCAGCGGCTGGAGTCGCACCAACATGGTTTGTGCGGCAGGCGGACGAAAGGGCTGTTGTCGTTTCCGCCCCTTCCATCCGTTTCCTGTAAACTATAAACTGGGGACGGTGCTTGTAAGTATGTAAATGTAGACAAAGTTGGAGAGTTGGAGAGTTGGAGAGTTGAAAAGGGAAGAAGTCCAAAAAGTTAAAAGTCGAAAGTAAAAACAAGAAACCTCAATGTGTTTTTCTACTTTCTACGTTCTACAAAATCTTTCAGGAGCCCTTACGGTCCCTCCCGAGGCCTTCTTCATTCGACATTCTCTAACCTAGCAGCAAAATGACTGATGATGGGCCTTTTGATAAATTTTTCATTATTCGGAGCCGGAAGGGCGAAGGGCCGATGGCTGGTGGTGAGAGTTTAATCCGAAACGGGAAAATGGATCAGCACAAAGGGATCGGAAGCGCCTTCAGGAGGGTATTGTTCGAAAACCGGCGCCTCAGTGTCCCGGGTTTCTCCGCTTTCCGGCAACCAGTTTTCCAGGATGGCGTGGTAAACAGAGTCCACCTGGTGCGGCATGCAACGGAACACGGCATAACGCGCTGCGGGAATTTCACGTACCATCAGGCCCGCCGGGGTTGTATGCGCTTTGCGAACCGCCATGCCGGCGTGGTAATCGAAGCCTTCTCCGCCATTCACGGAGAAACGGACACCGTAATAGGAACGGTCCGTACTTAGGGGCAAGACCTGGTCATGATGGGATTCGAACTGGCGCCAGACCTGTTCAACGGATGCACTGACGGAGTTGCCGCCGAATATCCGCCTGACGATTCCCATCACCAGGAACGCCGGGCGCCGAAACCAAGTAACTTCCATGATATCTCTCCCTGCCGTCCGGTTCCGCTCCACTATGCGGATAAACCAGAACCATATTTTACTCCGCGAAAAAGAAAATGCCAATCCCGGCAAAGTCGGAAACAGCAATAGTGTGGAATTAGTGCTCCAATTCTGATAATATGAATCGCGGTTCCGTTTTTCCGCGGGACCCTGCGACCTGGAGTCCACAGCTGGTGAGAAGAATGACTATGCGCACCGGCACAAGGAAAGGAGGTGTGATGTCGCATATTGGTGCCTATGAAGAGAGGGTGAAAAACTTTGATTGGTCCCTGGCCGAAAAGGAATTGGAATATACCAATGGGGATGTACTCAACATTGGCTGGTATTGTTCCGATCGCATCTGCAACATGGGCAAGGGGGATAAGACGGCCCTGATCTGGGAGGGCCTCGGTGGGGCGGAAAAGCGATATACATTTCACGATGTCCGCCGGGCCAGCAACACCATCGGGGCGTTTCTGCGCAAACTGGGTGTGCAGGCGGAGGACCGGGTCTGTCTGTTCATGGACAAGATTCCTGAACTGTACATGGGTTTCCTCGGCGTGTTGAAAATCGGGGCCATCGCCCAGCCGCTCTTTTCCGCTTTCGGCGATGAGTCATTGCATGTTCGCCTGGATAACGCGGAAGCAACCGCAATTATCACTCAGCGCAAACACGTGGGCAAAGTTCGCAAGATCCTGGACAAGATGCCCTATCTGAAACATGTAATCATCGTGGATCACGACGGCAAAAAGGAGTTGCGCGAAAGGGAGACGGTGTTTTCGTTGCGGGAAGCGGAGCCGGTAGACGAACTGGTGATTCATCCCACCCGGGCTGAATCGCCATCGGTGCTTCATTATACCTCGGGTACCACCGGACAGCCCAAGGGCGTCAAGCATGTGCATTACTCTCTCATCTCCCAGTACCTGACCACCAAGTGGGTGCTCGACCTGCGGGATGACGATGTGTATTGGTGCACCGCGGACCCGGGTTGGGTGACGGGAACATCCTACGGTATTATCGGACCCTGGAGCCTGGGCGTTACCCAATGCGTGCTGGATACGGGATTCAACCCGGAATCCTGGTACCGTTTCATTGAAAAGAACCGCATTACCGTCTGGTACTCTGCGCCCACGGCAATCCGTTCGCTGATGAGGGCCGGTGAGGAGATCATTAAAAAATACGACCTGTCCAGCCTGCGTCACCTGGCATCCGTGGGCGAACCGTTGAACGCCGAAGCCGTTGTATGGTCCGAGCGCGTGTTTGCCCTGCCTTTTCACGATACTTACTGGCAAACCGAAACGGGATCCATGATGCTCACCAACTTTCCCGGCATGAAGATCAAACCGGGTTCGATGGGAAAGCCGTTCCCGGGAATCACCGCCACCGTGCTGGATCCCGATACTTTCGAGCAGGTGCGCGAAAACAGCCGGCCCGGCTTGATCGGCTTCAAGCCCGGTTGGCCGGCCATGATGCGCACCTATTGGAAAAACGAGGCCACTTACCGGCAGAAGTTTCAAAAAGGCTGGTACATTCCCGGCGACCGTGCCACCATTGACGCCGACGGCTATTTCTGGTTCATCGGTCGCGATGATGACGTCATCAACACCGGCGGGCACCTGGTCAGCCCCTTCGAGGTGGAATCCGCCCTGCTGGAGCACGAGGCCGTGGCGGAATCCGCGGTGGTGGCCAAGCCCGATGACGTGAACATGGAAGTGGTCAAGGCGTTTATCAGCCTGAAACCGGGCTATGAGCCCGGCCCGGACCTGGAACTCAAGATCATGAACTTCATTCGCAAGAAATTATCGCCGTTGGCCATGCCCCAGGAGATCGAGTACGTGGACTCACTGCCCAAGACCCGCAGCGGCAAGATCATGCGCCGCCTGCTTCACGCCCGGGAATGGGGTGAAGAGATCGGCGACACGTCAACCCTGGAAGATGATTGATCCGCCTCGAGGCGGATCGTCTGGATAAACCAAACAAATAAGGAGAACAGTGATGGCGGAAATGAAAGACATCGTTTTGGAATATGTGCGAGAAGAGTACATGGAAGATGAAGAAGAAGAATTGAACTACGATACCCCCCTGATTTCCGGAGGCATCGTGGATTCATTTTCCATGGTTTCTTTGAAGCGATTCCTGGAAAACAAGTACAACATTCAGATTCCCGATGAGAAGGCCACTCCGGAAGCGTTTGATACGGTCAACTCGATCGTGGCCCTGGTTCAAGAACACGTCAAGTAACGGGAGGGCAAATGGCTTACAGTGACAGAGTCAAGGGAGTTTATCGCGAGCAACTGGACGAGATCCGCGAAAAGGGCCTTTTCAAGCAGGAACGGTTTATCCATTCCGCGCAGGCGGCGGATATCGAAGTGGAGTTTCCCAAGGGAGCAGACGTTCGCAAGGTGATCAACATCTGCGCCAACAACTACCTGGGACTATCCAGCCATCCCGACGTGGTGAAAGCGGCTCACGAGGGATTGGACAGCCGTGGGTACGGTATGTCGTCCGTGCGTTTTATCTGTGGCACGCAGGACATTCACCGCGAACTGGAAAACAAGATGACCGAGTTCCTGGGAACGGAAGACACCATCCTTTTCCCCTCCTGCATGGATGCAAACGCCGGTGTATTCGAGGCCGTTCTCACCAGTGACGATGTGATGATTTCCGACCGCCTGGTACACGCATCCATTATCGACGGTATGCGCCTGTGCGGTGCTCAGCACGACACTTTCAAACACTCCAACGTGGAGCACCTGGAAAAGAAGTTGCAGTTGCATGCGGATAAACGGTTGAAGATGGTGATCAACGACGGGGTCTACTCCATGGACGGAGACGCGGCCAAGCTGGATGAGATCGCTGAGCTGTGTGAGAAATACGATGCCATGCTCTTCGTGGACGATTCCCATGCTTCCGGCTTTATAGGCAAGACCGGCCGCGGCACCCATGAGAAGTGCGGCGTAATGGGCAGAGTGGATATCATCACCACTACTTTCGGCAAAGCGCTGGGCGGAGCTTCGGGCGGCTGCGTGTCAGGCCGCAAAGAGATCGTGGAAATGTGCCGCCAGAAAGCGCGCCCCTACCTGTTTTCCAATACCATCGCCCCGGTGGTGGTTTCCGGCGTGCTGAAGGTTCTGGACATTCTCTCAGCCAGCACGGAGCGCAGAGACAAACTGGAAGCCAATACCGCCTATTGGCGCAAAGGCCTGACGGAAGCCGGGTTCGTGCTCAAGGAAGGAGATACGCCCATCGTGCCGGTGATGCTCTTCAATGCCAAGCTGGCCCAGGATGTTTCCCGGGACCTCTACGAAGAAGGCATTTACGCCATCGGTTTCTTTTTCCCGGTGGTTCCCAACGGTCAGGCGCGCATCCGCACCCAGATATCCGCGGGCCACGAGATTCACCACCTGGACAAAGCGCTGGACGCCTTTCGCAAGGTGGGCGCAAAACACGGCATCCTGGGGCTCAGCAAGCAGGAAATCATCGACAAATTCGGTTTGTAACTCGAAGGCGGACTCGCCGCAAAAAAGTATCCGCAAATGGATCTAAAGGTTATGGCGGGGCACGGTGAGGTTATGATGGGATCGCGATGGCGGCGTGCGTTTGTTTCCGGGCTGTTGGCGGGCCTGTTGCTGCTTTTTTCCTGGTTAGAGGCCAATCCACCGCAATGGGAACTGAGCCTGGTTTCCCGCTATATCTGGCGCGGCTTCGACCTCAATCCCGAGAACCGGCCTGCTCTGCAACCATCCGTAACCGTTCCCCTGGGTGGGGGAGGCTTGTCGCTCAACCTCTGGGGGAGTTTTTCACTGGTTGACCGCGACTTGGACGAAATCGACCTGACCCTGGCATGGGATTTTTCCCTAGGGAATCGTTTCGATGTTTCGCTGGGCGTGGTGCAATACGGCTGGTATTTTTCGCGCAGCTTTTCGTGGCGCGAACATACGTCGCGGGAGTTTTTTGTCAGCCTGGAAATGCCCCGTGCAGCATTGCGTCCATCGTTCTCGTTCTACTGGGACGTGGCCAACGGCAGCGGCCTCTACGCCCTGCTGGGGATCGCATACCGTGATGAACTCTGCTGCGGCCGTGAACTGGAGCTCTCAGCCTCACTGGGGTATAACCACCGCCAATGGGTCGCTCAATCGGGGTTCAGCGACCTGAACTTCGCCATCTCTATGCCCCAACGCGTCTGCCGGGTCACTGTTACTCCCTTCGCGCATTTGACCGTTGTTCTCATGGATGCCGTCAATCCCGATACAAATGTTGAGATATGGGGAGGTGTTTCCATCACCTGGGATCAGTGAGCGCTTTTTCCAAGCGAAAAGGCAGCCAATTTGTGGCGCCTTGTGAATAGATTCCTTTTGAGATAGAGTCCCACTTTACACCAATTCATTGGCTTGTGATTGACCGGGTTGGGGAGGAATGAGATGGAAATCAGAATGGTTGTGGTTGGCCTGTATTGCCTGCTGATTGTTGCCGTCGGAGTCATCGGTATGCGCCGGACCCATTCTTTTGCGGATTTCTTTCTGGCGGGAGGTAAAGTCGGCCCCTGGATGTCCGCTTTTTCATACGGCACCGCCTACTTTTCCGCGGTTGTCTTTATCGGTTTTGCCGGCAACGTCGGCTGGAATTTCGGCTTGTCCGGCCTGTGGATTGCCCTGTTCAACGCTTTCCTGGGAGTACTGGGCGTATGGGGGTTGCTGGGCTGGAAGATCAAGCGGGTGTCCACCCGGCTCCAGGTCAGCACCATGAACGAGTACCTGGAGCGTCGCTACGATTCCCCTTTCCTCAAACTTTTCGCATCAATTGCGGTTTTTGTGTTCCTGGTTCCCTATTCCGCGGCCGTGTTCAAGGGCCTGTCTTACCTGTTCAAATCCAATTTCAATGTGGAGTATTGGCAGGCCCTGGTGTTCATGGGGATCCTCACCGGCCTGTACATGGTCATGGGCGGATACAAATCCATGGCCATGATCGATACCGTGTTCGGCATCATCATGACTGTCGGGGTCGTGGTTTTACTCTTTTTCACCCTGGACAAAGGCGGTGGTTTGGACGGGATCCTTTCCCAACTCCGCGACATTCCCCAAGTCGGCTCCCGGCTTGCCGGAGTGATCGGACCGCCGGGATGGTGGCCCCTGTTCTGCCTGGTATTCCTGACCAGTGTGGCGCCCTTCGCCATGCCCCACCTGGTGCAGAAGTTCTACGCCATCCGCGACCGGCGCGCCATCCGCCACGGAAAAATCGCCTCTACATTCTTTGCCGTCCTGATCGGCGGATCCGCCTATTTTCTCGGCGCCACCACGCGCGTGTTTCTCAGCCCGGAAAAAAATCCGCTGGCTTTCAAGAACGGTGTTCCCCAGGTCGATATCCTGATGCCTGAGTTGTTGACGCGCGTGATCCCCGAGTCTCTTTCCGTAATCATCCTGTTGCTGATCCTGTCGGCATCCATGTCCACCCTGGCCGCCCTGGTACTGGTCTCCAGCTCTTCGTTTGCCAAGGACTTTTATGGCGGATTCATTAACAAGTGTATATCGGACCGCAACCTCACCCGGCTCATGCGCGTGGCCAGCAGTGGCTTTATCTTGATCTCGGTGCTTCTGGCCTACCTTGATTTGAAAACCATCGTAGCCATCCTGGGGATCTCCTGGGGCGCCATCGGGTCCACTTTCCTGGGTCCGTTTGTGTGGGGGTTGTTCAGCAAACGCGCCACCCGTGCCGCGGCGAAAATCAGCGCTTTTATAGGGCTCACAACCTGCCTGGTACTTCACTACGGTTTTCAGCGTGCCTCCCCGGAAGCCGGAACCATCGGCATGCTGGTATCGCTGTTAATTCCGCCTGTGGTGTTCCTGTTTCAGCACGCCCGGAAAAGTGAGCAAAAAAACACTGTGGCTGAGTGACCACAAGGCTTTACGCCACCCGGTCCCAACGCCAACGAAAGCTTCGGGCACAATACATGGGAAAATTGTTTGTTTTGGATCTATTGCGTTTTGTGTGGGTAAATACATATTGGGAATCAGTAAGCAGTTGTGAGGAAGAGAACCTTTGTTTTATACGCTTACCTGGAAAATCAGTTGTTGGCGGTTAATCCTGTAGCAGCTCCAGAATGCGTTTCAACAGTGCCGGGTCATCGGGGAACTGCCCGGCCGCGGGCAACCGTTTCAGCAGTTCGCCCCAGTTGGGATTGCGGGCAAAGACTTTACGGAAAAGGGGGAGGCTCTCTTCCACCCGGCCGGAGGCCGCCAGCAGGGTGGCGGGCCAGAACATCAATTCCGGGTTGTCCGGGTAGATCTCCATGGCCCGGGAATAGGCCTCCAGGGCAAGGTCAACCTTTTTTTCCGCCAGGTATTCGTCCCCTCGGTTCATGTGGCGGTAGGCCTTGGCAATGCGGATCAGCCGTTTCAGTTCCTTTAGGGGCCGGGAGTGGTCTTCTACGCGCAGGTCGAACAGCCGTCCCTTCCAGGGCACCCCGAAGGATTCCCCGGCAACCACGATGATGGCTGCCGACTGTTTGCCGCGGATATCCCCTTTTTCCGCTTGGGCCGCCTCTAAAGCCGCCATCAGGCGGTCCACCAACGAACCTTTCGTGGTTTCATAGGCGGCGGCCATGGCCGCGGGAACCGTATCTTTTTCCATCATGTTGGCTTGACAGGAGTATCCGTCTCCAGTTTGATGACCGGCGGCGGCGATACAACTATTACCGGTATGGACGGCCACGTCCCCGCATGCGTTGATCATGGCCACTTGGCGCACTTCGGGATGCGAATCGGCTTTCAGCAAACCGCTCAAGGCCTGTTGAGGGGACTTGCCGCTACGCATGAGGCGCAGACCCAGCGGACCGTAAGATGGGTCCACAAAGGACTGGGTGGCCACCGCTCCCACACCGGCCTCCGCCCAGCAAACGATCGATCCCACCGAAAACCAGTGGGATTGAACGGCCACACCGATCTCACCGGTATCGGCGTCGCGCGCCACGATGGAATAGGTGGAAACCAGTGGCTCCGCCTGCTCAGCGGCGGCATGCGGAACCAGGCACAATCCCATTAACACAAACGCAACAGTTGATTTTTTCATTACGCGATTCCTCCCTTTGCTTTTACCCTCACTCCGGATTCAGGCCGACAAGCCCCAGTATACCTGGATTGAAACAAAGAAACCAGTTCTAATGCGGGCAGCAGCGGCGGCTGAAACTTTTCAACGCGTCCAGGTTATGGGCATCAGAACCGCTTGTGGTTGTTAGGTTGAAGCGATTGGCCAGAGCGCGCACGTACTGCACCATGTCCTGTTCGCTTTCCTGGTCGGGGAAGCGGCTGCAGTCGGGGTTGTGCGGCTGCCAATAGGGGTAATCCGTTTCCAGGCCTTTCAGCCCGTCTTTCACCATCTTTTCAACCAGTGATTCCAGTTCGAGTCCGTCTTTGCACAGGTAGCCGGGGTGGGCCAGAACCGGACTCCCCCCGGCACGCAAAATAAGCCCGATGGCTTCCGGCAGGTCAGGTCGCTCCACGCGTACGTCTACTGGAGCGCTCTGTTCAAGTAAGTCTTTAAATGTCTTGTAATTCTCTACCAATCCGGCTTTGACCAGGAAATGGAACAGATGGGGTTTCATCACGGTATCGCGTTCAGAAAGAAAAATCGCATCCAGGTCCACAACCTGTTTGCGAAAGTGGGTATTGAGGGCTTGCGCCTGGAGTTGAATCCGTTGCCGGCGCTGCTCCTGAATCCGGTCAAGATGCCTGTTCAGTTCCGGATGATCGATGTCGATGCCGTACCCCAGCAAGTGAACTTCCCTGCCCTGGTAGTTTGTATCCAGCTCAATTCCCGGCACCAGTTCCATACCCTGCAGGCGGGCCGCGTCAAATGGATCGCCCTCAAAGTTGCGGTAGGCACCGACGGCATCGTGGTCGGTAATGGAAATGCGTTTCAGTTGCAGGCGAGCGGCCGCTTCAAGGATCTCCGATGTTGTGTTTTTCCCGTCTGATACCAGGCTGTGAATGTGTAGGTCGGTAAGTGGTTCCATTCCATATTTTATCACATTCACTGAATCTCTGCCAACCGGCCGCGAGTGTTCGCGGTATTTCTCAACGGAGTTGCGCAGTTGCCCGTGAAAGGGTCTTCGGGTACAATGCGGGCATGAACGCCAACCCTGATTCCGGAAGCGTGGAAATTCGCAATGTCTGTGTGTTCTGCGCTTCGAGTTCCCGCGCTCCGGCCGAATACCTGCAAGCCGCCCACGAGCTGGGGGGAATCCTGGCCGGCGAAGGTTGGGGGGTTATTTATGGGGCCGGGGGCTGTC
>OMKS01001098.1_pt1 | contig 24793 bp, 21 predicted proteins | sample 1674721 | NCBI WGS metagenome assembly OMKS01 (sample SAMN06264996, study PRJEB25208) | sediment metagenome | isolation source: hot spring sediment | place: USA: California | collected 2014-09-02
CAAGACCTGACCCCCTATACTACTATAACCAGCTAAAATTTGCTAAAATTAATACACGATGGAAAAGAGGATAAAAGTATTAATCGAAAAAATTAGGGGATATGAGCCGGAAGCTGATTTAACTTTGGTAAAATTGGCTTATACTCTTGCCAAGAAAGCTCACCTTGACCAATATCGCAAATCGGGTGAGAGTTATATTTTTCATCCTTTGGGCGTTGCAAACATCTTGGCTGAACTGGATTTGGACACAACAAGTATCGCTGCCGCTCTCCTTCATGATGTTGTTGAAGATACGGATATTTCTTTGGACAATATACGAGAAGAATTTGGCAAAGAAGTGGCTGAACTAATTGATGGGCTTACGAAATTGGATCAAATTGAGTTTAAAAGCGAGGAAGAACAACAAGCCGAGAATTTGCGCAAAATGATACTAGCGATGTCCAAAGATATCCGTGTTATTTTTATAAAACTTGCGGATAGATTGGATAATATGAGAACGATTCAGCACTTAAATCCGGAGAAGCAGAAGCAAAAAGCAAGGGAAACGCTCGACATTTATGCTCCTCTTGCGCATCGGTTGGGAATTTTTAAAGCCAAGTGGGAATTGGAAGATCTTTCTTTTAAAACATTGGAATCAAAAAAGTATGCTCAAATTGTAAAGATGGTTTCTGAGACCAGAAAGAGTAGAGAAGCATATCTTGAGGAAGCAACGGAGATTCTTTCCGCCGAATTAAAAAAAGTTAAAATCAAAAATGAAATAATCGGGAGAGTTAAACACTATTACAGTATATACGAGAAGATGATTCGGCGGGGCAAGGAATTTAATGAAATCTATGACTTGTCCGGTCTTCGTGTACTGGTTGATTCCGTTAAGGACTGTTACGCAACTTTGGGAGTTATTCACTCGCTTTGGAAACCCATTCCGGGGACATTCAAGGATTATATAGCTATGCCAAAGTTTAATATGTACCGCTCTCTTCATACTACCATTATTGGTACAAGCGGTCGTCCTTTGGAGTTACAGATCAGGACGAGGGATATGCATAGAACCGCCGAATATGGAATTGCCGCTCACTGGTGTTATAAAGAGAGAACGAGCATGAATAAGGGCGAGGAAAAGCTCACGTGGCTTCGTCAGATGTTGGAGTGGGAAAGCGAGACGAAGGATTCAAGGGATTTTTTGGAAACGTTAAAAATAGATTTATTCGAAACGGAAGTTTTTGTATTTACCCCCAAGGGCGATGTTATAAGTCTTCCCAAGGGCTCCACCCCCCTGGATTTTGCTTATACCATACATACGGATGTTGGTCATAGGTGCATTGGGGCAAAAGTTGGCGGCAAGATTGTTCCGCTCGAATACGAGCTACAAAACGGCGATATTATTGGGATTTTAACTTCTAAAACTGCTTCCGGTCCAAGTAGGGACTGGTTAAATATTGTAAAAACTTCCCGCGCAAAAACGAAGATCAGACAGTGGTTTGGCAAGGAAGGCCGCGAGGGGACCGAACATATCGGGAAAGAATTATTACAAAAAGAACTTCGTAAAAAAGGATATGGCTTAAGCGCTGTTTCGGCGGATATAATGGGAGTGGTCTTAAAGGATTTAAAGTTTTCCGATGCTGAGTTTCTGTATACCAATATAGGGGCAGGGAACACTTCTCCAAAACAAGTGGTCACCAAAATACTTCACGTTTTGAAGGCGGGTAAAGAGGAGAAGGAGATTGAACTTATTCCATCCCAACCTGAGGAAAAACCAAGGCGAACGGCCGTTGGGGTGAAAATCGAAGGGATTGATGACGCTTTGGTTCGCTTAGCAAGATGTTGTGACCCTGTTCCAATGGATAAGATAATTGGCTTTATCACGGTGGGAAGAGGCGCCACGGTTCATCGTAATAACTGTTCAAATGTGAATAATTTAAAGAAAAAGTATCCTGATAGGTTAATAAAGGTAGAGTGGGATTTAGGTGGGAAGGAAACATTTCAAGCCGAAATTCAAGTGGAGGCAATTGATAGGACTAAGTTGCTTAGGGATATAAGCTCGACGATAAGCGATTTGGGCGTAAACATCCGTTCCGCGTCGGTTTTAACTGGTAAGGATAATACGGCGATATTTAAGTTTGTCTTCGATATAAGCAGTTTGGCGCATCTGGAAAATATTTTGGCAAATGTTAAGAATATTGATAACGTTTTTGATGCTTACCGTGTTTCGACTTAAGTTATTAAGGAGTGCAATTGAGGGCGGTTGTTCAACGAGTAAGTCAAGGAAAGGTTTTGGTTGACGAAAAAGTTTTTGCTTCCATCGGGCAAGGCCTTGTAGTTTTATTAGGTGTGGCAAATGAAGATAGCGCTTCGGATGCGAGCTATATGGTCAATAAAATTTCGAACTTGCGTATTTTTCCCGATGAAGATGGAAAGTTGAATTTGTCCGTTAAAGATATTTCCGGAGAGGTTTTGGTCGTTTCACAGTTTACGCTTTTTGGAGATTGCAGAAAAGGAAGACGCCCAAGTTTCATTGAGGCCGCTTTGCCCGATAAGGCGACGGCCCTTTATAAAACTGTAATTAAAGGACTGATGGGAGAGGGAATTAATGTAAGTGAAGGAAAATTTCAAGCTATGATGAAAGTGGAAATTATAAACGACGGCCCGGTAACCATTTTGTTGGATAGTAAGAAGAAATTTTAATAGCAGATGGTTTATGATTGATGGCTGACAGCAGATGACTGATAGCTGATAGCAAAATCGTAAACAACAAATTTATAGTTATGAACAACGAACAATGAACGAACAAGGGGGAATATTGATTTTACATAAACTAGTAGTTGGGCCGCTTGGGACGAACTGTTATGTGCTTGTTTCCGATAATAAAGAAGCTGTGGTTATTGATCCGGGCGGTGATGCAAAAACTATTTTAGAGCTGATACGTAAAAAAGAGCTTATTGTTAAGCTGATAATTTTAACTCATGGGCACTATGATCATATTGGGGCCATCGTGGAGATTTTAAAGAATACCAACGCTCCAATTTATGTTCACAAAGATGACGAGGCGCTATTAAAAGAGCCGTCAAGGAATCTTTCTTTGTATTTGGGGCACAATTTTTCAATTGATTTACCTTTAGAAAATATATATGATGGTCAAGTGCTAACGGTGGGGGACTTGGAGTTGGGGATTATACACACACCCGGTCACACTCCAGGAAGCGTTTCGATAAAAGCTTCCAATATTCTTTTTACGGGGGATTTGCTTTTTGCGGGCTCTGTAGGAAGAACCGATTTGTCGGGCGGGTCTTTTGAAACTTTGATGAATTCATTAAAACAGATTTTAAATTTTTCCGATGAGACGAGAATTTTGCCGGGTCACGGAGAAGAAACAACAATTAAAGAAGAGAAAGAACTCAACCCTTTTCTTAGAGATTTATTGTAATAAGGATTGGAGGATTGTTTTTGAAATTTAAGGTACCTCGCGGGACATCTGATGTTGTTTTCGAAAAGGCGGAAAAAAAACAACTCGTTGAAGATACGGCCATAACAATGTTTGAACGGTTTGGTTATAGACCGATTATTACTCCGACTTTTGAGCACACAGAGCTATTTCAGCGAGGAATTGGCGAAAATACAGATATAGTTCAAAAGGAGATGTACACCTTCAAAGATAAGGGCGGACGTAGCTTAACGCTTCGACCCGAAGGAACGGCTCCCGTTGTTAGAGCATATTTAGAGAACGGCCTTGCTTCTAGGTCGCTTCCTGTAAAACTTTATTATTGCGGTCAGATGTTTAGATATGAGCGGCCGCAGGCGGGTAGGTATCGAGAGTTTTGGCAACTTGGAGTAGAAGCAATCGGTACTAAAGACGCGTTTATTGATGCGGAGGTGATTTTGCTTTTAGTTCGTATCTTCGAAGAGATGGGTATAAAAGATTTAGAACTGCACCTAAACAGCATGGGTTGTCCCGGGTGCAGAAAATCCTTCAGCGAAGCTTTGAGAAAATATCTTGCGGATAAAATAGAGCACTTATGTGAAGATTGTCAAAAAAGAGCTCGCATGAATCCATTAAGGGTTTTCGATTGCAAAGTTCGAGGTTGTCAATCGGCAATAAAAGATGCCCCTTTGATATCTAATTTTTGGTGTGAAGATTGTTGTAATCATTTTGAAACCGTTAAGGGTCTTCTCAATGATATGGGTGTTTCTTATATCTTGAACCCTGCCTTGGTGCGAGGGTTTGATTATTACACTAAGACCACATTTGAGGTTAGAACGGAGAGTCTTGGCGCCCAGAATGCTCTTGGCGGGGGAGGAAGATATGATGGGTTGGTCGAGGAATTCGGAGGCCAATCGACCCAAGCAATCGGTTTTGCCATTGGAACCGAGCGGGTTATTATGGCCATGGAAATTTTAAATGAGAACTTTTCCGCTGGTTCAAAAATTGATGTTTTTGTGGCTTCAATTGGCGAAGCGAGAAAAAATGGTTTTAAGATCCTGGACAGTTTGAGAAAAATGGGGATCTCTGCTGATATGGATTATGCCGAAAGAAGTCTGAAGGGGCAGATGAAGTTATCCGATAAACTAAAGGCGTCGCATGTAATGATTTTGGGTCCTGATGAACTCAAAAGAGGAAATTGTTTGATTAGAGATATGAAAAGCGGGGAACAAACTGAAATTAAACTTACGGACATATCTTTATGGGCAAAAAATTGTTTTAAGAAGTAGCTCAAGAACAGAAAGGATAAGTTTTAATGGATAAATCAATACGACATTCACGGCGGACTCACAGTGGCGGATTGCTTAACGATTGCAATGTTGGAGAGAAAGTTACTCTGGCTGGTTGGGTTAACCGACGAAGAGATCACGGTGGACTAATATTTATAGATCTAAGGGATCGTAACGGGGTTGTTCAGGTTGCGGCAGATCCGAAAAATAAAGAAGCATTCAAAATTGCCGAGAAAATTAGAGACGAGTATGTTTTGAGCGTGGAGGGGGAAGTTTCTTTGCGGCCAGAAGGAACGGAAAATCCGAATCTGCCCACTGGGAAGATTGAAGTTATTGCCAGCAGGATATCGGTTCTCAATGTTGCCAAAACGCCTCCTTTCGAGATAGTAGATGATTTAAACGTTGACGAAAACCTTCGGCTTAAGTACAGATATTTAGATATTCGACGCAAACCTATGCTTGATAGTTTAAAACTGAGGCATCAGGTTGTGACAACCGTAAGAAATTTTTTAAATGATTATGGGTTTATCGAGGTGGAGACGCCTTTTTTAACCAAAAGCACTCCCGAAGGGGCACGGGATTATCTTGTTCCCAGCAGGGTTCATCCAGATCATTTTTATGCTCTTCCCCAATCTCCTCAATTATTTAAACAGATTCTTATGGTTTCTGGCATCGAGAGATACTATCAACTTGCTCGGTGCTTTAGGGATGAGGACTTGAGGGCTGATAGGCAACCCGAACATACCCAAATAGACATGGAAATGTCTTTTGTGGAACAAGATGACATTCTTTCTCTTGTGGAAGAGATGATGAAAAGGGTTTTTGAATCGTTGGGTATGAATTTGGAGATTCCGTTTGAGCGCCTAAATTATGATGAGGCGATGGAAAAGTACGGAAGCGATAAACCAGATGTTAGGTTTGGTATGGAGTTGGTTGATGTATCAAAAATTGTTATTAACTCTGGATTTAAAGTGTTTGATAATGTTATAGAAAGTGGCGGAGTTGTCAAGGGCATAAATGCTAAAGGATGCGGAAAATTTTCTCGGAGCCAAATTGATGTTTTAACGAAGTTTGTTTCCGTTTATGGGGCAAAAGGTCTGGCTTGGATTCAGGTAACAGAAGATGGCGAGATAAAATCGCCCATTTCTAAGTTTTTCTCAAAGGAGACAATCGATTCCATAACAAAGACGCTTGATGCTAATTCTGGGGATTTGCTTCTCTTTGTGGCCGACAAAAAAGAGATAGCGTGTGAGTCTCTCGGACAATTAAGACTTCATCTCGCTAAAGAAATGGATTTAATTGATAAGACCACATACAAGTTTTTATGGATCGTGGACTTTCCGATGTTTGAGTACGACGAGAATGAAAAGAGACACAAAGCTCATCATCATCCTTTTACGTCCCCGAATGAAAAAACGATTTCTCTTTTAGATAAAGAACCTCTCTTTGTTAAAGCAAACGCTTACGATCTGGTTTTAAATGGCGTTGAAGTAGGAGGGGGGAGTATTAGAATACATAGTCAGGATTTACAAAGAAAGATATTCAGCTTACTTGGGCTATCTGAAATAGATATAAACGAGAAGTTTGGTTTCTTGATTGAGGCATTTCAATACGGGGCTCCGCCTCATGGAGGAATTGCTTTTGGATTGGATAGACTAATTATGCTCTTAGCAAAAAAAGACACCATTCGAGATGTTATGGCTTTTCCAAAAACTCAGACCGCAACATGTCCTTTAACAGGCGCTCCTGATAAAGTTACGGACAAACAATTAAGAGAATTACATATTAGGGTAAAGTAGATTTTCCCTTTATTTTGATAGGTTTTGCTTCTTTGCCAGCGGTGTTTCGCTGTGATAATATTATTATTAAGTAAGGTTCTGCAATGCTCGTGACGCGGCCTAAATTGAGCCAACATCTCAACATTGGGAGCTTAAGTCTGGGTGTAGAATAAATGCCCCGGCAACGGGGACTTGTGAAGCAACCAGCGGGGCACCCACCTATTGGCATCAGGGTTCAATAGGGGAGCCAAATCACGGCAAAGCGGAACCTTTATTGTCTATAAATTCTTCGAAATCATCGGGTGGTATTTCAGGAAATGGGTCTGTTTGAAAATGAAATCCAGTCAAAATTAGTTGATTTAGCTCCTTTGGCAAGTCGAGTGAGGCCTCAATCAATTGAGGAATTTGTCGGTCAGGATAAGATTGTCGGAGAAGGCAAGGCCTTACGAAGGGCGATCAAAGAAGATAAACTCCGTTCTTTGATATTTTGGGGACCTCCCGGTACCGGCAAAACTACTCTCGCTAGAATAATTGCCAACATGACTGCGTTTGACTTTGTCCAAATCAGCGCCGTAACCTCTAATGTATCGGAAATCAGAAAAACCATTGTTCAGGCCAGAGAAAAATTAGCTATCGAAGAGAAAAAGACAATACTTTTTATTGACGAAATACACAGATTTAACAAATCTCAACAAGATGCGTTATTGCCCGCGGTGGAAGAAGGACTCATTGTTTTAGTTGGGGCCACAACCGAGAATCCCTACTTCGAGGTTAATCCTCCGCTTGTCTCCCGTTCCTGGTTATTTCAGTTTGAACCATTATCCAAAGAGGATTTGTTGCGGATTTTGACCAGGGCTCTGAATGGTGAAAGAGGTTTAGGCGGTGAGAAGGTTAAAATTTCAAACAAAGAACTGGAGCAGATATCCGACGTTGCCAACGGTGATGCTCGTACCGCTCTTAATATATTGGAATCTGCTGTTATGACTACATTGCCAGGAAAGGCGGGGATACGAAGAATAACCAAAGATATCCTTGAAGATGTGTCGCAAAAAAGAAAGCTGGTTTATGGGAAAAAAGGAGATGCCCATTACGATACAATATCAGCGTTCATAAAAAGCATTAGGGGTTCTGATCCCGACGCTGTGCTTTATTGGTTAGCAAGGATGTTATCTGCGGGCGAAGATCCAAAATTTATAGCGCGGCGGATAATAATTGCTGCCTCCGAAGATATAGGGCTTGCCAACTCAAGAGCTCTCGATGTCGCGGTTGCCGCTGCAAGGGCCGTTGAGTTTGTCGGTTTACCAGAGGCGCGCTTAAACTTGGCTCATGCCGCCCTTTATCTTACCTTGTCCCCAAAAAGTAATTCGGTGATAACGGGTATAAATGGCGCAACCAAGGATGTTGAAAATGAAACGACATATTCCGTTCCAAAACATTTAAGAAGCAGTCATTATTGGGGCGCGAAAAAATTGGGTCATGGCACAGGATATAAGTATCCTCATAATTTTCCCAATCATCATGTTGAGCAGGATTATTTGCCGGATGAGCTAAAGTGCAAAAAATATTATCATCCCTCCGATTCAGGGCAAGAAAAAAAGATTCGTGAACAGTGGAATAAAAGAAAAAAAGTACCAAGGAGTAAGGATTAAGGAGAGCAATCGTGGGGGTCATTGCGAGCGGAGCGTGTCAATCCAGAGTTCTCACCATAGGCTAAAGCCCTCGTGATGACAAGGAAAAGGGAAAGGGAAAGGGAAAGTTATTGCCGTGCCTACCGGCAGGCAGGCGAGGAACGATAGTGACGAAGCAATCTCAAAGCTATCAACTCCCGACAAACGACTCCCAACCAATATGAGGTGATTTTTTGGAGAAAGAAAGAGTTGCTGTTGCCATGAGTGGAGGCGTTGACAGCGCTGTTGCGGCTGTATTGCTTATAGATGAAGGATATGAGGTATTCGGCATTACTATGGTTCTTTTTTCTGATTTAAGCCACCTAAACAACGCCAGACGCGTGTGTGATATTTTAAATATTCCTCATTATGTTGTTGATTATACATCTATATTTAAGGAGAAAGTGATTGACCCGTTTTGTAGTGAATATTTAGCAGGCAGAACGCCTAATCCCTGTGTTGCTTGTAACAAATTTATTAAAATGGGCGTTTTGCTCGATAAAGCTCTTGATGAAGGGGCGACTTATTTAGCAACAGGTCACTATACTAAAGCTGAGTATGATCCCAAGGGCGAACGCTATCTGCTTTACAAGGGGAAAGACAGGACAAAAGATCAATCATATTTACTTTGGTCGTTGAGTCAAGGTCAACTTAGTTATTTAAAAACTCCGTTAGGGAATATGATTAAGAGTGAAGTTCTCAAAATTGCTAAGGAAAAATCCTTGATTGAACTCGAATCCGAAAGTCAGGAAATTTGCTTCATCCCCGACGATGATTATCGAATATTTCTGGCGGAAAAATTTGATGAGTTTATAATGCCTGGGGATATTGTTGACAAGAAAGGCAAGGTGTTGGGAAGACACAAGGGGTTACCTTTTTATACAATAGGTCAGCGAAAAGGTCTGGGGATATCAAATGAAAAACCGCTATATGTTGTTGGTTTAATCAAGGATAACAACATTGTAGTCGTGGGGGAAGAGGACGATTTGTTAAAATTGGAGCTGACCGCCTCAAATTTGAATTTCATTCCCTTTGATTTTTTGGATAAGGAAATTAAAGTTGAAGCTCAAATTAGATACAACATGAGTCCTTCGTTGGCAAAGATTTCTCCCATTGATGACGATAAAGTAATTGTTAAATTCAATAAAAGACAGAGGGCCATTGCTCCAGGACAGTCCATAGTTTTTTATGATGGAGAAAAGGTTTTAGGCGGCGGAATAATTGATTTTGCGAGCTAGAATTTGATTTTGCGATATGATAAACTTTTGTTAAATTTTGATGGGGGATAAAATGAACTGGTTAAATGTTTTGTATGTTGTTTTGACGCTGGCAGTTATTGTTATTTCGATGGGAATAATCATGTTCTTTTTGCGGCTTTCAAAAACATTGAGCAATGTAAATGTTTTAATTGAAGATATTCACAAAGAAATTATGCCTATCATTTTAAGTCTGCAGATTACGGTGGACAAGACGAATGAGAGTCTTTCCGCGTTTGACGAGGTTGCTAGGTCTGTAAGAGATATCAGCAATAAATTCAATGTGGTTGTCAGGGTTTTACAGGAGGCAATGTCATCGCCGTTAATTAAATTGGCAGGTGTGTCTGCAGGGGCAAAAAAGATTTTAAATACGTTGGTGAAGGGAGAAAACAGATAAAATGAGCAGAAAAAAAGGCTCGTCTGCCGTGTTTGGGTTGGGTGTCTTGGCTGGATTCGGGCTCATTTTAACACTTAGTCCCATTGCGAGAGAAATTTTTAAAGAAAAATTGTCAGAAACAGTTGAAATAGCCAAACCGTATGTTCAAAAATATAAAGCCCGACTATTTGAAGCGATAGAAGCAGGAAAGGAAGCCGCTTGGAAGAAGGAAGAAGAGCTTGAAGAGAAATTTCAGTTGATTGATCAGGAATCTTTTAAAGAGGAAGAAACCCCTGATTACATAGTTTAAATTTATTTTTTAAAACTTCTTTTCATCTATTTCACTGAGGGGAATTATTGGACAAAGAAAACGAAACCATCGTTGATAAGTATAAAAAATTAGGCATTGTTGTCTGGTCGATCATCGGTTTAACGGTGCTCATTTTGGGTATTTCGCTTTTCTTATTTAAGATTAGAGGATCGCTGTGTCTTTTTTTATATGCATTTATAGTTGTTTATCTCCTGAGACCCGCAGTCGATTACTTTCAAAAAAAAGGCATGCCGCGCTTATTATCAATTTTGATGGCATATCTTCTTCTTCTGCTCATAATTGGTTTGATTTTGGTTATCATAGTTCCGATAGTAGTTACTCAAGCGAAAAGCTTGCTCGCTCATCTGCCAGTTTATTTTATAACCATCGAGCGCTTGATTGAAGATTACCAAAGCCAATATGAAGCTTTGCATATTCCTCCTGCGGCCGTTGATCTTATCGAAAACTCTGTCAATCAGATTACAGATGCGTTGGTTAAAACGGCCTCAAATTTGCCGACTTATACAATAAATATTTTTTCATTTGCGATAAATGCCGTTATTACACCTTTATTTGCTCTTATAATTTCTTTTTATATATTAAAAGACTTGAACGAAATTAAAAATACGTTTATTGGTTTGGTACCAGGTAAATATCGCGATGAAACTAAATTGGTATTGCGTAAAATAGACGTCATATTAAGGGGTTTTATCAAGGGACATCTTTTGTTAATGTTGACTGTTGGCACTTTAAGCTGGTTGGCCCTGTTGGTTTTAGGCGTGGATTATGCCTTTATACTTGGTTTAATTATCGGACTTCTCGATATTATCCCTTATTTGGGTCCCATAGTGGGAGGAGTGCTGGCGGTTCTTGTTGCGTTTTTTAAATCTCCCACGACAGCTTTATGGGTGGTGGCTGTAATGGTGGTAGTTCAGCAGGTTGAGGGTTTATTTATTGCACCAAAAGTAATGGGTAAACATGTTGATTTACATCCAATGGTTGTGATGTTTGCGATGATTGTGGGCGGAACCCTTTTGGGAATATTTGGAGTTCTTTTGGCAATACCGATAACGGCTGTCGGGAAAGGCATATTCTATTATTATCTTGAGAAGCGAAGCCAACAAGGAACATAACAGAAGATGTAAATGCGGTACAATTTCAAGAAATTGATATGGAGTGATTTGCATAGATGAGGAGTTCAGAAATTAGAAAGAAGTTCCTTTCTTTTTTCGAAAAGAAAGGGCATGTTGTTTTACCAAGTTCATCTTTGGCTCCCGATGACCCGACACTTTTATTAACTACTGCTGGAATGGTTCAGTTTAAACCGATTTTTCAAGGTGAGATAAAGCCGACATATACCCGTGCTGCCACAGTTCAGAAGTGTGTTAGAACCACAGATATTGAAAATGTGGGGCACACGGCTCGGCATCTAACTTTTTTTGAGATGCTGGGAAATTTTTCTTTCGGAGACTATTATAAAAAAGAGATTATTCCTTGGTCGTGGGAGTTTTTGACGAAAGATTTGGGGTTCGACAAGTCAAAATTATGGATAACGGTCTATAAAGAAGATGATGAGGCTTTTGATATCTGGCATAAAGACGTTGGAATTCCCAAAGAGCGTATTGTCATAATGGGCGAAGAGGATAATTTTTGGTCAGCCGGACCCACTGGCCCTTGCGGACCATGCTCGGAAATATTGTATGACTTTGGCGAAGAAGAAGGCTGCGGTAAGCCGAATTGTTCGGTTGGATGTGATTGCGACAGATTTCTTGAAGTTTGGAATCTAGTTTTTATGCAGTTTAACAGGGACGATAATGGTATTCTCCACCCCCTACCGAAAAAAAATGTTGATACAGGCCTTGGCTTAGAACGCGCGGCATCCATTCTTCAAAAAGTCCCAACAAACTTTGAAACAGATTTAATTAAACCCATTATCGATAAAATTGCCGAGATTGGGAAGATTAACTATGGGGATGATAAAATCATCGATACATCTTTAAAAATTATTGCTGACCACGCGCGCGCGATGACCCTTCTTGTGGGTGACGGCATTTTGCCTTCAAACGAAGGGAGAGGATATGTTCTACGACGGCTCATTAGAAGGGCGGTTCGGCATGGGCGGTTAATTGGCATAGAAAAACGGTTTTTAACGGATATCTCCGCCATCGTTATAAGTATCATGAAGGATACTTACGTTGATTTGAAAGATAACGATGAATACATATATCGTATTTTGGAAAATGAGGAAGAGAGATTTTCGGCTACATTAAAACAGGGTTTGAATATTTTAGATGCGGTTATTGAAAGAGAAAAGGGGAAAGGGTCTTCTTGTGTCGATGGAAACTCGGTTTTTCAACTTTACGATACCTATGGCTTTCCTTTGGAGTTGACTCGCGAAATTGCGGAAGAAAACGGGTTAGAAATTAACCAAGAAAGCTTCGATGAGCTTATGAGAAAACAGAGGAAAAAAGCTCGATCCGCACGTGGAGAAGCACGATTTGAGATTGCCGCAGAGGTATATACCGAAGTTTTTGATCAATTTGGAAAAACCAAATTTATTGGGTATTCCAAGAATACAGAAGAAGCAAACATTCAGTCAATTATAAGAGGAAATGTGGCCGTTCCACGCGCACAAAAGGGTGATGAAATTGAGATAATTCTAGATCAGACACCTTTTTATGCGGAACGGGGTGGTCAAGTTGGGGACGAAGGCTTAATTGAAACATCAACTGGCAAGGTTAAAGTGAACAAGGTTTTTATGCTGATTCCCGAGATGTTTATTCATAAAGGGGTCGTTGAAGAAGGGGTTGTAGAAGCTTCCCAGAAGTCTAAGGCAACGGTGGATGCAAAGAGACGCAAAGATATATCCCGAAATCATACCGCGACACACATTCTCCACTGGGCGCTACGTAAAACTTTGGGGAATCACGTTAAACAAGCAGGTTCCTATGTCGGCAGTGACCGATTAAGGTTTGATTTTACGCACTTTGAATCGATAACCTCGGATTCACTTCAAAGAATTGAGAGGTTGGTAAATGAGAAGATTATGGAAAACGAGTCTGTAAAAACTTATGTGACCTCGTTTGATTTTGCACGAGAACAGGGAGCTACCGCTTTATTTGGGGAGAAATATGGGAAATTTGTTCGTGTTTTAGAAGTTGGTGATTTTAGCAAAGAACTATGCGGCGGCACACACGTTGGCCGAACCGGTGAAATGGGCCTATTTAAAATTGTTAGCGAGGGAAGCGTCGCTGCCAATACTCGGAGAATCGAAGCGCTTACGTCTTATGAGGCGCTAAATTATGTGGCTAAAGAAGAAGAGCAATTGAAGAAGCTTGTTGATTTGCTTAAGGTTAAAAGCTCTGAAGTCGTTAAAAAAGTGAAGAATCTTATGTCCACGCTTAAAAAGAACGAAAAAACGATAGAAAATTTACAATCAAAAATAGCAAAGATCAAAGTCAAGGATTTAATTTCTTCGGCTCATCAGATTGGTGATTTAAAGATGATAACGGGAGAAGTTGATGCCGAGGATATGATCGTTTTGAGATCGTTTATTGATATGCTGAGGGAGGGGATAGGAGAGGGAATCATAGTTTTAGGAGCATCATCAGAAGGCAAGGCCCTGCTTATTTCAGCCGTTTCAGCCGGTTTGGTTAAGTCAGGATTTAGCGCTGGCGCTATCCTTAAAAAAATTGCTCCAATCGTGAGCGGCGGCGGTGGAGGTAAGCCCGAAATGGCGCAAGCTGGTGGAAAAAATCCCGACAAACTTAAAGAAGCCCTCATGGAAGCAGTAAAATATGTTCAAAAAGAATATGATATGTTAAAAAATAACAAATGATTCCCATTCGAGATGAGGCCTTCATTTATGAGAAAGATTGGGTTAGATGTTGGTTCAAGGCGCACAGGAGTTGCTCTTTCTGATGCTCTTTGCGTAACTGCGCAACCGTTTACCACGATTTATCGCAGTAATTTTGATGATGAAGTAAAAACCTTAAGAAAATTAATAGAAGATCATAATGTGAATGAAGTGATTGTAGGCATTCCTTATAGTTTAAATGGAACTGTTGGCCCTCAAGCGCAATTGGTTATTGATTACATTGCGAAACTTCGTGATAATTTGAATATTCCAGTTTTAGAGTGGGACGAGAGACTAACAACTGTTTTAGCAGAAAGATCTCTTGCTTCTGCAAATCTTAGCCATAACAAAAAGAAAAAATTAGTGGATAAGGTCGCTGCCGCTCTTATTTTACAAAGTTATTTGGATAGCGTTCAAAAGAAAGGAAGATAATTCTGATAACTTGCAGAGCACGAAAGCATTTAAAAAAGAAGAAAAAGAGACAACTAAAACCCATTCATATAATCATTTCCATAGTTGTTCTACTTATTTTTATTGGGTGCAGGGGATATATTGGCCTTAAAAACTTAAAACCAGTTGCCTCGAAAGAAGATAACACCGTAAAAACAAGTGTTTCGGTGGAAATTACCCCCGGTTTAGGAATAGCTGAAATCGGAAAGATTTTAGTGGATAAAAACGTTATTTCTAATGCTTTTTATTTTGATTTGTACGCAAAATCTAGTGGTTTAGGAAGTCGTTTTAAGCCGGGCAATTATATCTTTAGCGAAAATATGAAATATGGAGAGGTTGTCAAAATTCTTGCCGAGGGACCGCGCAAAAAAAAGATTTATAAAATAGTTATCCCAGAAGGTTTCACGGTAGAACAAATAGCTGAACGGCTTGATAAAAATACACCCATCAATGGGGGAGAATTTAAGAGATTGGCTTTGGACATAAGGGGTTTAGGAGCTCTAAATTATTATTTTCTCAAGGATAATCAAGCCGGATCTCTGGAAGGGTATCTTTTTCCTAAAACGTATAGTTTTTTGGAAGAAAAAACTGCTGAAGAAGTTTTGCGAATCATGCTCGACCAATTTGATGAAGAAATCGGTAAGTTTGACTTCGGTTATGCTAAGGAAAAGGGCATGTCAATTCACGAGATTATTACTATAGCATCTTTAATCGAAAAAGAGGTTAGCATTCCAGCAGAGAGAGAAGTGGTGGCGGCGGTTATATATAATCGCCTCAAGAAGGGCATGTCCTTACAGATGTGTGCTACTGTTCAGTATGTGTTGCCTGAAAGAAAACAACATCTTTCTAACGAGGACTTAAAGATCGATTCTCCTTATAATACTTACATTTATCGCGGTCTCCCGCCGGGTCCAATCTGTAATCCCGGTTCGACTTCCATAAGAGCTGCTTTAAATCCCGCATCGGTGGATTACCTATACTATGTATTGACAGGTTCCGATGGTTCCCATACCTTTACAAACTCTTATGATGAATTCATAAAGGCAAAAAAAGACGCTAAAAACGGACAGTGATTCTTATGCGGTGTAATGAAATCAAACGGCCCGAGTTGCTTGCTCCTGCCGGGAACCTTGAAAAACTTCGGTTTGCAATTTTGTATGGCGCCGATGCTGTATATATAGGGGGAAAACAATACAGTTTGCGCCAAGCTGCTGATAACTTTACCATCTCCGAAATTAAAGAAGGTGTAAGTTTTGCTCATGCAAACGGAGTTAAGGTTTACGTAACAGTTAATATTTTTGCCCGTAATGAAGACTTAAAAGGTTTGAAAGACTACCTCCTTAACTTATCTGAAGTGGGAGTTGATGCTATAATTGTTGCCGATACGGGTGTTTTCTCTGTGGCAAGGGAGATAATTCCGGGGGTTCCTGTACATATAAGCACGCAGGCAAATGTGACAAATGTCGCAGCTGTTCGGTTTTGGAAAGAAATGGGGGCAAAAAGGGTAACTTTGGCCAGAGAGTTGTCTTTTTTTGAGATTAAGCAGATTGTTCAAAGTGCCGATATAGAAGCTGAGGTATTTGTTCATGGCGCGATGTGTATAGCATACTCGGGGCGGTGTTTAATGAGCAAATATTTAGTCAACAGAGAGGCTAACCAAGGTGACTGCGCGCATAGTTGTCGGTGGCGTTATTTTCTGGTGGAAGAGCAAAGGCCAGGTGAATATCATCTTATTTTAGAGGATGAACGTGGGACATATTTTTTTAATTCAAAGGATTTATGTCTTGCAAGGCATATCCCTGATTTAATTTTGGGGGGTATTGATAGTTTAAAGATAGAAGGAAGAATGAAGAGTCTTTACTATGTTGCTGTAGTTACTAATGTGTATAGACAAGTAATAGATAGCTACTGTGCTAATCCCAGTGAGTTTATCTTTCGGGATGAGTGGATTGATGAACTAAAGAAAGTGAGCCATAGAAAATACACAACGGGTTTTTTTATGAAAGAAGCTCCTCTTTTCAAACAAGGGGAAACAGAATTAGCTTATTCATCTGATTACGAAAAAGTTTATGATTTTGTGGGGGTAGTGAGCGAATATAAAGAGAAAGAAAAATTTATAAGGGTTGCTGTACGAAATCGTATCTCTGTTGGAGAGGAGATAGAGGTTTTTGGTCCCGGGGGGACATCAAACTTTAAGCTTTTATCGATGCGGAATGTCAAAAATGGCGAGAGATTGGATGTAGCTCATGCCAATTATGCAGTAGATATTCCAGTTGAGGTGAAATTGGTTAAAAATTCAATTTTAAGAAGAAAGGTGAGGAATTAGAAGCTGGGAATTAGGAAAAAACCTAAAAAAATTGTTCTTTATAGTTATAAGTCATAGTTTATCAATAAAATCTATGAACAAAGAACTATTAAATATAAACTATTAACCATAAATCATAGACTATAAACTGAATTTTGAAGGGGCATTTAGGTTGGCGAATTTTGAATTTATAGAGAAGTTTTATCCCGACAGATATTATGATTCAATTTTTGATATCGATTTCGATTTGCTAAAAGGAAACGGGATAAGGGGTTTGTTGATTGATCTTGATAACACGATAATACCCAGAGATGAGGACGAAGTCTCAGAAGATTTAAGGTATTGGTTCTTAAATTTATCCAAAAAGGGATTCAAGGTTTGCATAGTTTCAAACAATTGGAAATCAAGAGTTTCTGAGATTGCGGAAGAGTTGGGATTGCCGCTTATTGCCAGAGCCGTAAAACCGAAAAAAAGGGCTTTTGAGCAAGGGATGAAACTTTTAAAAACAAACAAGAATCAAACGGCTGTTATTGGGGATCAGGTGTTTACTGATGTGTTCGGGGGGAACCGAACGGGGTTGTTTACCATACTTGTAGTGCCTTTAAGTGACTGCGACTTGTTTTATACAAAATTTTTGAGAAAATTGGAGCGTATAATTTTAAAGCGGATTCGAAAAGAAAAATAAAAAGGCAGCCGATGTTAAGAATTGATGGGAACACAAAGCTTGTTGGAATAATAGGATATCCGTTGGAGCACACTCTTTCTCCAACTATTCAAAATGCTGCTTTCGCGCACCTTGGTTTAAATTGGTGCTACCTCGCCTTAACGGTAGAATCTAAGCATCTAGAAGATGCGTTAAATGGCCTTTGTGCGATTAAAAATTTTGTTGGCGCCAATGTGACCATGCCTTACAAAGAGAAAGTTTTTTCTTCCTTAGATGAAGTTTCATCATACGCTCAAATTGTTGGAGCTGTTAACACGCTCCACATAAGAGATGATAAGATAATTGGATACAATACTGACGGAAGAGGTTTTTTGACCGCCCTTGTTCAAGATGGCGGCTATAATCCAAAAGACAAGAACGTTTTAATAGTTGGCGCTGGCGGGGCCGCGCGTTCAATCGCAGTTACCTTGGCGCTGTCAGGAGTAAATGAGCTAAAACTCTTGAATCGCACTCGGGCAAGAGCGGAGGAGCTTCATTTTTTACTTAGAAACAATTTTCCTTGTGAGGTAAAGGTCTTTGATTTTCAGGATGATTTGGAGTCAATCTTTTCCTCCGCTGAGCTTATTATCAACGCGACTCCCATAGGGATGTCAGAGGAAGCATATCCTTTTCCTGTCGAACTGATATCCAACAAGCATTTTATATGTGATTTAATTTATAAGCCACTGGAGACCCCCCTTCTTGCGGCTGCAAAGAAAATTGGGGTTAAAACAATGGGTGGGTTAAGTATGCTTTTACATCAGGGCGCGGCTGCATTTGAAATTTGGACTAATTTAAATCCACCGCTTGAGGTAATGCGGCGAGCAATAAAAGATGTTCTGGCTTTAGAGAATTTCTAAAGGTGAAATTTTATGGCAAAGTCCACTAAAAGGTTGGGAAAAATACTATTAGATTCGGGGCTCATAAGCGAGGAGCAGCTTAAGGAAGCGATAAGCTGCTGTGAGGACGGTAAGTCGTTAACCAGGGCTTTGGTTGAGAGTGGTTTTGTTTCCGAAGTTAATATAGCCCGTGTTCTTGCAGAACAAATGAATCTTCCGTTTGTGGATTTGGCTCATTTCAAGATTGACCCGAATGCATGCGCGGCTGTTTCTGAAGAGATGGCGCGTCGTTATATGGTGCTACCGATTAAATTTGAACTGGATAAGTTGATTGTGGCTATGGCTGACCCTGCAAACATATTTGCTGTCGATGACCTTAGAATTGTCACTGGGTATGAGATAAAATCCGTCGTTGTCATAGAATCGGATCTTTTGGTTGCCATAGAGCGGTTTTGCAGGATGGATAGGGTTGTTGATGAGTATGTTGAGAGTGCTGTTACAGAAAAAGAGAGGAAGATAGAGACTCTAACAGAAGCGGCCGGGGCCCAAGAGGCGCCGATTGTAAAGTTTGTTCAATCGGTTATTCTCAAGGCGGTAGCCGACAGAGCCAGCGATATACACATAGAACCAGAAGATGATGATTTTCGAGTAAGATTTAGAATTGACGGGGTTCTTCACGAGGTTATGCGTTCCCCTAAACGCACGCAAGGTCCGGTACTGTCGAGACTAAAGATTATGGCTGGCATGGATATTGCCGAGCACCGCAAACCTCAAGATGGGAGATTTGGCTTGTCCGTGCGGAAAAACCCAATCGACTTTCGAGTGGCCTCTCTTCCAACCGTCTATGGGGAAAAAATTGTCCTTCGGTTGCTCAAGAGGGAAAATGTGTTGATAGAGCTTGGAGAGCTCGGATTTTTACCCAAAACACTCGAGCGATTCAAATCTTCCTTCACCAAGCCGTATGGGATGATCCTGGTTACAGGCCCGACGGGAAGCGGTAAATCTACAACTCTTTACGCGACTCTAAATGTTTTAAACTCGCCGGAGAAAAATATAATCACCGTCGAAGATCCCGTTGAGTATAGGTTGGACGGAGTTAGCCAAACGCAAATAAATCCGAAGGCGGGGCTCACCTTCGCCGGCGGGCTAAGGTCAATTTTGCGAAATGATCCCGACATAATCATGGTTGGGGAGATAAGAGATAGGGAGACCGCGCTAATCGCAATCGAATCCGCCTTGACCGGTCACCTCGTACTCTCAACGCTTCATACAAACGATGCTTCTTCCGCAATTACGCGGCTTACGGAGATGGGAATAGAGCCGTTCTTAACCTCGTCTGCTGTTGATGCTGTTGTGGCTCAAAGACTTGCAAGGCGACTATGTCCCCATTGCAAAGAGGCATATACACCAACTTCCGAGATACAAAAGGAGCTTGGACTCCCGCTTGATGAAAAAGTAACCTTGTATCGGGCAAAGGGTTGCAATAAGTGCAACGATACTGGTTATAGAGGAAGAGTTGGTCTTTACGAGTTAATGATAGTGGGCGAGACCATAGAGCGGCTTACCGTGGAAAGGAAAAGCGCCGAGGAAATAAAGAAGGTCGCGGTATCTGAAGGTATGCTTACCTTGCGACAGGATGGCGTGGAGAAAGCGCTCAAAGGAATAACTTCGTTAGAGGAAGTAATGAGGGTGGTTGTGTGATTAAGGAAGAAGATGCAATTGTTGAGATGCTTCTCAGCGAGAAGTTAATAAATCTTGAACAACTGCATGAAGCCAAAAAAAATCAAAAAAAGACCGAAGGATCACTTATTAAGGTTCTTTTAGATAAAGGTTTTATAGATGAAACAACAGCAATGTCTATTTTAGCTGAACAACGGGGCATGCCTTTTATTGAAATAAGCAATTATCCTGTTGACGCCACTGCGTTTTCGATGATTCCTGAGGAGATTGCGCGCAAGCACCTTATCATGCCGATATCTTTTGATAAGAAGGGCAGGCTAATTGTTGCTGTCGCGAACCCAGATAATATTTTTGCGCTTGACGATGTTGGAATTATAACTGGCTATGGAGTTGTACCCGTGATTGCAACTGAGTCTGATTTAACTTCGTCCATTGAAAAATATTACAAAATGGGCGAAGTCGGTGGGCTTCAAGAGGGATTAGAAGATGAGAGAAAACTAAGCGAAGTTCGAGAAGTAGCCGAAGACGCACCCTTAGTTAAATTGATAAATATTATGTTGACCCAAGCGGTTCGTGACCGGGCAAGCGATGTTCATTTTGAACCGCAAGAAAAAGATATTCGAGTAAGATTTAGAATTGACGGGGTTCTTCACGAGGTTATGCGTCCTCCAAAGAGAGTTCAAGCGGCCATGATTTCACGATTAAAGATTATGGCGGGCATAAATATTGCTGAGCAAAGAAAGCCTCAGGATGGTCGATGTACATTGGCCATCGACAAAATTCCCGTTGACTTCCGTGTGGCAACTCTACCCACAGTTTACGGCGAGAGGGTGGTTCTTAGGATATTAAAAAAAGAGAGCATCCTGATAGAGCTTGGAGACCTCGGATTTTTACCCAAAACACTCGAGCGATTCAAATCTTCCTTCACCAAGCCGTATGGGACGATCCTGGTTACGGGCCCGACGGGAAGCGGTAAATCTACAACTCTTTACGCGACTCTAAATATTTTAAACTCGCCGGAGAAAAATATAATCACCGTCGAAGACCCCGTTGAGTATAGACTTAAAGGAATCAATCAGATTCAAGTTAATCCAAGAGCAGGGCTCACCTTCGCCAGCGGGCTAAGGTCAATTTTGCGGTGCGATCCCGACATAATCATGGTTGGGGAGATAAGAGATAGGGAGACCGCGCTAATCGCAATCGAATCCGCCTTGACCGGTCACCTCGTACTCTCAACGCTTCATACAAACGATGCTTCTTCCGCAATTACGCGGCTTACGGAGATGGGAATAGAGCCGTTCTTAACCTCGTCTGCTGTTGATGCTGTTGTGGCTCAAAGACTTGCAAGGCGACTATGTCCCCATTGCAAAGAGGCATATACACCAACTTCCGAGATACAAAAGGAGCTTGGACTCCCGCTTGATGAAAAAGTAACCTTGTATCGGGCAAAGGGTTGCAATAAGTGCAACGATACTGGTTATAGAGGAAGAGTTGGTCTTTACGAGTTAATGATAGTGGGCGAGACCATAGAGCGGCTTACCGTGGAAAGGAAAAGCGCCGAGGAAATAAAGAAGGTCGCGGTATCTGAAGGTATGCTTACCTTGCGACAGGATGGCGTGGAGAAAGCGCTCAAAGGAATAACTTCGTTAGAGGAAGTAATGAGGGTGGTTGTGTAGAATTGATAATTTAATTGTTTTATAATTAAAATCTGTTGAATTTTGTCATTGCGAGGATTCCAACGTTACATCGGATGACGAAGCAATCTCTGTTTACCAGGAGCTTCGAGATCGCCGTGCTTCGTTTTATTTCGCTCGCCGCCCGCATCGGGGGCACGGCGATGACATTATATGTATTATTCAACGGTCTCAATTAATAACAATTGTGAATGAGGAGGAAGTAAACTTGATAGAGTTGACCGAATTGTTGTTGAAGCTTTTAGAAAATAATGCCTCGGATTTGCATATAACTACGGGGCTGCCTCCTGTTATGAGAATTAATGGTAATCTGGTTCCCTTAAAAGATTATCCCAAGCTTACCCCAAATGATACGAAAGAAATGATATACAGTATTTTGACTCAAAATCAGAGAGAAAAACTTGAGAGAAACTTGGAATTTGATTGTTCTTACGGAATTGCCGGGAAGGCGCGATTCAGAGTAAATGTATATTTTCAAAGGGATAGCATGGCAGCCGCTTTCAGGGTGATTCCCGTTGATATAAAAAGCTTAGACGCTTTGGGTATTCCTAACTCTTTGGTCGATCTTACTTTAAAGGCAAGGGGTTTTGTGGTAGTTACCGGGCCAACTGGAAGCGGGAAGACGACTACACTGGCAACTTTGTTGGATATGATTAATGAATCTCGAATGGATCATATAATAACAGTTGAAGATCCGATAGAGTTCTTGCATCGTCATAAAAAATGTATGGTTAATCAAAGAGAAGTTAATTCAGATACGAAATCTTTTGTTAATGCTCTCAAATATGTGCTAAGACAGGATCCTGATGTGATTTTAATAGGCGAGATGAGAGACTTGGAAACAATACAGGCTGCTCTGACCGCGGCGGAAACTGGCCATCTTGTTTTTGCGACCTTACATACTCAGGATGCGCCGCAAACCATAGATAGGATTATCGATGTGTTTCCACCTCACCAGCAGCAGCAAGTTCGAATTCAATTGGCAGGAACTCTTCAAGGTATAGTCGCCCAGCAGTTGCTGCCCACCAGAGATGGCGAAGGCCGTGTTGTGGCGGTGGAGGTGCTTATCCCCACTCCTGGTGTAAGGAACATGATTAGAGAAGCGAAGACCCATCAAATTTATAATGCAATGCAAACTGGGCAAAAATATGGGATGATAACGATGGACCAATGTCTTGCTGATCTTTACAGAAGAAATGTAATATCTTTGGAGACTGCGCTTAATAGGGCGGTTTCTCCGGATAATTTAAAGCAAATGCTCGGCAAATGTTAAAGAGGAGTGTTTTGGCGTGGTTTCTACGTTTACCTATAAAGTTAAGGACAAACAGGGAAAACTATTAACGGGGATGCTTGAAGGAGATAATCAGGCAACGGTTGCAACGAAACTTAAACAAATGGGATTCGTTGTTATAAATATTACTGAGAAAGCGGCATCACCGACCTTATCAGAAACCTTTCAACGGTTAAGCAAGGTTAAACTCAAAGATATAGCCATTTTTAGCAGGCAGTTTGCAACTATGATAAACGCGGGCCTTTCATTGACTAAGTGTCTTGCGATTTTAACAGAGCAAACTCAAAACAAGAATTTATCGAGGGTTATTGATCAGGTAAGAAAAGATGTGGAGGGCGGAAGCGCTCTTTCGGAGGCTCTTTCAAAACACCCCAAAATTTTTCAAAATTTATTTGTCAGTATGGTGAAGGCGGGAGAGACGGGCGGTGTCTTGGATGAGGTTCTTCTTCGAGTTGCCGATCACTATGAACGAGAAGGGAATTTACGTCGTAAAATTAAGTCGGCGATGGCATATCCCATGGCCGTATTCGCTTTTGCCATCCTTCTTATGTTTGCGATGATTACCTTCATTGTTCCCGTTTTTGAAAAGATGTTTGAAAACATAGGGGGAGAACTCCCATTGCCAACGCAGATATTGGTTAATATGAGTAAATTTACGAGGAGTTACTGGTATTTAGTTTTTGCGGTGATTGCGGGAATGATGTATGCGGCAAAGTCGTTTATAAAAACCGAGAAGGGGCTCGAAATAGTTGACTCCTTGAAATTAAAAATACCCGTCTTTGGTGAACTTACGATGAAGTTGTCGATTTCTAAATTTTCCCGAACGCTTGGGACTTTGCTGGCAAGCGGAGTTCCCATTTTAAGTTCTTTAGATATCGTCGCTGAAACATCGGGGAACGTTATAATTGCCAGAGACGTTAAATCGGCGGGGGTAAGCATCAAAGAAGGTGAGACTATATCCGCGCCACTCTCAGAAAGCAAGGTTTTTCCCCCGATGGTTGTTCAGATGATTTCAGTGGGAGAAGAAACGGGTGTCTTGGATGGAATGCTTCAAAAGATAGCGGATTTTTATGATGAAGAAGTAACCTCAACCGTAAATACATTAACATCCTTAATAGAGCCGTTTATGATTTTGGGCATAGGACTTCTGGTTGGCGCCATGCTTGTTTCCTTATATCTCCCCATGTTCCAGGTCATCCTGCTTATGGGAAAACAATAAGTCTCGATAAGGGTTAAGGTTTTTGGCGCCCCTGTCGATAATAAAATTGGAGGCAAACAAGATAAAGGCAAACTCATCGTAAGGTGGGGACGCAAAGCCACGGGTCCAATTATATTAAAAAGGATAGCCGGGTTGCCTCAAAATTTATGCTGAAGACGCTTTTGTCTTCGCGAAAGGGGGATGAGTGTTTGAGGCGGGAAAAAATTAATTTTCAAAAGAAGGGGGTGAAATTCGTGAAAAGATTTAGAGGAGAAAAGGGTTTTACCTTGGTTGAGTTGATGGTGGTTATTCTTATCATAGGAATTTTAGTGGCAATTGCTATCCCCGTGTATAATGCGGCAAAGGATAGTGCTTACAAAAGAACATGTCAAGCCAATCTTAGAACCATAGATGGAGCTATCCAAACATACAATGCAACCTATGAAGGGTATCCAGGGGACATTGGTGTTTTAGTAACAACTGGATTTTTGAAAAGTGAGCCGCAATGTCCTGATCCGAACAATGCCAACCGACCTTATGAACTTACAGGCACAGCGCCAGCTATATCTGCATATTGCGAGCTTCATGCATACTAAAAGTTCATGATTTAAAGGTGGCTCGCAAAGGGCCACCTTTTTTATTAGCCAATTATTTAAAGAGAAATTTTGTTTCAAATTGGTTTTATT
>OMKS01001099.1_pt1 | contig 24787 bp, 27 predicted proteins | sample 1674721 | NCBI WGS metagenome assembly OMKS01 (sample SAMN06264996, study PRJEB25208) | sediment metagenome | isolation source: hot spring sediment | place: USA: California | collected 2014-09-02
GGGATTCTGCGCCCACAATCTCAACCGGGAAATGCAGATGCTGTGTCATGAACAGGCCCGCAACACCACCGAGAAGCGCGCTCCACTGTGGTGCTTCGAGCAACTCGGCACCGTGCGACGCAAGCTGATTCAGCGCGCCGGCCGCCTGACCCGGCCGCAGGGGCAACTGACGCTCACCATGAGCGCGAATCCGGCTGTAAAATCCGAGTTGTTGCATTATTTGGATGCCATGAAGTCCGCCGCATGACCATTTTACGGCGCGAATTTATGCAATGATTGGGTTCACTAGCCCAACGGCAGAGGCTCAACCACCCCTGCCAACAAGCGCAGTGAAAAAATCACCAGCCACACTCCGCTAATACCATAAAGAACAAACATTAGCCAATAGCCTAGCGGCTCAGTATCCCTTGTAAATTCCAAACGCCCTTTCAGTCCCTTGGGGCCACAAGGAAGCCAGCCAGATTTCAGAGATTGCCAGTCCATGATGAGCAAGCCTAGCCCAAAAAACAGAAATATTGCGCCTTGAAAGATTGCCATATCACTCCTGCCAAATTTAGCAGCCTCAATAGACATTAACGATTACAGCCTTGCTTCCCTTCTGCTCCAGCTCAATAACCAGTGCATCCCCGGCTTCCTTATCCAGATAGTACGTCTCGGGCGTCTGAACAAAGCGCCGGTGGTAAGAAGTTCCATGGCTGGATAAAACTTCATCATTTTCGTTTTTGCACCAGATAACCAACGCCCCTACCTTATCTAACTGGACGGTGTAAGGACCGCTGCATTCTCCTCGTTTAGATGGAGTTTCATGGTACAAGGTAAACCTGTCTCCATGGCTCTTTAGCTTCTTAGCAGCGGATTCTATGTCATAAGCAAGACGAGTCGCGGTATCGGTAAATATGTCACAGCCCGAGAGAAATAATATTGCCACCAGGTCGATTATTCGCAGAACAACATTCATACGGGCAAGCCCGGTCATAATGAGGCACTCCATTCTTAATCACTAACGTCACGGCTCACAGGCGACAGGCTCGTAGCGCAGCGAAGAGTCTGGCGTCCTGGTGAAGCCGATTGTTAGAACAATCTTTTCTTGATATCCGAGAAGGAATTCAGTCCACCCCTATGATCGCTTCCGGTTTTCGGTAAAATAAAAGGGCAACGCTCCTCACCCCTGAAGATTAATTTGTAGTGCTTTCCATCTTCATTTATTACGAAGCCAAGGCGTTCCAACTCTGATTTTGTACTGGAATCCATTTCCCGATAAGCGCGAAGCAATTCTTTTAGGAAATCTAGAATCGTCTCTTTTTCACTGGGAAGGGTATTTAAATTCACCAAGTCACTTAACACATGATGCCGACGACTGTGCGGCTCAGCGGAATTTAGGGACGCGGCTATAGATTCCACTACCATTGAAAGACGTTCGCCTTGGTAAAGATCATCTTCAGACGTGGCAAGATCCAGGCTATTTCCTTGTATCTTTCGTACATCGCCCTGTTCGTAACGTCCATATCTCAGGCGATTTACTTCCGCCTCCAGTCGTTGGATCTCTTCGTCTTTGCTTGCCAACTCCATATCAAACGCGGATACATAGTCTTCGACTTTATCTGAACCGGACTCCCTAAGTTCTTGAATCCGTTTCTTTGACTTCTGTTCGAGGATATAGCCCCATGTGCACTCCTTTTTTGTTCGTTGCGACAGGAGGGAGCTCCTAATCTTCTTAGCAATAGCAGTTTGGAGAGTTTTTGGATCAGAAAATTCGCCTTGAGGCAAGAACAACCACTTACCAATCCCATCAGGCCAATAAATAGCAACAGCACCGCCATAAGCATTTTCTCTGTACACCAAGGGTGCCAACTCGAATGAAAACCCTCGACTTGGTTCCACCAAGACATGCGCCATTCCAGATAGCCACTGCGCAAGCTGCGCAGCATTTACGCGACTATTGCCGTCATTGTCAGCGCTCACGTAGACAGCCGGCATCAAACACCCGGCGTTCGCCGTGATTACATCCGCCGCCAGACTCACATGGTCTTCTTCAAGGTATAGTGGCCTATCCGACACCAAAAGGGAGCCGTCTTTTCCGCCGCCAATTTCGCTCATTATTGTCTTTAATATATGCGGGCGCTTTCCATAGTCTATTTTTTCGACAGGCAATTCCGAATCTACGCTTAGTTGCACGGAAACCCAAAAAGAGTCGAAGTGCTTTGCGCACGCAACTTCTGTTACCCAGCGCAACCCTGAGGAATCAATGTTTTCATGGCGAAGCGCGCCCACTTGCCCCCCGTTTTCGTTCTTTATAAAGCGAATCTTTTCATTGTCTGTTTCTCGGAACCATTCGTCGTCTATGCCATCTGCCTCCGACATTATCTTGGCGAGGCTCGAATGAGGGCTACCTGCGAGCCAGATGCGCCCCGTTTCAAAAAGATCATTGACAGATTTCGAGTCGTTGATTGGAAACTGAGTTTTAAAGGTAAGCATCTATAACGTCCCGTTGTTTTCTTCGTTCTAACGACCAAGCTGTGGGGCGCAAGCCGCAACGCGGCGCAGCGTCCCACACGAGCGAATTGTTAAATGCCTATTCATCATGAACCGTCCCCTGTCTATCGTTTACGACTTGCTTGTCTAGCCACTCAATGAAATCAAGCATTTCCTGTTCTGCTTCTTCCATTTCCTTGGTCACCACTGCGTCAACAGCTTTAAGTGCAACTGATAGTTTGTCAGTTAAGATCAGTTTTCTTTTGCGACTAACGCGTTCTTTGAATTCTTGATTAAGCCAATCGTTTATATACGATTGACCTTTATATATTGCGCCATAGTCAGTATCCCGAGTTACAATAACTATGTCCTTCCCGCTTGTTTTTGCGCATTCAATAATCCATTCCCAGTTAACAGCGTCACCAATTGAAGTGTCGGAATCCTTTCTTGGTGGATATCCAAGTGAAAACCTCTTCCGCGCAAGGTTCCTTATTGTGAATCTCGATTTGAATTCACGAGTGAGATTGTATGGCGAGTCGTTTTTAAATATTCGCTGCAAAGACTGGTAAACTTGGTCATTCCCAGATGGGTTATGAAGAACTTTTTCAACTTTGTCATTAACTTTTTTCTGCTGTGTGATTATTTCCTTCTTTTTCTTCTCAATTGTTTTAGCTGCTTGAGAATCTGCAAGCAGAGCTGGTGGTGTTAGCTTCCCCCAGTCTGGGGTTGAATATTTAGTCAATGACTCAAGAATGGCTTTTTGCCGATTCTTTTTGTATTCCATTTCCACTTGAGAGCTAGCGATTAGTCTGTCTTTACAGTCTTCTAATCTCTTTAGATAGGCAACACTAATGTCACTCTGCCTGATCCGGTAAAAATCCAGGAGGATATTTGTGTCAACAAATATTAGTGCATCTAAATTTTCCACCTGAACTCCTTTTTAATTTAACTACAATTAGTGGACCTAAATGTCCGGTTTAAACCGGACAATTGGGTCCCATAACAGCGAAGTGGTTGAAAAATCAACCACATAGTGAATAATAACCGGACAATCCAGGAGAAACCGGACACAGGGAGGTGTCTATGGGCCAGCCGAAGCTGCTGGACCGTCTGAGGAAGGCGATCCGGGTACGTCATTACAGCATCCGCACCGAGGATGCGTATGTGCAGTGGGTGCGTCGATTCATCCTGTTCCATGACAAGCGCCATCCTTCGACGATGGGTGCATCCGAGGTCGAGGCCTTCCTGAGTCATCTGGCTGTTGAGAAGCATGGTGTCGGCCTCGACGCAAAATCAAGCACTCTCGGCCATTCTGTTCCTTTACAAGCACGTGCTCGAACTGGATCTACCCTGGCTCTCGGACGTGGTACGCGCCAAGCGCCCCGTACGCCTTCCTGTGGTACTCACCCGCGAAGAAATCCGCCGCTTGTTCAGCAGGCTCGATGGCGTGAATGGCCTGATCGTACGCCTGGCTTATGGCACGGGAATGCGGCGCATGGAGGTGTTGCGTCTGCGCGTGCAGGACATCGACTTTGGTTACAACCAGATCACCGTTCGATCGGGCAAGGGCAACAAGGACCGTCAGACCATGTTGCCACATGCACTGGCCGACGAACTTCAGGAGCATCTCGTTGATGTGAAGCAGGCACACGAGCGGGATCTGGCCGAGGGATTCGGCACCGTGGCCCTGCCCGACGCTATCGAGCGCAAGTACCCGAATGCCGCCATGGAGTGGCGCTGGCAATACGTATTTCCTGCCCCGAAGCGCTCTATCGATCCGCGCTCAGGGATCGAGCGACGTCATCACTGGCATGAGAAGAATGTACAGCGTGCCCTGCGCATGGCCACGCGCGAGGCGGGCATTTACAAGCGGGTGAACATACACGTGATGCGGCACTCGTTTGCCACGCACCTGCTGGAGGATGGCTATGACATCCGCACCGTGCAGGAGCTGCTTGGTCATGCCGATGTGAAGACCACCATGATCTACACGCACGTTCTGAACCGTGGCGGACGGGCCGTGTTGAGCCCACTGGACACGCCCCGATAGCCTCTGCCCACAAAAAAGCCCGGCCTCGCGAGGCCGGGCCTTGATCGGGCACTACCTTTGGATCACTCCCAGAAGCGCCACCACTTGCGGCGCTGTTCACGGGCCTCCTGGCCCTGCTCGGAGCCCTTGCCGGCCTCCTTCTGTTCCTGTTCCATCTTGCGTTCGCGCTGCTGTTCCTGCTGCTCGTCGCTCTTGCCCTGGCCCTTGTCTTCGGCCTGACCCTGGCCCTTGGCCTTGTCGCGGTATTCGCCGGCGCTGGTGCCCTTGTTACCCTTGTGTTCCTGGCGCTGGTCGCGAACACGTTCCTCCGCCTCGGCGGCCTCGCGCGCTGCCTCTTCCGCCTCGGTCTCGGCCTGGGCGAGAATCAGTGGGCGATCGTGGGACGCCTGGGGTGCCGTGGAGGCCATCCCCGCCCACACCGGGGCTGCGACAACGGTTGCGCCGAGTATCAGGGCGACGCTGGCGCCGAGTACGTTCTTCTTCATGCTCATGATATTTCTCCTTATGATCCGTGGCAGTGGGGAACAACCGGGAACAGGCGAGGCACGGATTGACTGCCTGTTCCTTCAACTTGTTACTTGATTATCCCTGTTCCTAGCTGAACGGATGTTGACAGAACGCAAACAATCGAGTTTAGCTCACGAACTTTCCCGCCCGCCTTGCTGGAGATACTCGCGCAGGGCGACGGCATTGTTGCGGCGTTCGTCCCTCGCCGCGTATACGAGGGTGACGCGCCCCTGTGCGGTCCAGTCGCGCAGTTGATCCAGGGCCTCGCCGGCATGATCGAGCTCGGCGGCATAGCGCCGGCGAAATTCATCCCAGCGCTGAGGGTCGTGCCCGTACCAGCGGCGTAGGCCGTCGGACGGGGCGATGCCCTTCAGCCAGGCGTCGATCCGCGCATCGGCCCGGGCGACACCACGCGGCCAGAGGCGGTCGACGAGGACCCGCCGGCCGTCCTGCGGGGTGGAGGGATCGTAGATACGCCGTGTCCATATCTGCATGTTGGGCACATGTATAGACCCTGGACAGCGTCCTGTCAGCCTCGCCTGCGGCTACGCACCCGGATGGCCTCTTCCAGCTCCTGGGCCTCGAGCACGTCGCCGATAGCCTTGATGCGCTCCCTGAGCTCGGGAATGATCACGTCCTCCAGCGCGCGGGCGCGCCGCTCGGTACGCTGGTATTCGCGCAGCAGGCGCGTGAGGTTGGCGGTGGTGGCGGCAAGCGCGACGAGGTCTTCGAGCAGGATGCGAAAGGTGGTCTTGCAGTGCTCGCCCTCGGGGGTGGCGAGATCGGCGCTGGCCTGGCGGACCTCGTCGATCTCCAGTCGCGCCTCGGTAAGCGGCACGCCGAGCAGACTGCGGCGATGCTGCCTGAACGCCCCCGCCGAGGCGGCGGCCGGGTAGGCGGCCAGGCCTTCCAGACCATGGCGTTGCACCGCATGCATGGTCGCCAGGGCCGCATCCTCGCGATGGGCGAGGTACTCGCGACGCTGGGCCTCGTAGTGCCGCAGCTGCACGACGATCTCGCTGGCGAGCAGCACGCGCTTCTCGTCGAGGAAGGCGTGCCCCTCGCGCATCACGCCCTGCTCGTCGCGCAGCTCCAGCAGGGCCGAGCGGGTCGGGATGAGGTCGCTCATCAACCGCCCTCCCCGTCGATGTACTGCGCGATCTGCGCATCGCTCAGGCGATTGAGCGCGGTGCGCGGCAGCTCGCGCAGCAGTTCCCAGCCCAGCGCCATGCTCGCCTCCAGGCTGCGGCGTTCAGCCTGGGCGACGTAGTCGTGCTCGAAGCGGCGGGCGAAGGCGAGGAACTGCCGGTCCTCCTCGGCCAGGCCGTCGTCGCCCACCACGGAGGCGAGCAGGCGCGCCTGCTGCGCGCGGGCGTAGGCGGCATAGAGCTGGTTGGCCAGCGCCGGGTGATCGGGGTGGGTGTAGTCGCCGCCGGTGCCGTCCTTCATCAGGCGCGAGAGGCTCGGCAGCACCTTCACCGGAGGGTACAGGCCCTGACGGTCGAGCTCGCGGTCGAGCACGATCTGGCCCTCGGTGATGTAGCCGGTGAGGTCCGGGATGGGGTGGCCGATGTCGTCGGCCGGCATGGTGAGGATGGGCAGCTGGGTGAGCGTGCCCGCCCGCCCGTGCACGCGCCCGGCGCGCTCGTAGAGGGTGGCGAGGTCGGAGTACATGTAGCCGGGATAGCCCTTGCGGCTCGGGATCTCGCCGAGGCTGGAGGAGACCTCGCGCAGGGCCTCGCAGTAGTTGGTCATGTCGGTGATGATGACCAGCACGTGCATGCCTTCCTCGAAGGCGAGGTACTCGGCGGCGGTGAGCGCGTAGCGCGGCGTGAGCAGGCGCTGGGTGCTGGAATCGGAGGCCAGGTTCAGGAACAGCACGGTGCGCTCCAGCGCCCCGCTCTCCTCCAGGCGGTGGCGGAAGTACTCGGCGCTGTCGTAGGGCAGGCCGATGCCGACGAAGACGATGGCGAAGTCCTCGTCCGACTGTCGCAGCCGCGCGTTGACGGCAATGTCCGCAGCCAGGCGGTCGTGCGGCAGGCCGCCGCCCGAGAACAGCGGCAGCTTCTGCCCGCGCACCAGGCTGTTCATGATGTCGACGGTGGAGACACCGGTCTCGATGAAGTCGCGCGGCGTCTCACGCTGCACGGGATTGACGGGCAGGCCGCCGATCGCGAGCTGCCGGCGCGCGGCCACCGGCGGGCCGCCGTCGATCACCTCCCCCACGCCGTTGAAGATCCGCCCGAGCAGACCGGGACCGACGCCGAACTCCAGCGGCCGGCCGGTGAGGTTGAGGCGGATCTCTTCGAGGTTGAGGCCCATCGTGGCCTCCAGCACCTCCACGGTCATGTGCGCCTCGTCGATGCTGGCGATGCGCCCGAGCCGCTGACGCCCGCTGGCATCCTCCACGTACACTGCCTCGTTGAGCGTGACCTCGGCCAGACGTTTCAGGAACAGCAGCGGCCCTTCCAGGCGTTCGGCCGCGCCCTCCAGGTAAATGCGACTGCGCAGGGACGTGATGCCGTGACTCATGCCGTCACCTCCTCGGCCAGCGCCTGCAGCTCGCGCTCCATGTCCTCGCCCAGGGCCTGGTAGGCCGCGAGGTCGTCCGGCGGCAGGTCCTCGCCCATGCGCTGCAGGCGCCGGTAGATGCGCAGGCCGGTGATCTCGGCCGGCGTGACGCCCCGGGCCACCGCCTGCTGGGCGAGATCGGCGAAGCGGATGAGCAGGCGCAGCATGACGGTCTGGCGCTCGGGCGAGGCGTAGCGGTCGTTCTCGGAGAAGGCGGACTGGCGCAGGAAGGCGTCGTTCAGGAGCTCGGCGGCCAGCAGGCGCATCTGCTGGCCGAAGGGCAGCGCGTCCTTGCCGATGATGCGCGCCATGCGCTCGAGCCGCGTCTGCTCCTCGAGCAGTTCCAGCGTCGCGCGGCGCAGCCGCGGCCAGTCGCTGTTGCCGCGCGCCTGCCACCAGGCGGCCAGGCGCGACGTCTCCTCGGCATAGGACTGCAGCGGGTTGATGGCCGGGTACATGCGCGCCTGCGCGCGCCTGGCGTCCAGCGCCCAGAAGCTGCGCACGTAGCGCTTGGTGTGACTGGTCACCGGCTCGGAGAAGTCGCCGGCCGGCGGCGAGACCGTGCCCATCACCGTGACCGAGCCGACCTTGCCCGCGAGCGTCTCGCCCTTGGCCGCCCGCTCGTAGAAGTCGGCCAGCCGGCTGCTGAGGTAGGCCGGATAGCCGGCCTCGCCCGGCAGCTCGCCGAGCCGCCCGGAGATCTCGCGCAGGGCCTCGGCCCAGCGGCTGGTGGAATCGGCCATGAGCGCCACGTGCAGGCCCTGGTCGCGGTAGTACTCGGCCAGGGTGACGGCCGTGTAGATGCTCGCCTCGCGCGCGGCCACCGGCATGTTGGAGGTGTTGGCGATGATCACCGTGCGCTCCATCAGCGAGCGGCCGCTGCGCGGATCGACGAGACCCGGGAACTCCTCCAGCATCCCGGTGAGTTCGTTGCCGCGTTCGCCGCAGCCCACGTAGATGATCACATCGGCACTGCACCAGCGGGCCAGGGTCTCCAGCAGCACGGTCTTGCCGGTGCCAAAGCCCCCGGGCACGGCCGCCTTGCCGCCCAGGCCCACGGGGAACAGCGAGTCGATCACGCGCTGGCCGGTGATGAGCGGCTCGTCCACCGGCAGGCGACGGGCCAGCGGGCGGGCGATGCGCACCGGCCAGTCCTGGCGCGCGGCCACCTCGCGCCGCTCACCGCGCGCGTTCTCGATGCGACAGATCACTTCCGCCTCGCGGTACTCGCCCGCCGGTGCGATCTCCACCACCTCGCCGTCCACGTCCGGTGGCAGCAGCACCTGCTGATCCATCGCCCCTTCCCGCTCGGCCGCACCCAGCACGGCGCCGGGCGAGAGCCGCTCACCCACCGCGACCGACGGGGTGAAGCGGTAAGCCTGGTCGCGCTCGCGAAAACTGCCGCGCGGGATGAAGGGCGAATCGAAGCCGTCCAGCGGGCGCAGCAGGCCGTCGTACATGCCGCCCAGCACACCCGGCCCGAGCGGGATGGAGAGTGGCCGGCCGGTACCGGCGAGCCGGCGTCCCGGGGCCAGCCCGGTGGTGTCCTCGTAGACCTGCACGGTGATGTGGTCGCCGTCGAGGCGCACCACCTCGCCCAGCAGCCGCTCCTCGCCGATGGCGACCGATTCGTAGAGACCGAAGGGGCCTTCCGTGCGGGCCCGCAGCAGCGGGCCGCCGATGTATTCGATGACTGCTTCGCTCATGTCGGGCCCGATGGGTTCGTGGTGTCCAGCGCATCCAGCAGGGCCTCGCGCAGACGCCGGTCGCCAAGCAGGGCGTCCAGCGTGGCGTCCAGCACCACCCCCTGCGCGCGGATGCGCAGGCCGGCGCGCAGGGCCGGCACCGTTTCGATCTTTTCCGTGGTGGCCCCGCAGGAACCGATGGCCCGCGCCCAGGCCTGCTCGTGATGCGCGGCCCAGCAGGCATCGCCATGCACGAGGGTCCACGCCCGCGTGGGCAGCACCCCGGCGGCCTGCGCGACCAGAGACTCGATCCATCGTGCCGCCGGCCCGGGTTCGTCCCAGCGTGCGAGCAATGCCGATTCCAGGCGCGACAGCGCCTGGCCGAATAGCGCCTGCAGGCGCTGCTGCGCGCACTCGCGCTCGGCCGTGTGCACGCGCGCCGCCGCCAGCGCCTGCTCACGGGCGATGCGCTCACGTTCCGCGGCCACGGCCTCGCGCACGCGGCGGCCGGCCGCCTGCCGCGCCTCGCGCAACAGGCGGTGCGCGGCCTCGCGCGCCTCGGTGACGAGACGCTCGCATTCCTGCGCCTGGCTCGCGCGGATGTGCGCGATGAGCGCACTGGCGTCGCGTTGCCGGGTCATGCCCGCGTGTCCTCGCGCATGCCGAGATAGCGCCGCAGCTCCACGGCGATGTCGGGTGCTCCCGCATCGTGCTTCGGGTCGTGGTTGATGGCGTCGATCACGATCAGCAGCGGCCTGAGCGCCACGGCGTCCCGTGCCCGGCGGGCAGCATCCAGCCGTGCGGCAAAGGACTGGGTGAGGATCAGCACGTCGCAGTCCCCCCGCAGCCGCTCGTAGCAGGCGGCGAACTCCCCCTCCCCGGGCGTCTCGACCGTGGCGCCGGCCAGCCGGAAGCCGGCCGCCGTGAGCTCGTCGCCGATGAAACCGATCGTCGCCATCCCCCTCAAACCAGGCGGTTGAGGATGAGGATGGAGACGATCAGGCCGTAGATGGCGATCCCCTCGGCCAGGCCGACGAGGATCAGGGCGCGACCAAAAAGCTCGGGCTTCTCTGCCATCAGGCCAACCGCGGCCGACCCCACGCGCGCCACGGCGAAACCGGCTGCCAGGGCCGACAGGCCCGTGGACAACGCTGCGGCCATCAGGCCCCACTGCCAGACGGGATCGCCCATGAGCTGGGCGACGCCACCTGCCTCGGCAGCGAAGGCATGGGTGGCGCCGAGTAGCAGGGTGGCGCAGACCGCGATCGCGATCGTGACTTTCAACAGCATCGGGGCGGGGCTAGGACGATTCACGCTGGACTCCTTGATAATGCGGCGGTGGCTGGATGGGCTTGAACAGGCGACCGCCCCCCTTGAGGAAACGGACGAAGAACTCGAACAGGATGAGGCGCGTGGTCTGAATGGAGACCACCAGCCCCTCGAGCGCAAGAATGAGCAGGTTGCCGAGCAACAGGACCAGGGCCGTGACCCCGACGAGCGTGCTGGCCTCGGCCAGGCTCGTCACGGCCGAGGCCAGCCCCGCGTGGGCCAGCGCGAAGGCGCCGACACGCACGAAGGACAGGGTGTTGATGAGCAGTTGGAACAGGCGCTCGATGAGCTCGCCGGTCAGGTGCAGCATGGCCCGCCCGCCCCCGCCGAGGCCGGCCGCGAGCTGCATGCCCAGGAGACCTGCCCCGGCGAGCCACAGCGCCGGCAGAAAGAAAGGCGCACCGACGATACCGGCATAGACGGCGATGAAGCCGCCCTCGACGAGCCAGCCGAACGGCCGGTTCTCCCGGTCCCACCAGGCTTGCAGGGCATTGAGCACGAGCCCCAGCCCCAGCAGGCCGACGCCGATGGAGAGCGAACCCGCCAGCAGGGTGACGGGATGGTTCAACGGATGCAGCCAGAGTGCGGGGATCAGGGTTTCGTTGGTGAACACGCTGCCGTAGAGCAGACCGAAGACCATGGCCGACGCCCCGGCCCAGACCAGCACGCGCGCCAGCGGCCAGCGCCGCATGAGCGCAAGCCCCAGCAGCAGGAACACCAGGCCGTGGCCGACGTCGCCGAACATGTAGCCGAAGAGCAGCGGCACCGCCACCGCGAGGATCACGGTGGGATCGGCATCCTGCCCGGCCGGCATGCCCAGCGCGCGCACGAAGGTCTCGAAGGGGCGCACCCAGCGTCGGTGGCGCAGCATGAGTGGCGGCGCCTTCCCGCGCGGAGGCTCGGCCGCCACCACCAGGGCCGTCACCCCGGCCTGGTCGAGTTCCGCGTCGAGGGCCTCGGCGCTCATCGCCGCCCAGCCGGTGAGCCGGATGAGATGACGCGTGGTCGCCAGCGAACGCAGGTGGTCGGCCACCCAGGCACACTGGGCGAGTACACCGAGGTTGCGCGCGAGCCCGTGGCGGTCGGCCAGCCGTTGCATGCGCCGCACCGCATCGGCGCGTTCGGCCTCCAGCGTCTCCACGCGCGTCTCCACCACCTCCAGCGGCTCGGCGCGGCCACGCAGCCAGTCGGGCCAGGCATGGCATCGGGCCTCCCCACCCTGGCGCCAGGCATCCAGCGTCCCGGCGCGCGCGACCAGCAGATGGCATTGCGACACCGCTGACGCCGCCCCCTGCGCGGGCATGGCCGTATCGATGGGCAGGGTCAGAATACCCGTATGTGCCGGCAGGGTCGGCCCCTCACCGCAGCAGAGGATGGCGTCGATCCGCGAGCCCGAGACCTCCACGTCCGAGAGCGCCACGCCCGCTTCGCCCAGCGCCAGCAGCACCGCCTGCCACAGGCGCGCCTCGCGCCGCGAGTCGTCCAGCTCATGCAGCGTGTTGATGAGTTCGTGCGCCTCCTGTCGCCACTGCTCGACGGCGGCCAGGGCCTGCTGCATGGCGGCGAGCGGGTCAGCCAGGCTGAGCGATACCGGCGGTTCCGGCTCGGGCCAGAAGTGATGATGGTCGCGTTCGAGTTGCCGGAAACGCTCGGTGCCGGCCAGCAGTGCGCGCGTGCTGACGAGATGCGTGCCATGCGCCCCGGCCGGTTCGATCTCCACCCGCCCGGTGGCGGCGAGCACGTCCAGCGCGCTGGCGAAGGCCTCGTGCGGCAGCACGATCTCGATCCAGCGGGTGGATTGCGGACGCAGCATCAGGCAGACACCCCAAGGCCCAGATTGCGCGGTGCGAGCTCCGCTCGCAGGCGCAGCAGCACCCAGTACGCCAGCAGGACATAAACCGGCACCAGCGTGGCCTGCATCATGTGACGGTGCGCCTCACGCAGCAGGCGCGGCTGCACACGCGCCTCGGCTGAGATCCCGGCCTCGTGCACTGGATGGCCCTCGAGCACCGCCGTGAGCAAGGCATTGAACCGGGCATCCTCCGCGAGTGGCGAAAGCCCATCCGGCAACCGCGGGCGAAACCCGTCGAGCCAGTTGCGCACCACCCGGTGTCGTCCGGCATCGCGCGCGAGGGATTGATCATCGAGGTCGCGCTGCAGCGCGCCGAGATCCGCGTCGGTCTCTCCCAGCCAGGCGGCAAGCCGCGGGTCGTCATGCATCCAGGCCGGCGCGGATTCACGCCGATGGAGAAAGCTGATGAAGTCGAGATAGGGCAGGTGCCCGCACCAGTGGAGCAGCGGCGCGAAGGCCGGCGGCAGCCAGCCGGCGAGGCGTGCCAGCTCCTCCACGAAGCGCAGGCGCAGGGCCTGCTCGAGCGCGTGCACATCGGCCTCGCGGCCCAGGCCCCGCAGCCAGTACTCGAGCGTCGGGCGTGCGGCATCCAGGTAGTGGGCGTAGCCCGCCACGGGCGCGAGTACGCCCCAGGCCGCCTCCGAGGGCAGGCGCGCAATCCGGTGGTGGATGCGTGCCAGCGCGTAGTCGATCTGACCATGACTGGCGCGGGCGAGTGCGAGGCCGGTCACTGATGACATGCTCAATCCCGATCCTGGCTGCCGTCGTTGCCGGCGCCCTCGAAGAGCCGTGCGACCACTGTCGCCACGGCCGCCTCCACCAGCGTCGCGTCACGAACCGGGTCGCTGGCCTGGTCGCGCAACAGCTGACAGCTCACACCGCTCTGCGCGTGCAGGGCTGCGACTTGGCGTTCACGTATCTGATGGATGCGATGGATGCGCGCCTCTGCCGCGAACTCGATCGCGCGCGCGCGGGCTCGCCCGGCTTCAAGAAGCTGTCGCGCCTCTTCATGGCAGCGACGCAATGTCTCGGCGGCCTCGTGTTCGGCTACCAGCACATCGCGGATCGGCCCGACGGCGTCCTCGGCGGACTCGCTCCCTGCGTCCTGCTCCCGATCCTGCCGGGGAGTTTTTCGCATCGGGCTCAGCGGACCTTGACCTGCACCAGCTCCTCGCCGTTCTTGTCCACCATGTGCACGGCGCAGGCCAGACAGGGATCGAAGCTGTGGATGGTGCGCAGGATCTCCAGCGGCTGGTGCGGGTCGTGCAGCTGGTGGTTGTCCATGAGCGCCGCCTCGTAGGGCCCGAACTGGCCCTCGGCATCGCGCGGCCCGGCATTCCAGGTACTGGGCACCACGGCCTGATAGTTGCTGAGCTTGCCGTCCTCGATCACCGACCAGTGGGCCAGCGCACCGCGCGGCGCCTCCATGAAGCCCACGCCACGGCGCACCTTTTCCTTCTTGTGCCAGGTGGCGGGATCCCACAGCTCCTGGTTGTGGGTCTTCACGTCGCCGTTGCGGATGTTACCGATGAGGTTGTCGTACCAGGTCATCATCTGGTCGGCGATGATCTTGCTCTCCAGCGTGCGGGCAGCGGTGCGGCCCATGGTGGAGAACATCGCCTCCAGCGGCAGGTCCAGCGTCCTGAGCGCGTAGCCCGCGAGTTCGCGGGTGGGCTCGTGACCACTGGCGTAGAGCATGAGCACGCGCGCGAGCGGGCCGACCTCCATGGGCTTGCCCCGCCAGCGCGGCGACTTGAGCCAGGAGTAGCTCGCGTCCACGTCCAGGTGCTGGTAGGGCGGCTTCGGCCCGGTGTAGTGGAGGTTGGTCTCGCCCTCGTAGGGATGCAGGCCGGCCTCCTTGCCCTTGCTGTAGTCGTACCAGGAATGGGCGACGAACTCCTGGATCTGCTCGGGATCGTTGAGGTCCAGCGGGTGGATGGTGGAGAGATCCCGGTCCAGGATGACGCCCGACGGGATCAGGTAGCTCGACACATCGTCGAGGCCGGCGTCCGGGAAGTCGCCGTAGGTGAGGAAGTTGCCCACCCCCTCCCCGCGCTGGAACCAGTCCTTGTAGAAACTGGCGATGGCCAGCGTGTCCGGCACGTAGACCTGATCGACGAAGGTCTGCATCTGGACGATGATGTCGCGCACCTGCGACAGGCCCACGTCGTTCAGCGCCGTGCCCCCCATCCCGGCCGTGGCGGCACCGCCCGCGCTGATGGCCGATGGCGCACCGCCGACCAGGAAGTTCGGGTGCGGATTCTTGCCGCCGAAGATGGCCTGCAGCTTGGCCACGTCGCGCTGCCAGGCAAGCGCGTCGAGGTAATGCGCCACCGCCATCAGGTTGGCCTCCGGCGGCAGCCGGTAGGCCGGATGCCCCCAGTAGCCGTTGGCGAAGATGCCGAGCTGACCGGATTCGACGAACTCCTTGATGCGTTTCTGCACGTCGGAGAAGTAGCCCGGCGAGGAACGCGGGTAGTTGGAGAGCGACTGCGCCAGTTCGGCGGTCGCCTTCGGATCGGCCTTGAGCGCCGAGACCACGTCCACCCAGTCCAGCGCATGCAGGTGATAGAAGTGCATGACGTGGTCGTGCACGAACTGTGCGCCGATCATCAGGTTGCGGATCAGCTGGGCGTTGGGCGGGATCGGGTAGTCCAGCGCATCCTCCACCGAGCGCACGGAGGCGATGCCGTGCACCAGGGTACACACGCCGCAGATGCGCTGGGCGAAGGCCCAGGCATCGCGCGGGTCGCGGCCCTTCAGGATGGTCTCGATGCCGCGCACCATGGTGCCGGCACTGGAGGCGTGCTTGATGAAGCCGTTCTCGTCGGCCTCGGCCTCGATGCGCAGATGACCCTCGATGCGCGTAATGGGATCGACGACGATACGTTCTGTGCTCATGCTGCTGTCCCCATGCAATCGGTTTTATTCTTGTTCAGTTCTCGACGAGGTTGTCGGCCACCAGTTCCAGGAGGCTGTGCATCGTCTTGTCCCAGTGGAAGTGTTCCTGGCTGTCGTCGAAGTTCTGCCGGCAGTTCGAACAGCTGGTGAGCAACATCTCGCCGCCCGCCTTCTCGATCTGTTCCATCTTGATCTCGAAGGCCTTGTAGCGGAGCCTGTCGGCGCGATGGATGGTGATCACGCCACCGCCGCCGCCGCAGCACCAGTTGTAGTCGCCGGTGTCCTGCGTCTCGCGCAGCTCCATGCCCAGGGCCTTCATCACGTCGCGCGGGGCCTGGGTGGCACCGCCACGCCGCGACACCTGGCAGGGATCGTGGAAGGTCACCGAGGAATCGACCTGCTTCACCTTGAGCCGGCCGTTGTTCACCTGCTCGGCGAGAAACTCAGAGATATGGCGCACCTTGAAGGGCAGCGGTTCGCCCATCATGTTCGCGCCCTGCCAGCGCAGCGCGCCGTAGGCGTGGCCGCACTCGGGCAGGATCACGGTATGCGCGCCGACCTTCTTTGCGGCCTCCACGATCTTCTTCGTCATGTCCTTCTGCCAGGCGGTGTTGCCCGAGAGCATGCCGAAGTTGGTGGCCTCGTAACCGTCGGTGCGGAAGGTCCACTTGAGACCGAGATGGTTCATCACCTTCGCCACGGCCGCCATCGACTCGGGATATTTCTGGATCTCGATGGAGGACATGGTGATGAGCACGTCGGCCTCGTCCTCGTCGACGCGCATCTCCACCTCGTGCTCGTCGCCCATCCACTCGATGCGATCCTCGAACACGCTGGCGGTGGCGCCCAGCGGGCTGCCCTCGCGCTCGGCACGCTCGGCCACCGCCCAGAGCTCGTGCGGCACCAGCCCGGCCTGGAACATGGCGTGACGCGCCTGGCCCACCAGGGTGGCGATGTCGATCCCCATGGGGCAGATCATGGTGCAGCGACCGCACATGGTGCAGGAGTCGTACAGCAGCTCCTGCCATTCCTGCAGCTCCTCCACCGTGACCTTGCGCTTGAGCCCCAGCGCCTTGTACAGGAAGGAGAAGGGCCCGGCCTCGCGCTTGTAGGCCTGCTTGAAGGGTTCGAGCTTCCAGATCGGCGTGTACTTCGGGTCGCCGGTCTGCACGTAGAAGTGACAGGCCTCGGCGCACTGGCCGCAGTGCACGCAGGACTCCATATAGGCAGCGCTGGTGGCGCCGAAGTCCTTCACGAAGTTCACCATCGCCGTGTGCACGCGCTGCGCGCCGGGCATCTCGCCCTGCGTGTCGAAGCGCTGCTCGGGTTTCTTCACGCTCACGCGTTTGGATTCGAGGTCGAGCGGGTGCTCCTGTTCGAGATCGGTGCTGCTCATGTACGCGCCCCCCGGCGCGCGAACAGCGCGCCCGTCGTGCCGCGACTCAGGAACACGAGGAAGCTGTGTCCCAGCTTGCCGAACGGCAGCCAGATGAAGAGAAACTCGACGCTCAGGATATGGATTGCCAGCACGGTCTCGTAACGCATGCCGAAACCGGTGTGGGTGAAGGCCATCATGCCGGTGAGCAGCGGCACGATGGTCACCAGCCAGCTGAAGTAGTCATCGAAGTTCGAGATCCTGCGCAGCACCGGGTGGGTGAGGCGCTTGACCAGCAGCGCCACCATCGACGCCAGGGTGATGACCGCCACCAGGGTGATCACGCTGGTTGGCAGGGCCGGCCACTGGAAGCCGAGAATGCTCTCGAACCAGAGGATGTGCGGCAGGAAGGCGAACACCACAATGGCCAGGCCGATGTGGAACACGTAGCCCACGATGTTGGAGTACATCACGCGCGACCAGAAGGCCCTCGCGGGCACGGAGCGCGAGAAGATGGTCTTTACCGCGCCGCCGAGTACACCGGTCTGGCGCGGCTCGGCGAGGTCCTTCTTGCGCTTGAGGAAGATGATGCCGAACAGGCGCCAGGCAATGCCGAACACCAGGATGATGAGCGACCACTGCATGGCGGGGCCGCGTGCGAACTCGAGCAGATCCATGGCCATCACCCCTGTTCGCTGGTCTTTTTCTGTTTGGCCCGGGACATGGCCGCCACGCCGATGCCGACGGCGGCGCCCGCCACCGCGGCAGCGGCGATGCCCTCGGCCGAGCCCCACTGACCGGTGGACAACGGCGCATAGAAGCTGCCCTTGTCCCAGAAGTCGGGCTCCGAGCAGCCGATGCAGCCGTGCCCGGACTGGATGGGAAAGGTCAGGCCCTGGTTCCACTTCACCGTGGCGCAGGCGTTGTAGGTGGTCGGACCCTTGCAGCCGAGCTCGTACAGGCACCAGCCGTTACGCGCACCCTCGTCGTCGAAGCTCTTGGCGAACTTGCCCTGGTCGTAGAAGGTGCGGCGGTAGCAGCGGTCGTGGATGGAGTCGCCGAAGAAGGCCAGCGGGCGCTTGAGGTGGTCCACCGGCGGCAGGTCGCCGAAGGTGAGGAAGTTGGCAATCACGCCAGTCATCACCTCGGGGATGGGTGGGCAGCCCGGCACGTTGATGATGGGCTTGTCGGTGATGATGTCCTGCACCGCGGCCGCACCCGTCGGGTTCGGGTTGGCCTTGGGGAGGCCGCCGAAGGCCGCGCAGGTACCGACCGTGATGATGGCGGCCGCACCCTCGGCGACGTGTTTCAGGGTCTGCAGATTGGTCTCGCCGGCGACGGTGGAATACACGCCGTCGTCCTTCAGCGGGATGGAGCCGTCGACCACCACCAGGTACTTGCCCCAGTTCTCCTTCATGGCGATCTCGCGTGCTTCCTCCACCTGGTGGCCGGCGGCGGCCTGCAGGGTGTGCTGGTAGTCGAGCGAGATGAAGTCGAAGATCAGCGACTCGATAGAGGGCGCGTAGGAGCGGGTGATGGATTCGACGCAGCCCGTGCATTCCTGGAAGGACAGCCAGATGACCGACTGGCGCCGCGCCCTGGCGAGCGCCTCGGCCATCACCGGGGCCATGGAGGCCGGCAGGGCCATGGCCGAGGCCACGGCAGTGCAGAACTTGAGGAAGCTGCGTCGGCTCATGCCGCGCCGGCTGAGTTCCTCCCCCAGGGTTTCGGGAAGTTTCTTCTTGTCATTCATACCCGCCTCCGTATAGCCGGTACTGATCAGGATTCAGTCTGCTGGGTTCTTGCCTTCCATCGCGTCTGCCAGGCGCGAGACCGCGCCGGCGATGTCATCGTCGTGTGACGGCAGCATCGCCGGCACGCGCGTGATCTCCACCTGCTCGATGGCCGTGGCGCCGAGCAGGTTCTGGTACTCGACCCACCACACGCCGGCGTAGGCCGTCTCATGGATGTCGGTGGGGCCCGAGGCCTCGATCGTGATGCGTACCTCGCCCTCACCCAGCGCCTCGCGCAGCTGCCGACGGTCGGCCGTGGTCAGCGGCAGGCTGGCCAGGTCGATGACATGGGTCTGCCCGTGGTCGCGCAGGGCCGAGAGGTGCTGCAGGATCTCGCGCAATACCGCGTCGGCCATGCCGGTGAGCGCGTCGTCGGCGACAAAGCCGCCGGACTCGATCTTCACGCCGATGTCCGCCAGCCCGCTCATGACTACCACCGCTCGATGAGTGCGCGCACGGCACGGCAGGCCTCGGGTATGGCCGCCGCCACCGGCTCGGTGGGATAACTGCCCCAGTCGAAATCGGCCGGCTGGATGCCGACCAGCGCGCGGTTGGCGGGCAGGTTGTTCTCGAGGCGCGCGATGGCCAGCAGGTCGTTGAGAGAGACCTCGTGCACGCTGCTCTTCTTTCCGGTCGCGATGAATTCGTCCATGGCCTCGCCCTCGAAGACCTGCAGCGTGCCGGGTGCGGCATCGAGCTGGGCGGTATCGACCACGATCAGCGCCGCCGACTCCTCGATGGGGCCGGCGAGCGTGAAACTCATCGTGCCGCCATCCATGTAGTCGGCGGCCACGGCATCGGGATCGTGACGGGCGAGTTCGTCGATGACATGAACGCCCACGCCTTCGTCGGTGAGCAAGGTGTTGCCCAGACCCAGCACGAGTATCTTGCGGACAACGGGCGACTGCGCGATCGCAGGTTCCAAGGTGGCATCCCTCTGGTGGTGCTTGCTTGTATCACCGCCTCTATTAGCGGTTTCTTATTTTCTTTTATTGTTACCGAAAAGCTTGCCCTAGCTTAATGAAGCGGGTGTGACATGCACAGGACATTACTGCCGCCGCCTGACGTGGGTCAATGCATAGACAAGCCTCATCAAAAGGTAGTCGCTTTCACGCCACCGTCAATATGTTGCGCCTTGATCGAATGGGTGTCATCGTCTGTAATCACTTCGTCACGTCAGCCAGCGAGCATTGCAGCATGTGTCTTGGAATCCCCATGCAGGTCATCGAGGTCGACGGATACAACGCCCGCTGCGAGGCCAAGGGTGTCGAGCGTACCGTGAGCCTGTTCATGCTGCAGGACGAACCGGTGACCCCGGGCGAGTTCGTCATGGTGCATGTCGGCTACGCCATCCAGAAGATGACCGAGGAAGAGGCGCGTTCGGCCTGGGAGATCTACGACGAGATGCTGGCCCTGGAAGGGGGCTGAGCATGCACGAGCTGTCGGTGTGCCAGTCGGTGATCAGCCAGGTGGAACAGGTTGCGCGGGCGCATGACGCCACCGGGGTGAGCCTGGTACAGTTGTCCATCGGCCCGCTCTCCGGCGTGGAGCCCGCCCTGCTCGCCCAGGCCTTTCCCATTGCCCAGGCCGGTACGCTGGCCGAGGGCGCGGTACTGGAACTGGAGAGTCTGCCCATCCGTGTGCGCTGCCGCAGCTGTGGCGCCGAGACGGACGCCGCGGCCAACCGCCTGCTCTGCGGCGCCTGCGGCGACTGGCAGACCACCATCATCAGCGGCGACGAGCTGCTGCTGACCCGCGTGGAACTCATCGCCACCCTCAAACCCGACACGGCAGAGGAGTCCGCCCATGTGTGACACCTGTGGCTGCAACATCACCCCGGGCAACCGCCACCTGATCCAGCCCGGCGGCAAACTCGCCCGCACCGACAACGGCAGGACCGCCGTCACGGTGCTGCAGAGCCTGCTCAGCGAAAACGACGTCCAGGCCGCACACAACCGCGCGCACTTCGACGGTCGCGGCATCCTCTGCGTCAACCTCATGTCCTCGCCGGGTTCGGGCAAGACCGCCCTGCTCGAGGCCACCATCGAGGCACTGGCGGGCGAGCTGAAGATCGCCGTGGTCGAGGGCGATCTCGAAACGGAGAACGACGCCGAACGCATCCGCGCCAAGGGCGTACCGGCCGTGCAGATCGCCACCGGCACCGCCTGTCACCTCGACGCGCACATGGTGCACGATGCCCTGCATGCCCTGGATCTCGACGGGCTGGATATCGTCTTCATCGAGAACGTCGGCAACCTGGTCTGCCCGGCGAGCTTCGACCTCGGCCATCACCGCAACGTCACCCTGCTCTCGGTCACCGAGGGCGACGACAAGCCGGCCAAGTACCCGGTGATGTTCCGCGCCTCCGACCTCATGCTGCTGACCAAGGCCGACCTGCTGCCGGTGCTCGACGACTTCAGCGTGGATGCCGCCGAGACCGCCCTGCGCCACCTCGCCAACCCCGCGCCCGTGATCGAGGTCTCCTCGCGCAATGGCGTGGGTCTGGATGAGTGGATCGACTGGCTGCGCAGCGAGCTGCGCACCCAGCGCCTGCGCCTGGTCGAAGGCCAGACCGCGCACCCGGCCATACAGGCCGACGGCGCCCGGCTGCATGGGCTGGACCCGGCGCATACGCATCACGAACACCATCACCACAGCCACGGGCACGCCGAATGAGCGCCGAGGCGCGCGACTGGCTGGAGCGCATCCGCGGTCTCGACCTGCCGCCGCGCATCCGCGTGATGAACGTCTGCGGCGGCCACGAGCGCTCCATCAGCATGGCCGGCCTGCGCAGCGCCCTGCCCGGGAACATCGAGCTCATCCCGGGCCCCGGCTGCCCGGTCTGCGTCTGCCCGGAAGAGGACATCTACCAGGCCATCCAGCTCGCCCTCAACGAGGACATCACCCTGGTCGCCTTCGGCGACATGCTGCGCGTGCCGGTGAACGTGCCCAAGGCCCAGGCCCGCTCGCTGGTGGAGGCGCAGGCCGCCGGCGCCGACATCCGCCCCGTCGCCTCGCCCACCGAGGCGGTGGCCATCGCCCGCGCGCAGCCCGACCGGCCCGTGGTGTTCTTCGCTGCGGGCTTCGAGACCACCACCGCCCCCGTGGCCGCCATGCTCGCCGAGGGCGTGCCGGACAACCTCTCGGTGCTGCTCTCCGCGCGCAAGACCTGGCCCGCCGTCGCCATGCTGCTGGACTCCGAGGCCCCGGGTTTCGATGCCCTCATCGCCCCGGGCCATGTCTCCACCATCATGGGCCCGGAGGAATGGGCCTTCGTGGTGGAACGGCACGGCATCCCGGCCGCCGTGGCCGGCTTCTCCCCCGAGAGCCTGCTGGCCGCCACCTGGTCGGTGCTGCGCCAGCACATCGAGGGCCGGCGCTTTCTCGACAACTGCTATACCGGCGTGGCGCGCCCCGGCGGCAATCCGGCCGCCCAGCGCCAGCTCGACGCGGTGCTCGACGTGGTGGATGCCAACTGGCGCGGCGTGGGCGTGATCCCCGATTCCGGATATGAGCTCAACACGAGCTACGCGAAACACAACGCACGCCTGCGCTACCCCTCCTACGAGGACGCCTCGCGCAAACGCGCCGGCGAGATGCCGCCCGGCTGCGACTGCGCGCGCGTGGTGCTGGGCAAGATCTACCCCAACGAGTGCCGTCTCTACGGCAAGGCCTGCACGCCACGCAACCCGGTCGGCCCCTGCATGGTCTCCGACGAAGGCGCCTGCCGCATCTGGTGGGTCAGCGGCGTGAGGGAAGCCAAACCCAGTGCCGCGTGAGACGCGCCGCTGGCGCATCGGCGGGCAGGTGCAGGGCGTGGGGTTTCGGCCCTTCGTCTATCGCGAGGCCAGCGCCCGCGGGCTCGCGGGCTACGTGCAGAACCGCAGCGGCGAGGTGCTGATCGAGGCCGGCGGCCCGGCCGGGGCGCTGGACGACCTGCTCGACCGCCTACTCCATCACGCCCCGCCGCTGGCCCGCCCGCGCCTGATCGAGACGGACACCATCGCGCCCACCCCGGACAGGGACTTCGTCATCCGGCCCAGCGCGGCCGATGACGCCCCGCGCATCCACCTGCCGCCGGACTACTTCACCTGCGACGACTGCCTGGCCGAACTCGCCGACCCCGGCGCACGCCGCCACCGCTACCCCTTCATCAACTGCACCCAGTGCGGGCCGCGCTACACCCTGATCCGCGCGCTGCCCTACGACCGCCCGAACACGGCCATGGCGGACTTTGCCCTCTGCCCCGCCTGCCGGGTCGAATACGAGAACCCCGCCGACCGGCGCTTTCATGCCCAGCCGCTCGCCTGCCCCGACTGCGGGCCCACGCTCACCTACCGCGAGGCGGGCGGGGACATCACCGGCAACGAGGCCGCGCTCGCCGCCTGCGTCCAGGCACTCCGGGCCGGGAAGGTCGTGGCGGCCAAGGGCATCGGCGGCTATCACCTGCTCTGCGATGCCTGCAACGCGACCGCCGTCGCCCGCTTGCGCGCGCGCAAGCACCGCCCGCACAAGCCGCTGGCCGTGCTGTTTCCCTGGGCGGGCGAGGACGGCCTGGCCGTGCTTCACCGCCACGCTGCGCCGGATGCGGCCGAGGCCGCCGCGCTCACCGGCCCCGAGCGGCCCATCGTGCTGGTCACGCTGACACCCGGCCACGGCCTGGCGCCCGACATCGCGCCGGGGCTTGCCGAGGTCGGCGCCATGCTGCCCTACAGCCCGCTGCATCACCTGCTCGCCGCCGACCACGGCGGCCCGCTGGTCGCCACCTCCGCCAACCGGTCGGGCGAGCCCGTGCTCACCGACGCAGAGGCCGTGGAACAACGCCTCGCCACGGTGGCCGACGCCTTCCTGCATCACGACCGCCCCATCCTGCGCCCGGCCGACGACAGCGTCTGCCGCGTCATCGCCGGACGCCCGCGCCGGCTGCGCCTCGGCCGCGGCCTGGCGCCGCTGGCGCTGGACCTGCCCCGCCCCGTGGCATGTCCCACCCTCGCCGTCGGCGGGCACATGAAGAACACCATTGCGCTCGCCTGGGAGGACCGCCTGGTGGTGTCGCCGCATATCGGCGAACTCGACAGCCCGCGCGCCCTGGCCGTGTTCGAACAGGTGATCGACGACCTCTGCGCCCTGTATCACGTAAACCCCGAACAACTCGTGCACGATGCCCACCCGGACTACGCCAGTACCCGCTGGGCCCGCGCACGTGCCGCCGCGCGCGGGCTGCCGACGCTGGCCGTCCATCACCATCACGCCCACGCCGCCCTGCTCGCCGCCGAGTACCCGCAGGTCGCGCGCTGGCTCGTCTTCACCTGGGACGGCACCGGCCTGGGCGAGGACGGCCACATCCAGGGCGGCGAGGCCCTGCTCGGCCGCCCCGGCGCCTGGCAGCGCGTCGCCAGCCTGCGCCCCTTCCGCCTGCCTGGCGGCGACCGCGCCGGGCGCGAGCCCTGGCGCGCCGCCGCCGCGCTCGCCTGGGAATGCGGCCGGGAGTGGGAACCGCCCGAGGTGGATGCCGCACTCGCCTGCGCGGCCTGGCAGCGCGGCCTCAACACCCCCACCTCCACCGCCGTCGGCCGCCTGTTCGACGCCTGCGCCTCGCTGGCCGGCGTGCTGCAGCAGGCCAGCCACGAGGCCCAGGGCCCCATGGCCTGGGAGGCCCTGGCCGCCGGCCATGCAAGAACGCCGGCCACGTCACTGCCGCTGGCGATCGATGCCGCCGGCCTGCTGCGCATCGACTGGGAACCCCTCGTGGACCTCGTGCAGGACAACCGCCTGCCGCTGGCCCAACGCAGCGCCCGCATGCACGACACCCTGGCCGAGACCCTCGTCGCCACCGCAAGGCGCCTGCGCACCGAACACGGCGCGTTTGCCGTGGGCCTGAGCGGCGGCGTCTTCCTCAACCGCCGGCTCAGCGAAGGCGCGCTCGCACGATTGCATGACGAAGGCTTCACCGCGTTTCTGCCCGAGGTCGTGCCGTACAACGACGCGGGGCTTTGCATGGGGCAGGTGATGGAGGCGGCGGGGCGCGAGGGATAAGAGTCGCGAGTTGCAAGTTACAAGTCGCAAGTCGCAAATCGCAAGTCGGAGAAAAAGGCGGTGCCGGTAGGAGCGCTGCAAGGCGCGATCAAGGGATAGCACTATCGCCTTCGACTGCGGCGTTGGGCGCCACAGAGGACACAAAATTCGCAGAGAAAAAGGCGGCGCCGGTAGGAGCGCTGCAAGGCGCGATCAAGGGATGGCACTATCGCCTTC
>OMKS01001103.1_pt1 | contig 24725 bp, 26 predicted proteins | sample 1674721 | NCBI WGS metagenome assembly OMKS01 (sample SAMN06264996, study PRJEB25208) | sediment metagenome | isolation source: hot spring sediment | place: USA: California | collected 2014-09-02
ACACTATCCTCTTCGTCGGCAGCGTCAGATGTGTATAAGAGACAGATCATGGTATGGCAAAAGACAAACTTATTAGGGATCAAGCGGGCGACGAACGAGATGTTATCATCGGATCCGATGTCTGGCTGGGCGCCTATGCGATTATTTTACCTGGTGTAAACATCGGAGACGGCGCTGTGGTTGCCGCCGGATCAGTGGTGACGCACAATGTGAGCCGGTATAGCATTGTGGCCGGGGTTCCGGCAAGAGAAATTGGTCAACGTAAATAATTGTCGATATAAGATGAAAAAAACAACGCTACTTAAATTCCCGCATCCTTTTAAAGCGGCGCTTGCAGTATGCAGCGATATCGATGGAACTTCATGGGAAAACTTTCTTGCTATCCACCAATTTTTGAACTCGACAGCTCAAACTCCACTGGGAAAGGGAGTCGGGCTAAATATCAGTGACTCATTTTGGATGTTCGACCAGGTTGGGACCCCCAATGCCGCATTTTCCTATTTTAAAAATGATTTAGGGCAGCCATCTGAAAAGGCGCCGATGATGCGGGAATTGATGAGGGCGGATATCCTGGATGTGATGCACGGTTACGGAAATTTTTCGGAAAAACTATGCTTTTCGAGAAAGATGGCTGAAATAGCGTTGGAGGAACTTGATAAACATAAAATAAAAATCCGTGTCTGGACCAATCACGGCGGCGAAGAGAGCGAACAAAATATCGGAGCATTATCAGCAGGACGCGGAGATCTCTATCCCAATGAAAAGCCTTTTAATAGCGAGCAATGTGTTTATCATGCAGATTTATTGCTGAAATATGGATTGAGATTCTACTGGGACTGTGAACGTGCTTTAACCAATGTGGTCGGACAGAACCGGAAGGCTAATTTTGCAGAATTTTATTGGAAAAGTCCGCTGTATCAAACCCCGGTTTCGAAACTTAAAACTTTAGCTAAAGCAGGCATGTTTTGCGCCCGCAAAAAATATGCTGAATTGATTCATCCATACTTCAAACAACGACCGGAGTTCAAGCTGAGTAATCTTTTACTGCAGGAGGATCAGTTAAGAGATGATCGGTTGACCTTTCGTTTTAAACGATTCGGAAATGGCAGATTGGATTGGTCAGATGATTTGCCCAGGCTTTTAAACGACCGGGTTTTAGAGACTTTGATCGAAAAACAGGGATATATGGTTTTATACATCCACCTTGGAGACCGGCTGCCCGGCGCTGATTCCGCACCCCTTTCTGAGGAAACCGTCCGCACCTTTCGCAAAATCGCCGAACTCTATCAATCCGGAACGTTATGGGTTGAAACGGTCAGCCGGCTTTTGAACTATAATTATATTTATCACCATCTCGATTGGTATGCGAGGGAAACCGAATCTCAATTTATCATTCACATCAAAGGATTGCAAGAAAAAAATAGCAAAATGACGCTTTCGCAGGAGTCATTATGCGGTATAAGTTTTAAAATTTCTATGGATAAGCCGGTTTTACTGTTTTTTAAGAATCGATCATTGGATATCCAGCAATTCCCAATTGATCAGAATTATCAAATAATCATGATTCCCAGAACCAATATTGAATGGCCCTTGTGATGGTGAAACAATCGGTATTTAGTTCATTACTGCAACTCACCAAGCATTCCGCGATTTACGGGGTGGGCCATGTTTTAACCAAATCGTTGATTATTTTTTTGCTGCCAATTCATACTAATTATGTCGAAAGAATCGAATATGGCATTGCCACTACCCTGTTTGCCTTTCTGGCAATTGCGTCGATCATTTATTCTTACGGATTAAATACAGCGCTGATACAATTTTATATTTTGGAGCAAGAACCGAAACAAAAAAAAAACATATTTTCCACCGCTTTTTTCGCCACGGCTATAACATCGTTAATTTTTTCCTTGATTCTGATTTTAGGAAGCGTATTTTTTGCTGAACACCTCTTCGATTCAGTAGAATACGGTTATCTGATTCGTTACAGCGCAGCGATTCTCAGTCTCGATGCCCTGTTACTGCTTAATTTTAATATATTGAGGGCACAGGAGAAATCAAACTACTTCGCTTTTCTCAGCGTCCTAAACGTTGGGCTCAACCTGTTTTTTAATATTTTATTGGTTGTACATTATCAGATGGGCGTTAAAGGTATCTTTTTGGCAAACATTTACTCCTCGTTTGCCATGTTTTTTGTGCTGTTGCCGTACTGCGCACGCCATCTTGGAATTATGCTTGACCGTAGCGTTTTTTATAAAATGTTAAAATTCGGCTTGCCTTTTGTCCCGGCAACGCTTTCGATTGTGTTTATCAATTCCATCGATCGTTTTTTCATAAAATTTTATCTTGGCCTTGACGCAGCAGCCCTTTACGGCGCTGGCTACAAATTGGGTTTAATTGTTAAACTATTCATCAATGCGTTTCAGTTTGCCTGGTTGCCATTCTTTCTGCACACTGCGCAAAAGGAAAACGCCAAAGAAATATTTTCCAAAATTTTGACATATTTTTCGCTGATATGCAGCATTATTTTTCTAAGTATTCATCTATTCATTGAACAAGTTGTCAGATTAAAAATATTTGGGCTTTACATTTTCGGACCTGAATACTGGTCCAGCACTGTCATTGTGCCGGTAGTAACACTGGCTTACATCGCTTACGGAATATATTTAAATTTTATTGTTGGAATTTACGTCAAGGAAAAGACCAAGCTGTTGATGTTGATTGCCGGTGTGGGCGCTATTTTTAACATCGTTGCTAATTTTATTTTAATTCCCCGCTATCATTTGATGGGTGCGGCTTACGCCACAATTCTTTCGTTTGTGGTTATGGCGGTGTTGTGCTTTAGGTTTTCACAAAGATTGTATCCCATTCAATATGAGTTTCGTCGACTGCTTAAAATTGCTATTTTTACCTTTGTTATAGCACTGCTACCGTCATTATTCAAATCGGACATTCACAGTGCAGTGAAGTTGATATTTTTCTGCGGTTACTTTGTCCTGCTCTATCTATCCGGATTTTTTCAAGTTGCTGAATTGGAAGGTCTCAAACAGATATATTTACATTTTAAAACACGATTTTTAAACGGAAAAGAATAAAACAACATGGACTCTGTGAAGCGATCATTAAAAAAATTTTATGAAGAAGTCGGCTTAAAATATCCAGAAGAAGAGATTATATATGAAACCTTGAGAGGAATTTTAAGGCAACGCTTCGTTAACCGGTTTCTGGAAAGCATCAACGGGTCCCTGCTCGATGTTGGCTGCAATCGCGGCATGTATCTGGAATACTATCAAAATGGTATGCGATATGGTGTTGAATTAAGCTTGAACGTTCTTTTAAAAGCTCACAATTCTAAGCCAAAACATCTGATAGTCGCCGATGCTGAAAATCTGTATTGTTTTCGGGCGCAAAGTTTTGACAATGTTTTGTGCAGCGAAGTGTTGGAACATTGTCTGGATCCGATTGCAGTTGTTCAAGGCATCGCTCATGTTTTAAAGCCGGGCGGACGTGCATTAATCACCACGCCCAACTATAAAAAACAACCGACTAAATGGATCGGACTCGGTAGTTTACCATATTACGGTGTAAGCTGCGAATGTGATGATCGCTATTATCATACCGCATTTCGTCCTGATGAATTGAAGAGTTTGGCTTTAAAGGTTGGTTTAAAAATCATACGGGTCGGAACTCTGGAAAGGGATATTAAGTATGCTGCCAAGTTACCGGCTGTGATATTATTAATGGGAAGGTTTATTAATCGATTCATCGGATCGAATCGGCTCTTTATCGCCAATCAGATCCTCTTTAATAAATTAACAATTTTGATTTATCGAATCTGTCATACGACCGGATTAGATCGATTATTGTTGACATTGTTTCCGGAGGGGGTACGCTCGTTTGTTTTGGTGAAGAAATGATGAACAAGGTGATTTTACACATCGATATGGACGCATTTTTTGCCGCGATTGAAGAATTGGATCATCCTGAATATCGCGGACAGCCCATAATTGTCGGCGCTGATCCCAAAGCAGGCGCGGGCAGGGGGGTGGTTTCCACATGTAATTATAAAGCCAGGGAGTATGGAATCCATTCGGCGATGCCCATATCAAGAGCCTATAAACTCTGTCCGTATGCAGTTTACCTGTCTCCGAGGATGTCGCGCTATCTGGAAATTTCTCAAAAAATCCAGGCTATTTTCCATGAATTTACACCCATTGTTGAACCGCTGAGTATTGATGAAGCATTTCTGGATGTCACCGGTTGCATAAGGCTATTCGGAGAGCCGATAACTATCGCACAGCAAATCAAAGAACGAATTCGCCAACAAACCGGTCTGACCGCCTCCATTGGCATTGCACCGAGCAAATTTGTGGCGAAAATCGCCTCTGATCTGGAAAAGCCTGATGGGCTGGTTTTTGTTGCGCCGGAGAAGGTACTCGATTTTTTATGGGGACTGCCAATTTCAAAAATGTGGGGAGTCGGCAAAAAGACTGAAACCAAATTGCGATTAATGGGAGTTGACACCATTGGAAAATTGGCAAAGTTTCCTCGAGATCAAATCGTTAAACGACTGGGAAAGAGCGGTTTGCACTTCTGGAGTTTGGCGAATGGGATCGACGACAGGGATGTTGAACCGATCCACCAAGTCAAATCTGTCAGCCTGGAAAATACTTTTTCCCAAGATATCGATGACGAACACCGGATCGAAAACACCATTTTTTCTCTGGCTGATAATGTCAGCCGCATTTTGAGAAAAAAGCGCTTGAGCGGAAAAACTATCACCCTGAAAATCCGATTGGAAGATTTTTCCACCTTTACGCGGTCTCAAAGCCTGGGCAGTTATATCGATTCATCAGAAGTCATTTCAGAGATAAGTATGCAGCTATATCGAAAGTTCAACCGCGACCGGAAAAAAGTGCGTTTACTGGGTGTTGCTGTGGGTAACCTCGAGAGTGGAAGCCACCAACAAATAGAGTTGTTCGGTTCGCCGGCGCCTGAAAATAAAAAAATCGATCGGATTATCGACATGGTTCAGAGTAAATTTGGCGCCGACACTATCAAAAAAGCCAGCTTAATTAATCATTATTCCAGGCGGCTGGGAAATGAAGACGATGAGAGAAAATAAACCGGTCAGGGGTGAAAAAAGGTTTTTTCAAATTTTATCCTCGTGCGGCGAAGCCTCAAAATTAAAGGCCGAAAAACACCGAGCCTCACTGAAAAAACCATTTTGAAAATAAAAAAATATTTCGGTGTTCTCAGTGTTTATTTAAAACTTCTTTTACAAAAAAAACGAAGACTTAGCTGATAATACTATCCCGCATTATCCATTATAGTTTTAAGGGAAGCGTCCCGCAAAAACGGGATGAATTATACACATATTAAGGAATGAATGCCAATAATTCAGTTTTAATCATATAATTTTTTAATGTGTTGTAATTAATTTAAATTAAACACTTTAAGTGAATGTTTATGAATAATTCAGGCTATAAATAAAAAATTTAAAAATTGTTATTTTTCAAACTAATCACAGGATTAAAAATGGGAGTTTCACGATTAAAAGTCACCGCGCCGGGCAGAATATGTTTGTTCGGCGAGCACCAGGATTATTTAAGCTTGCCGGTTATTACCGCCGCTATCAATTTGCGTCTTACGATTGAGGGGGAGCAACGAACCGATCGGATTTTTCATATTAAACTTCCGGACATTCAACAAACTGATCAATTTGAAATAACTTCTGACATTGGCTACATAAAAAAACGCGATTATCTAAGAAGCGCGGTCAACATTTTGACGCGAAATGGTGTTCAATTTCCTGGTGGTTACAATTGCATAGTTCGCAGTGAAATACCGATCAATTCAGGAAGCGGTAGTTCCTCAGCTCTGGTCGTGGCGTGGATAAAATTTTTACTCACCATTGCCGAAGATCACCGTGCGAACAATCCCTTTCAAATCGCAAACCTGGCACATCAAGCAGAGGTGTTGGAGTTTGGTGAACCTGGCGGGAAAATGGATCATTTCGCCTCCAGTCTCGGTAAAATTCAGTACATCGATTTTGAAAATGTCACCAAATTTCACCAGCTTTCAGCTGAGCTGGGAACGTTTGTTCTCGGTGATTCATTGGAATCCAAAGATACCGAAAGCATACTCAAACGAGTCAAGGGAGGTGTTTCCACAGCTATCGATAAATTGAGCGCGAAGCAGGATATCGCATTAAGATATTTTGAAATCTCAAAGCTGCGCGAATTCAATGGGATACTGAATGACGAACAAATAGAATTGCTGACAGCGACTTTTCTCAATCGAGATTTGACCCAAAAAGCCTACTATCAGTTTATGGATGCAAAAATGTCGCCGCGCAACTTAGGGAAATTATTAACAGAGTCCCACACGATTCTCCGTGACAAACTGAAAATTTCAACTCCTAAAATTGATAACATGATTAGCTCAGCCATTGTAGCCGGAGCAACCGGCGGAAAAATTAACGGTTCCGGAGGCGGGGGATGTATGTTCGTAAACACGCCACAACACCCGGATAAAATTGCAAAAGCCATCACCAGGGCAGGAGGAAAGCCGTACATCGTAACTATCGATAGCGGCGCCAGGACCGAATACATTCTCAAAGGTTAGTAAACGAAAATATACACTGAACTGTTGAAAAGGAGTTAATTAAACCTCAATTGTGAAACACAAATCAAAAAAATTAGAATCGGTTCTCGTTAAACCAGCGGGTCCGGACTGTAACATGGACTGTCGATATTGTTTCTATTTGCCGAAGTCTCAATATTTTTCCCAATCCTCGGTTCATCGAATGAACGAATCTGTGCTTCAGGAATTGATTCGACAAATGATGGCGCAAACTGTGAATGCGGTCTCATTCGGCTGGCAGGGAGGAGAACCCACACTAATGGGGCGTGAATTCTTCGAAAAAGCCGTTGCCCTGCAACAGCGTTTCGGAAATAATCAGCAGATCGGAAATGGTTTACAGACTAATGGACTTTTAATCGATGATCAATGGGCGCATTTTTTGGCTGAATACCAATTTTTAATCGGTCTGTCTTTGGACGGTCCCAGGCAGGTTCACGATTATTATCGAACAACCATTGGAGGAAAAGGAACCTGGCAGCGTGTTGTTGATAGTGCGAAACGGCTTTTGGATGCCGGTTGTTCAGTGAATGCACTGACCGTTGTCAACAATTATTCAGTTCAATTTGCAGAGGAGATATTTGAATTTCATCGCGAGTTGGGTTTAAATTTTATGCAATTCATACCCTGCATCGAAACGGATCCGCAACAACCGGAAAAAGTGATGGAGTTTTCAGTTACGGCGACGGATTACGGTCGTTTCCTGTGTCAGCTTTTTGATTGTTGGATAGGAAGTTTCGTGAATGGCGTTCCCACGACATCGATCCGATTATTTGATGCGGTTTTTTTTAGCTATGTCGATATGGCACCGCCAATGTGTAGTTTGCTTCCGGAATGCGGAAATTATGTTGTGGTTGAGCACAACGGCGATGTCTATAGCTGCGATTTTTTCGTCGAAGATCGATGGCGTTTGGGAAATATTTTAGAGGATACAATTATCGATTTGCTCAATTCTCCGTTGCAACAGAAATTCGGCAAACTTAAAGCCCAGTTACCTGAACAATGTTGTTGCTGTCCCTGGTTGAAATATTGCCGCGGCGGTTGCACCAAACATCGCCTTGGTGATCAACATAGTCATCGAGCAAATTACCTCTGCCAGGCATACAAAATGTTTTTTGAACATTCAGATAAAAAATTTAAACAATTGGCTGCTGAATGGCACAAAAAGCGACAACTCGAAAAGAAGGCTATCCGGCGAAAAATATATCAGCAGATAAAATCAGGTGATTTGAAAGTGAGCAGAAACGATCCCTGTCCCTGCGGTAGTGGAATTAAATTTAAAAAATGTTGTGAACCCTTTTTCAATGAGCGCAACGATAATAAAATTGATGCTCAATGAGCGGCCCAATATGTGAGCCGCGTCGGTGTCCCGCTTAACGGTGATCCCCAGATAAAATCATTTACCAGCCAAATTTCTCAGCGTCCACATGCAGAAGGTGTGCATGAAATCCTTGATCAAAGACTGAGCTGCTTCAAAATAATGAATTTTTAGCTTGATTATGTTTCTAATTATCCGTATATTTTCTTTTAAAAAAATGGGTTAATTGCTATAAAAATAAACATCGAAAAGCTTTAAGTCAAATGGTAAATCAGAAAGGATTAGCCTCCTATTGTCAGGGATGCGGTTTGTGCGCAGTCAGCCGGCCAGACGACATAGCGAATACAGAGGATGAGGCGCTGGTTGACATAATCGTTGCTGAGGTGCTCAAGGAACTTGGTGGGATAGCCGGCGAAGTCGATATTGAATCTCAACAGCCTTTGATTCCGCTTGGTGTTTCAAACCGACATGTTCACATTACGCCTGAAACTTTTAAAAGGTTATTCGGAGACGATGTTAAATTGGAAAAATATCGTGATCTGTATCAAGCGGGTGAATTTGCCGCCCGGCAGTCCTTGACCATCGTTGGCAATAAAATGCGCGCTATTCAAAATGTGCGCATTTTGGGACCGATGCGGGATTACGATCAGGTCGAATTGTCATTAACAGATGCGATCCAGCTTGGTATCAATCCACCGATTCGGAATTCGGGAAAATTAAGCGGCGCGGCTCCATTGACATTGGTGGGTCCCAGATGTTCGGTTTATCTTGAGGAATGCGCCATTATCGCCAACCGTCATGTTCACATGCCCGGCAATATTGCCGCCCGATTTGGAGTTAAAAACGGAGATTTGATCAAAGTTCGTATTGGTGGTGAAAAGAGCACTGTTTTTGAAAATGTGCTGGTTCGCGTAAATGACGCCTGGAAGTTGCATCTGCATCTGGATACCGACGACGCCAATGCTGCCAACGTTCGCTGTTCGATGGCTGTGGAATTTTACGGTAAAATGTAAGGAAAAATTATGCAATTGGGTAAAGTGATCGGCAATCTGGTCGCTACCAGAAAATCCGGATGCACCCAGGGGATCCGGCTGCTGGTGGTGCAGCAGTTGGATGAAAATTTAAAACCAAAAGCAAAATATTTTATCAGCGTGGATTCTGTCAATGCCAACTCAGGCGATGTTGTTTTGACTTGTTCATCCTCTTCAGCTCGAATGACTGCCAGGACGAAAGGAATCTGCGCGGATAACGCAATTGTTGCAATCGTTGATTTGGTATCAAAAAAGCAGAAAAATATTTATCAGAAATAGCAAAGCGGAGAATCCGGCATTGAATGAAATTCCACTTGAAAAAATAGTTCAATTGGTTGTTAGCGCAGTGGTTGATGAATTGACAAAGCGGGGAGTAAAAGTGTCTGAATCCGCCATTTCGGGATCAATCAGTCAGAATATTGTTCAAAGCGGACAACTCACCGGCTTTAAAACCAAATCCGAAAAGATTGATCTGAGCAATTTCCGGTCGCCGGTATTGACAGAAAATCATATCAAACGGTTGCACCAACTTACTGCTGAAATTATCATCCCCCGAAAAACAGTAATCACTCCCAAAGCGCGGGAGGCGATTAAACGGCAAAATATATCGATTCGATTCGAGAATTAAATACAAAAACGAGTGATTAATTGGAGGTTTTTTCAATGGCGAAAGTAGCATTGGGTTTTATCGAAACGCGCGGCAATAGCGGCGCTGTCATCGCCATCGACGCGATGCTGAAAACCGCAAATGTTGACCTGGTAAAAAAGGTGGGCATCGGCGGCGGATATGTTACCGCGATTGTCCGGGGGGAAGTCGGCGCAGTCAAATCCTCTGTGGAAGCCGGCGCTGAGGCTGCCGCCAAAGTCGGAGAATTGGTGTGCGCCAATGTGATTCCATCGGCGCATGAAGATGTGTTTAAATTGATCGGTTTAAAGAGATAGGAGAGATGACATGCAGGAAGCTTTGGGCGTAGTCGAAACGATCGGGTTTGCCACGGCAATGGAAGCAGCGGATGCAGCCGTAAAAGCCGCCAATGTAAAACTGGGCGAATATCTGAAAGTCGGCGGCGGTAAAGTCAACATTATCTTACGCGGTGATGTGGCAGCAGTAAAAGCAGCCGTTGAAGCCGCTGTGGCTGCCGCATCGCAAGTGGGGCAGGTTGTGGGCCAGGCGGTCATTCCGCGTCCGGCAGATAAACTGTCACCCATTTTTCCCATTGATGTTGTTAAGAAATCAGCCACAAAATAGTGTGAATCTAATTCGAAAAACAAGATGCAGGTAAAAATATCTGAACAGGAAATCCAGGATATCGTCCGGCGGGTGGTTGAAGATGTAATGACCGGTGAACTAAAATCTTCGCCGACAATGGCGTCGGGTGATTGGGGCGTTTTTGATGACATGAATGACGCCATTCATGCTGCCCATGCCGCCTTTCTTGAATATGAAAGTTTTGATATTCAGGATCGAAAACGCTTCATCGACGCGGTACGCCGGGTTACGCTTGATTTCAAAGAGGAATTTTCCCGGATGGCAGTTGAGCAGACTGGAATGGGCAGGGCGGAGCACAAGATTACCAAACATATCAATGTCGCCAAACATGCGTCGGGCGTCGAATTTTTACAGCCCAAAGCCTGGTCGGGAAAAAATGGCATGGCGCTGGAAGAGTATGCGCCGTGGGGCGTCATCGGTAATATTTCACCAAGCACCCATCCCAGTCCCACCATGCTGGAAAATATCATTTCACAGCTCTCAGGCGGTAATACAATTGTGTTTAATCCGCATCCGGTCGCTAAAAAACTGAACGCTTATGTGATTCAGCGTTGCAATCAATACATTGTTAGCGAAGGCGGTCCGAAGAATCTCGTCACCTGCGTTGCTGATCCCACTTTGGAGAGCGCCCAGGTGATGTTTGGTCATCCGCTCACTAAATTACTATCGGTGACAGGCGGTCCTGGTGTTGTGGAAGCTGCGATGAAATTCAGCAAACCGGTGGTTGCGGCAGGACCAGGAAATCCGCCGGTGTTGATTGATGAAACCGCTGATCTCAAGCTGGCGGCGGCGGAAATAACCATGAGCGCCAGTTTTGACAATAATATTCTCTGCATCGCTGAGAAAGAGATCTTTGTGGTGGAGAGCGTTTTTAATGAATTTATGCGGCTGTTCCAAGCCCAGGGCAACAAGAAGTTGATCGTTTCACAAATGGATCAATTGGGAAAAAAAGCGCTGGAGCTTCAGGGTAAATATTACGTTATCAGCCGTCATCATGTGGGAAAAAACGCCAATCTGCTGGCGCGCGACCTTGGTATGAAGCTATCGGAAGAGGTTCCCTTGCTGTTTGGTGAGACCGATAAAGATCATCCCTGGGTCGTTGCTGAACAGATGACATCGTGTATTCCTGTGGTGAGGGTAAAAAATTTTGAAGAAGGCGTTGAAGCTTGCTTTAAGGCGGAACACGGCTTCGAGCACACCTCAAGTATCTTCACTCGGGATATGAATCGTGCGTCAATTTTTGCCAGGAGGATGAAAACTGATGTGCTGGTGATTAACGGCGGTTCGCTGCGGGGAAACGGCGGATTAACCGGGGAAGGATATTTTTCCCACACCATAGCATCACCCACCGGCCAGGGAATTACCAACCCGCGAGATTTTTGCCGGCGACGGCGGATAATGACAGCGCATTCATTGAGATTTGTTGGATCATGATTTAATTAAAGGAGCAATAAATGGTAGACGTGAAATCGATTGGTATTTTGGAAACCCGTGGCTTCACAGCGCTTATTTCAGGCGCTGATGCCTCATTAAAAGCTGCAAATGTGGAACTGGTGGAATGGCGACAAGTGGGCAGTGGGATCGTCTCTTTCATCATCGAAGGTGAGGTGGCGGCAGTGCGTTCATCAATTGAAGCTGCCCGCGCCGCGGCAACCGCAGTCGGTGAAGTCATTTCAGACATCGTCATCCCGCGGCCGGTGGATGAGCTAAGTTCAACTTACAACCAGTAGTCCTGTCGGAGAAAAAATGATATTTGCAAAAGTAATCGGAAGCGTGGTTGCCGCTCAAAAGGATGAAAATTTGCAGGGAAAGAAATTGCTGCTTTGCAAAGAAGTGGATCATCTCGGCAATCCACTGGACACCTACCACGTCGCCGTCGATGCTGTGCAGGCGGGTGAAGGTGACTGGGTGTTGCTATCGTATGGCTCGTCGGCTCGCATGACCGAGTTGACTCGAAATGCACCGGTGGACGCTGTGGTGATGGCGATCATTGATGATGTGCAAATCACAGCGTCGGCAGGCTAACCCATGAAAATCGGCAAAGTGGTCGGAAAGGTTTGGGCGGAACGAAAAGTGGAATCGCTGCGCGGTTGCCGGCTATTACTGGTTCAGCCTACCAATAGTCATTTGCAAGCTGTTTCAAAAATTATTGTAGCAGCGGATCCGAAAAATACTGCCGGAGTCGGCGATCTGATTGTTTACGTAACCAGCACCGACGCAATTCAAGCGTTTGACCACGATTTTGTCCCGGTCAATGCATCGGTGGTTCAACTGATTGATTCAATTGATTGAAAGGCAACATGTTTTTAGCGAAAGTCAAAAATGTAGTCACGGCAACGGAAAAGCATCCTGCGTACTCGGCAAAGACGGTCTATGTTGTCCAACCGGTAAAACCGGACGGATCGGCAATTGGCGATGAGTGGGTGGCTGTTGATTATGTCGGTTCGAGAATTGGCGACACTGTTGTTTGCGGCGGTGCTCCGGGTGTGGCGCAGGAGGTCTTCAAGCTGCAGCGGGCACCGATTCGGACGTTGATTATGGTGATTGTTGATCAACTGGATTATCGGGACATTTAGAAGATGACATTAGCTGATATTGCAAAAAATGGTGTGGTTGGCGCGGGAGGCGCCGGGTTTCCGACTCAGGTGAAACTTGCCGCCAGTCCGGAATTTCTAATATTGAACGCTGCTGAATGTGAACCACTACTGCATAAGGACGAGGAGATCGTGCGCCATTTTACTGATGAAGTGGTAGCAGGTTTTCGCATTGCCATGGAATTGACCAGGGCTAGATTGGGTATTATCGGGATCAAACAGAAACATCAAGAGCTTATTGCTTCGCTGGAGGAAAAAACTGATAGCCGTATTAAAATCGTGACTATTGGTGATTTTTATCCTGCCGGAGATGAGGTTACCCTGGTCTATTTAACCACCGGCAGAGTGGTTCAACCCGGCGAACTTCCGATTAGCGTCGCTTGTCTTGTTCAGAATGTTGAGACATTGCTGAACGTGGAGCGAAACCGACCCGTGGTTGAAAAATATTTAACTGTGGCGGGCGCAGTTGCCAATCCGATGACGATAAAGGCGCCAATTGGTGCATCGCTGGCAGATGTTCTCTCTCATTTTCAAATCACCGCATCCAGTTTTGTGATTAGATCCGGTGGATTAATGATGGGAGAGCTTGAGCACGATTTAAACGCGGTCATCACCAAGACAACCGGCGGATTGTTGGTTTTACCGGCTGATCATCATCTTGCCGTGGTTTATGAACGTTACGCAGATCCGCATCAAACGGTTCGTATCGCAAAAGCCGGCTGTGATCAGTGCAATTTTTGTACAGAGCTCTGTCCGCGCTATTTATTGGGTCATCCGGTGAGGCCCGAAACAGCCATGCGCAACCGGATGTTTTCCAGCGGTGATGAAAATTGCTTTCATCCGGGTAATGCGTTTTGTTGCGAATGCAATCTGTGCACTTTGTACGCCTGCCCGGAAGGTCTGGACCCAAAAGGGGCGACGTTGATCGAAAAACGCGGGATGTTAGCTCAGGGCTATCAAGGCCAAGCTTTGCCGGTGAAAGCTCATCCGATGCTTGACTATCGCAAGGCACCGACAAAAAGCCTGATGCAACGGCTTGATGTGATGCAATATAAAGATGAGGCGCCCTTGAATGAAATCGAATTCAACCTTAGTCGGGTGCGCATCCCTTTGAAACAACACATCGGAGCGCCGGCAAAATCGTTTGTCAGGATCGGTGACCGGGTGAAAAAATATGATCTGATCGGCGAAGCCAGCGGCGATATTTCTGCCAATGTTCACGCCTCAATTGACGGTGTGGTCTCCGAGATTACCGAGAGCGATATTTTACTGGAGAAGTTGTCATGAGCACAAAATTTGCCATCGGCGTTATTGAACTGGCGAGTATATACAAAGGTTTTGAGGTTCAGGATCTGATTTTAAAATCAACACTGGTCGAGAAACTGATTGCCCGCAGCATCTGTTCGGGAAAATACATCATCATTGTCAAGGGTGAGATCGCAGATGTGGAAACAAGTCTGGATCAGGCGCGCGAAACCGGGGGCTTTGCCATTGTCAGCGCAACATTGATCCCTAATGTGGATGAAAAAATTTTTCCTGCAATTTCCGGCGCCACCACGCTGGACAATCCGGCGGCCGATGCTATGCTCATTATTGAGACTTTTTCAGTCGCCGCTGCCATCAAAGCAGCCGATCTGGCGATTAAAGAGGCAGCGATCGACATTTTGCGAATCCACGTGGCGATGGCGATCGGTGGGAAAGGGCTGGTTGTTCTCACCGGAAATATCGAAGCGCTCAAATCAGCCATGATTCCGGCAATAGAATATATTAAAAATGACGGCATGTTAGCCGGATATTCGCTGCTCACCCAGCCGCATGAAGATGTATTGCGGGAACTGTTGTAGTCTTTTTTAACGGAGGAAATAAATGACCAATTATAGCCTAAATTCTGAATGGGAGCTCAAGAAACTAATTCTGGATATTGGCAAACGGATTTGGACCAGGGGGTATGTAGCGGCAAACGATGGCAATATCTCTGTGCGCATCAGCGATAACGAAATTCTCACTACTCCCACCGGGGTCAGCAAGGGTTTTATGACCCAGGAAATGATCATTAAAATGTCCATCGATGGTAAGGTGATTTCACAGTCGAAAAAGTTCCGCCCATCCAGTGAGGTGAAGATGCACATCGAAGTCTACCAACAGCGGCAAGATATTAAAGCTGTCATTCATGCTCATCCGCCTTACTGTACCAGTTTTGCAGTGGCGGGTATCCCACTGGATAAGTGCGTGTTGCCGGAGGCGGTTCTGACACTGGGTGCGGTGCCGATTGCGTCTTACGGTACGCCATCAACTATGGAGATACCAGATTCCATTAAAAGCCACATTCAGAACAGTGATGCAGTGCTGCTGGCGAATCATGGCGCCTTAACATTGGGGGTTGATCTGATCAATGCTTATCATCGTATGGAGACGCTGGAACATACCGCTCACATCACTTATCTGTCGATTGGATTGGGCAATGTCAATATGATCCCATCAAAAGAAGTGGATAAATTAATGACGTTGCGAGAACAGATGAACATTCCGGGCAGGATTAATATTTGCGCCACCGACGGTTCTTGTCAACATGACAACAGCCAGGGCGCGGCAAGCGGCATCAGCCAGGCGCAGATTGAACAAATTACACGAAGTGTAATCGAAAAATTACGCAAACAGAGCTAATCTGGGAGAGCGTAGCAGTGAAAATTTTAATCGCCAATCCGGGTAGCACATCTTATAAATGCAAGCTTTTCGATATGCAAATTTTGAAACCGCTGTTCCAAATAGCGATTGAGAGAATCGGAGAGCAGCAAGGCGTCTATCACTACCAGTTTGACGATTCGGATGAACGCAGCATTACCCAACAAATCCCGGATTATTTTGCGGCGGTCAATATTTCTATTCAAGCCCTGGAGCAAAAATACGCGCTTGAAGAAATTTCAGCAATCGGATTTAAGGTTGTGCTGGCAAAAAATATTACCGGTTGTGTGGAGTTGACAGATGATGTCCTGAGCGCGATGCGGGAGTATCTGCCGTTAGCGCCGGTTCACAATCAGATTTATCTGACGGCGATTTCCTGCTTTCAAAAAATAGTGGCTGATATCCCGCTGGTGGGATTATTCGAGACCGCATTCCACGCCGACATCCCGCCTGAGGCTTATTTATATGGGATACCGTTTGAATTTTATGAAAAATACGGCATTCGCAAATATGGTTTTCATGGCGCATCGCATCGATACATTGCCGAATATGTAACCGATTGCTATGGGCAAAATAGCGAGCAACTAAAAATTATCTCTTGTCATCTCGGCGGCAGCTCCTCGGTTTGCGCTATTCGTAATGGGAAATCAATTGACACCACTATGGGCATGAGCCCGCAGTGCGGTCTGTTGAACGCCAAACGGGTCGGCGATTTGGATTCATTTGCGCTGCTGTATTTGATGGAAAAACAAGGTTTGACAATCCCTGCCGCGCGCGAGCTGTTAATCCAACGCAGTGGAGTGGTTGGCATTTCCGGGCTGAGTGGGGATTTTCGCGATATTGAACAAGCCATGAACCGGGGACACCAACAGGCGCGATTGGCATTCAATACCTTTGCCTATGTGGTTAAACGCTATATCGGACAGTATCTGGCGATTATGAATGGCGCGGATTATATTGTGTTCACCGGCGGTCTGGGACAAAATTCTTCATTGATGCGGCACACAATTCTCAACAATATGGGTAATCTGGGAATCATGCTCGATGAAAAGAAAAATCAATCCAATCCGGCTGAAGGAATAATTTCCGCGGAAAATTCGAAAGTCAAAGTCGCGATTGTACCCACCAATGAAGAGCTGGTCGTTGCCAGTTCGGTGCAAGAATTTATTATCCGCAGGCACACGGCAAAATGAATATTTCGCTTGATTCAGCTTGTTAGCTTAGACACTGTTGAAAAAATGTAAATTCAAGACAACATTTCCTCTCAAAAAAGTTTTTCGATTGTTTTCTGCAAAGATGAATTTAACCAGCTAATCTAACCAATTAGGGGAGCTTGCGATGGCTGATCTAACAAACATGAAAATGAATACTCCTCAAAAAAGACTTAGAGGTTCGTTACCTCGGATCGGAATTCGTCCGGTGATTGATGGTCGAAGAAAAGGCGTTCGGGAATCGTTGGAAGAGCAAACCATGAAAATGGCACAATCCGCCGCCAAATTATTATCAGAGCAACTGCGCCATGCCAACGGTTTACCGGTAGAGTGTGTGATCGCAGATTCGACTATTGGGGGTGTTGCCGAAGCCGCTGAATGCGCCGAAAAATTTGCCCGTGAAAGCGTCGCTATTTCGCTCACAGTGACGCCATGTTGGTGCTACGGAACCGAAGTCATGGATACTGATCCATTGATTCCGAAAGCAGTATGGGGATTTAACGGGACTGAACGTCCTGGAGCCGTCTATCTGGCAGCCGCGATGGCCGGCTACAATCAAAAAGGACTACCGGCTTTTGGCATTTACGGAAAAGATGTACAGGATAAAGACGACACCTCAATTTCCGATGATGTGAAACAAAAACTGTTATCTTTTGCCAAATCCGGACTGGCAATGGCTGAAATGCGCGGAAAATCTTACCTTTCGTTGGGATCAGTTTCCATGGGAATCGCCGGTTCGATCGTCGATGAAAGTTTTTTTCAGGATTACCTCGGCATGCGAAATGAACACGTGGACATGAGCGAATTTGTGAGAAGAATTGAAGAACAGATTTTCGATCCCGAAGAATTTAGCCGCGCCTTGAAATGGGTAAAAGCCAATTGTCAGGAAGGTGAGGATATAAACCGGACAGAGCATCGTCACAGCCGGGAAATGAAAGACCGGCAATGGGAGATGGTGGTCAAGATGATGATGATTACCCGCGACCTGATGATCGGAAATCCAAAACTGGCTGAAATGGGGTACGGCGAGGAAGCATTGGGACATAACGCGCTGGTTTCAGGATTTCAGGGACAGCGCCAGTGGACCGATCATTTTCCCAACGGCGATTTTCTCGAGGCAATGCTTAACTCATCGTTCGATTGGAACGGAATTCGTGAACCCTTTATCGTTGCGACTGAAAATGACTGTTTAAATGGCGTCGCCATGCTGTTCGGTCATCTATTAACTGACACCGCACAAATTTTTTCCGATGTACGTACTTACTGGAGTCCACCGGCGGTGAAGCGAGTGACCGGAATGAACCTGTCAGGGAGGGCGGAAAACGGTATTATCCATTTGATCAATTCAGGTTCAACCACCCTTGATGGAACCGGACAGCAAATACAGCACGGCAAACCAGTGATGAAACCATTCTGGGAGATCACGCCCGAAGAAGTGGGAAAATGTCTCGACGCTACTCGTTGGTGTCCGGCGGAGCTGGAATATTTTCGCGGCGGCGGTTTTTCGTCACAATTTGTCACTGAAGGTGAAATGCCGGTCACCATGGCGCGTATAAATCTGGTGAAAGGATTGGGACCGGTATTGCAGATTGCAGAAGGATACACGGTGGAACTTCCCGAAAAAATTCACCAGGCTTTGAACCGGCGAACCAGTCCCAGTTGGCCCACTACCTGGTTCGCGCCAATTTTGACCGGCGTTGGAGCGTTTCATGATGTCTATTCTGTGATGGCAAACTGGGGCGCCAATCACGGTGCAATAAGTTACGGACATATCGGCGACCGACTGATTACACTGGCCGCGATGCTTCGGATCCCGGTGAACATGCACAACGTGGCGCCGGAACGGATTTTTCGACCTCACACCTGGAGCGCCTTTGGTACTGAGCACACGGAAAACGCTGATTACCGGGCATGCGCGAATTTCGGACCTGTTTACGGAAAAAAATAAGAGGAATCGATGATGGCAGCTTCTAAATTTTTAGCCGTTGATTTTGGTGCGTCCAGCGGCAGGGCGATCATCGGTAAAATCACGCCACAAAGAATTATCCTGGAAGAAATTCATCGTTTCAACAATCAACCGGTCAATCTGTTGGGTAGCCTTTATTGGGATTTTCCTTATCTATTCAATGAATTGAAAAAGGGGATTAGTCAGGCAGTCAAAAATGGTCACGATGAAATTCAGGGCATCGGTATCGATAGCTGGGGCGTGGATTTCGGGCTGCTCACTCGCGACAATCAACTTTTGGGGAATCCGTTCGCTTATCGAGATGCCAGGACTGACGGTATGATGGAAAAAGCGTTTCTGCAAATGCCCGCCAATGAAATCTATGCGCTGACCGGGATTCAGTTTTTGCAATTGAACTCAATTTTTCAACTGTTCAGTATGGTGGATTCGAAGAATTGTTTGCTGGATTTGGCGGATTCGCTACTGTTTATGCCGGATCTGTTCAATTTTTTCCTGACCGGAGAAAAGACGTCGGAATATACTATCGCTTCAACATCGCAACTGTTGAACGCCAATACCAGAGAGTGGGAACCGCAAATTTTCGACCGATTAAAGCTGCCGCTGAATTTATTTCAACCGATCATTGAGCCGGCGACTTTCATTGGCAAGCTGTTGCCGGCAGTGACGGAGGAGCTGAATATAGCACCATTGGACGTAATCGCTGCTGCGAGTCATGACACAGCAAGCGCTGTGATTGCTGTACCAGTGCAAACATCGGCAGACTGGGCTTATCTCAGCTCAGGTACCTGGTCATTACTAGGGATGGAAATCGAACAACCAATAATTACACCGGAATCGCTCCGCCATAATTTTACCAACGAAGGCGGCGTGGATAATAGCATCCGGTTTTTGCGCAACACAATGGGACTGTGGCTGCTGCAACGTTGTATGGCGCAATGGAGCGAATCCGGTGAAGCTATCGATTACTCACAATTAGCGGATTTGGTCAGCAGCGCACAACCGTTCCAATCGCTGATTAATCCCGATGATATAACTTTCCTGAATCCGCCGGACATGGCGGCGGCGATTCAGGAATTCTGCCGTCAACACAAGCAACCGATCCCAACGACCAAAGGTGAAATCATCCGCTGCATTTTAGAAAGCCTGGCGCTGAAATACCGCTATATCTGTGATTTGATGAATGATCTGAGACCCGCTCCGCTAAAGAGGTTGCATATCGTCGGCGGCGGCTCGCAAAATGAACTGCTCAATCAATTTACCGCCAACGCCACCGGTCTGGAGGTGATTGCGGGCCCCTCTGAAGCCACCGCGTTGGGAAATATTATAGTACAGGCAATCGCAACACGAGAGCTATCGTCCATAAAAGAGGGCAGGGAGTTAATCGCACAATCGTTCCAACTGAACCATTTTCAGCAAACTGAACGCGATTGTTGGGAACAAGCTTATCAGCGGGCAAAACCATTGTTTTTCACCTAAAATTTTAAATTAGACTTCAGTTGTTTGAATTATTTTTTGAACAATTTAGGGTCTGTTATTCCATTAGAAGCACTATATTTATTCAGGAAAGGGCTAAAACGGTTCTTGACCGAGTTGGCTCTTGAATCAGTACCCGAATTAATTCGAGTGTTGGTTAATCCGGCGCTGTAACAGCGATTATGATGGATCAACTTAAAAATGCTTGACAATAATTTTGCAATTCACTATATTTAGTCAAGTCAAAACAAACACAGTTGGCAAAACCTCAGATAAATGTGGAATACTGATGCCATCGCTTAATAACCTTACTATTTGACAGATGATAAAATTTTTGAATCAAGCCATCTATTTTTAATATTTTTTCCAAACAAAGCGATGGCATCAGTTACCATTTCCACCAATAGCTGAGGTCGTACTAAAGCTGCCCCTGTAGCTCAGGCGGATAGAGCAGCGGTTTCCTAAACCGCGAGCCGCAGGTTCGAGTCCTGCCAGGGGTACAAAAAATTAGCTCCTGATAAAATTTGTTTAAACACCCTTTATTAATATGCTGAAGATGAACTATCATCGGTATTTTTTATGCGCCTAATATGTTTTGTTGTAATATTTTCAGTTGCAGTAATAGATGCACCTGAAAGCAGGGGACAAATATTTAATTCAAAAAATCATCAACAAAAACTCAATGCGCAACAATCTATAAAATATATTTCGTTGCGAGAAGCACTCTCAAACATCGAACATACCTACCAGATAAACATTGTCTTTGAACAAGCCCTATTACAAAACAAAATTATCCCTGATAACATAAAAATTTCCAATAATCTGCATGAAGATCTGATGCGAATTCTTGGGAGACATTCGTTAACCTATGAACTTGTTGGTATCAGAACAATTGTCATAATACCACAAATACAAAAAAATAAGGGCATAATAAAAGGAAAAGTAATCAATAGATATGATGAAGGACTTCCTGTGGCTCAGGTAGTTATCAAAGGAACAACTTTGGGAGCTGTTTCTAACCTTGAAGGTGAATATAGTATTATGAATGTTCCGCCAGGGACATACACCATCCAGACACAAGTTATTGGTTATCGACAACAATCCGTAGTAATCCATCTAAATTCTGGTGAAATAGTTCATCATGATTTTTCTTTAGTCCAGGATGTCATAAAATTAGATGAAGTTGTGATAACAGCATCACGGAATCCTTTAATTAAAAGAGAATCCAGTGTTGCCATAACTACCAAGACTCTTGATCAAATAATTGAAATAATTCCGCGAAATACCACCGACCTGTTGCGCGTTGTGCCAGGATTTTATGTGGAGAGTTCCGGAGGAGAAGTTGGCGGTAATCTTTTTGCCCGGGGACTGCCGGCAGATGGTTCTTTTTACTATGTGGCGCTGATGGAGGATGGGATGCCGGTTTTTTCGGTTCCATCACTCTCATTTGTGAATGCCGATATTTTCATTCGCATTGACGAAAATATAGAACGAATTGAAGCAGTTAGAGGTGGAAATTCTGCCCTATTTGGTAGCAATGCTCCTGGTGGTGTAATCAATTTTATCAGTAAAGCTGGTGGTAGTCAGCTTTCTAGCACCTCAAAAATTACACTGGGAACAGATGATTTAGCTCGATACGATTTTAATTTAAATGGACCGTTAAGCGATAAATTGAGATTTAACATAGGCGGGTTTTATCGGTACGATAAAGGTGTTCGCAATGCTGGATTTCGAGCCTCCAAAGGCGGTCAAATTAAAGCTAACTTTACTCATCTGTTCAGTAATGGTTATATCAAAATTTATGGCAAGTATTTAAATGATAGCAACATCTTTTATCTTCCACTGCCATTTAAAGCTGGTAAAAATTTAGATTTTGTTGATGGTTTTCCGCATAATGGTACGCTTACCACGTTAGAAGGAGATATGATTAAAGTTCCCACACCAAATAACGGGTACTTTACTATGCCATTAGAAGATGGCCAAAAGCAAGCCGGCGGTTCATTGATGATTGAATTTCACATCGAGTTGCCTCGTGGCTGGGCATTTCAAAACAAAACCCGCTATATGAATATTAAGCATAGTTGGAATGCATTGGTGCCGTTCGATTTAGTAAATGCGCATGATTGGGCGCAAAGCTATGTTAACAATACTCAGGCTGCAACACATTATGATATTTTTTACACCAATCATTATAACGAAGATAGTAGTAATGCGGTTTTTAATACAAGCAACAGCCTACTTTCTCAAGCAGGTCTCTGGCATGTTACCAAACCCCTGTCGGATATATCCAACGAATTGGTAATTAAGAAGAGTTTAAAGGTTAATCAAATCGAGCACAATTTCAGCATAGGTACTTACCAATGTTACTATACGGCTGATGATTTTTGGTACTGGCAAAATATCTTAACCGATGTGCGCAATGCTCCAAGGTTTGTTGATGTAAACCTTAAGGATGCAAATGGAAATGTTATTCGCGAGGTTACAAAAAATGGATTTCTTCAATATGGTTCAATGTATATGAATGCCAAAGGCGATGTTGCTGCCCTGTCGCTTTTTTTTGATGATAATGTAAAATTTAGTGAAAAGCTTCGTATGGACATCGGTGCGCGGCTGGAATATAATTCAATTCATCAACAAACTGAAAATACCCAAGCCTACGACCTGGGCCAATCTTCAGATGCAGATGATAATGTGCAGTGGGGAAATGGCACTTTCAAATATTCTAAAGTGAAATATAAAGACTGGGCTGCTTCGTTCGGCGTTAATTATAGCTTGAGTTTCCATCTTTCCGTTTATTCTCGAATTTGCCGCGGTTACAAAATGCCAACCTTAGATGTTTTTCGCGGCGCTGACGGCGCATTTAAACCAGACGCTGAAAAACTATGGCAGGGCGAAACTGGACTCAAGTATGGAACATCATCTTTCGGTGTTAATGCGACAATTTATTTCATGCAGCTTGAAAATTTTCCCAGCCAGGATGCCCGCATTGTTAATGATCAAACTGTATGGGTAACCGATTATGTTGGCAAATCTGAAACAATCGGACTGGAAATGGAAACTATTGTGGTACCGTTAAAAAATTTTAAATGCGAATTTATGCTAACATTGCAAGACCATAAATATAAGAATTTTATGGCAAACCACCAAAACTATAAAGGGAATTGGATTCAGCGGATCCCTAAAATATTTAGTGAGATCGCGCTTTCTGGTTTGTTCAGGGGATTTAAAATTAGGGCAAATTACAACTATATTGGAAAACGCTATTCAAATAACGCGAATTCAATTGAACTACCATGGTTTGACGTTACGAATTTATCCTTATCACGTAATATCGAAATTAATAAAACTCAAAAGTTAACGCTTGCTTTAAACGTACTTAACGTATTTAATGGAAAAGGTTTAACCGAAGGGAATCCACGACTCGATAACTCTGGAGCGAATCTGGGTACTTTCTATTTAGCAAGACCGATTTTACCAAGACGATTACAACTATCAACAACATATAATTTTTAAGTTGAAAAATTATTTGTGATTTAACCATTACATTTTACTTTTCTGACTCTCTTAAAAGGAAATTATATTAACAACATTTTTAAGTTTGCTTCACATGAGAACAGCAGTGACATCTTCTTAAACAGAGTTGTCGCTTTAATCTGAATACCATCACAACTAGTTAATCACTCGTTAAAAATGACAAAACAATACCTGAATAGTGAATCTTTACTGGCAAATGAATCTTTCCAACGTTTTCTTTCGCACCAGCTTTCAGCAGAAGAAAACGAACAATGGTTAGCCTGGTTGCGTCGCGACCATTGTAATCAAGAACTTTACCAGGAAGCATTGGAATTATGGCAATTTGCCCAATTTAAGCCGACTTCAATACCTTATGTAAATGAGGAGTGGCAAAAGTTGCAATATCGATTACGGATCAATCCAGAAACGCGAGCTTCAATTATCGATATAAATTCTCAAAGTGATGCCTCGCGATGGGATAATTATGTAACTAAGTCGTGGATTCCTCATGTAATTATAGCTGCTTCAATAATACTTGTAATTTTAGTCTGGCAATTTTTTTCTCAAATAACGCATACTAATAGTCGGCGGATTCAAACGGCTACCACAGATTTTAGTCAACGGATGCAACTAAAATTACCAGAAAATATTTCTGTTATTTTGAACGCAAACTCAACGATTCGCTATCCAACAAAATGGACAAAAGACACAAGCCGATTTATTGAATTACAGGGTGAAGCTTTCTTTGACGTTGCACCTTATCCCAAAGGATTGCAAAACAGATTTATCGTTTCAACAAACGATGGTGAGGTAAAAGTAGTGGGTACACGCTTTTCTGTTTATAATCGCGGACAGGGAACCCGGGTAGCAGTTGAAGCAGGCAGCGTCGAAATTATTGCCACTTCCGATATCAATAAATCAGTGCTCTTAAAACAAGGTGAAATGCTCTATTTTCAAAACTGTCTCTTATACACATCTCCGAGCCCACGAGACCGTACTAGATCTCGTATGCCGTCTTCTGCTTGAAA
>OMKS01001104.1_pt1 | contig 24724 bp, 24 predicted proteins | sample 1674721 | NCBI WGS metagenome assembly OMKS01 (sample SAMN06264996, study PRJEB25208) | sediment metagenome | isolation source: hot spring sediment | place: USA: California | collected 2014-09-02
CGTTGCCCGGGCATGGGCATCGCGGCTCTCGCCGCTCCTACGGGGCCGGATTGGTAGGAGCGCTGCGAGGCGCGATCAGGTGCGGCACGTTGCCCGGGCATGGGCATCGCGGCTCTCGCCGCTCCTACGAGGGTCGCCGGATTGGTAGGAGCGCTGCGAGGCGCGATCAGGTTCGGCACGTTGCCCGGGCTTGGGCATCGCGGCTGGCACCGCTCCTACGGGGGTGTGGCTGGCAGGAGCGCTGCGAGGCGCGATGAGGGCCAGTTCGAGGGTCACGACCGAATGGGCGCACTTTCCGTCGGTTTATTTTTCCCGGAGAGTCGATAGACTGTGCGTCACTGAGTATTCTAAAGAGGTATATGCCGTGGACGTCATGGATCGCATCAAGCAGCACGTGGACGAGAATCCCGTGATCATCTTCATGAAGGGCACGCCCCAGTTCCCGATGTGCGGGTTTTCCAGCCGCACCGCCGAGGCGCTCAAGCAGTGCGGCCAGGAGTTCGCCTACGTGAACGTGCTGGCCGATCCGGAGATCTTCGAGAACCTGCCGCGCTTCGCCGACTGGCCCACCTTCCCGCAGGTGTACATCAACGGCGAGCTGATCGGCGGCTGCGACATCACGCTGGAGCTGTTCGAGCGTGGCGATCTGAAGAAGATGGTCGAGGAGGCCGCGGCGACGAAGCAGGCCAGCTGAAACGCCCCTCCACCGGTCCCCCGGACACGAAAAAGCCCCGCGATGCGGGGCTTTTTCGTGTCCGGCGTGGCGATCCGCGGGCCTACTCGGAGAACACGCGGTTGCGCCCGGCCTCCTTGGCCTTGTACAGGCGCTCGTCGGCGGCCATCATCATCTGCTGTACGTCGCTGATCGGCTGCGACTTGTCGCCCGTGTAGCAGGCTACGCCCATGGAGATGGTCACCGGCACCTCGCCCTCGCTGGTCTGGATCGAGCGCTGGCTCACCGATGCGACCACGCGCTCGAACACCGAGGCGCGGATCGGGTTGTTCTCCGTGAAGTGCATGATCACGCCGAACTCGTCGCTGCCGGTGCGTACCACGATGTCGGTGGGGCGCACGGCGCGGCGCAGGCGGCGGGCCAGCCCCACCAGCACCTCGTCGCCCACGTCGTGGCCATACTGGTCGTTGAGGTCGGCGAACTTGTCCACGTCGATCAGCCCCAGGCACACCCCGCCGCCGCGGTTGTGCGACTCCAGCAGGTGGTCCTCGAGTTGCTTGGTGAGGTAGCGGCGGTTGCCCAGGCCCGTGAGCGAGTCGGTGGTGGTCAGCTCCTCGAGGTGTGCGTTGGCCGCGCTCAGCGCGGACGCCGTCTCCAGCAGGGTGTTCTGCAGGGTGGCGATGCGCCCGGCGGCGAACACGCGCGCGGCCAGCTCCACCTCGTCCACCGGCTTGGTCAGGTAGTCGTCGATGCCGCGCTCGAAGGCCTCCTGCATCGCCTCGTTGCCCTCGCGGCCCGTGAAGAGGATGACCGCCGTGTAGCGGTTGCGCTCCTCGTCGAACTGGCGGATGGCGTTGGTGAGCTCCAGGCCGTTCATTTCCGGCATCACCCAGTCCGCCAGCACCACGTCCGCGCAGCGCTCGTTGAGCATCTCCAGGCAGACGTTGGCGCTTTCGGCCAGGCGCAGGTCGGTGTAGCCCCCCTTCTGCAGCGCCTGCTTGAGTACGGCACGGGAGAACTGCATGTCATCCACGATGATGATGGAGAGATCGGTGGTCATTTTGGAGGGCAAGAGAGGCTTTCCCTTAGGTATCTATATATTTTTTGTGTGTCTTTTTTAATCGAATCGTCAGTTGCTGTCCATAGCGAAGGCGTTGAAGGCACTATCCAGCAGCTGCCACTGGTTGACCACCTTGCAGAAAAGCTCGGCGGTCTTTTCCGCGTCGTAGATGGCCGAATGCGCCTCGTTGCTGTCCCAGGAGATGCCGGCGGCCTGCACGGCGCGCGCCAGCACCGTCTGGCCGTAGGCCATGGCGCCGAGCGTGACCGTGTCCAGGGTACTGAACGGGTGGAACGGGTTACGCTTGACGCCGCAGCGCTCCGCCGCCTGGTTGATGAAGTTGAGATCGAAGGGCGCGTTGTGGCCCACCAGGATGGCGCGCGTGCACTCGTTCTTTTTGATCTCCTTGCGCACGTGATTGAACATGTGCGTGAGCGCATCGCTCTCGGGGATCGCCAGGCGCAGCGGGTGGAACGGGTCGATCCCGTTCACTTCCAGCGAGCGCGGCTCCATGTTGGCGCCCTCGAAGGGCTCCACGTGCCAGGACTCGGTGCGTTCCAGGTGCATCTCGCCCTTGGCGTCCATGCGCAGGAACACGGCCGCCACCTGCAACAGGGCGTCGGTCTGGACGTTGAAACCACCGGTTTCGACATCGACGACAACAGGAAGAAAGCCGCGGAAGCGCTGGCCGACGGGTATAAACGAAGGGTCTTGTGACATGCGTACAGCTTACCGGATGGGGATGGGCATGAGAAACCAAATCCAGAATTTTTCCTCGCGGCTGCGGCTGCGGGCGGCATGGCTCGCGGGCCTCTGCCTGGTCCAGCTGGCACTGGCGGCGCCGGCCTCCGCCGAGGCACTGCTGTGGCGCGTGGAGGGCGAGGGCGGGGCGGTGAGCCACCTCTTCGGCACCATGCATTCCGACGACCCGCGGGTGGCCAGGCTGCCGGCCCCGGTGGTCGACGCCCTGGCGGGCAGCCGCCTGGTGCTGCTGGAGCTGGACCTCGGTGCCCCCGAGGTCGCGCTGGCGCCCCTGGCCATGATCCTGCCCCCCGGCCAGTCGCTGCCGCGCCTGCTCGACGAGGGGCTTTACCGGCGAGCGCTCGCCGCCATGCAGGCGCGCGGCTACCCCACCGAGGCGGTCGACCGCATGCGGCCCTGGGCGGTGGCAATCACCCTCGCCGTGCCGCCACCGCGCAGCGGGCAGTTTCTCGACCTGGTGCTGTACCAGCAGGCCACGGGGCGCGGTATCGCCGTGCGCGGGCTGGAGACGCTGTCAGAGCAGCTCGCGATCTTCGACCGTCTGAGCCTGGACGAGCAGCGCGCGTTGCTCAGGCTCTCGCTCGACGAGTACGGCCAGGAGGCCGAGGCCTTTGAAGCCATGCACCGGGCCTATCTCGCCCGCGACCTCGAGGTTCTGGCCAATCTTTCCCGCGAGGCCTTCGCCCAGCTGCCGCCGGGGCTGGGCGCGCGCTTCGAGGATGCCCTGCTCACCCAGCGCAACCGGCGCATGGCCGAGCGTGCCGAGCCGGCCCTGCGCGCGGGCGGGGCTTTCGTCGCGGTGGGGGCGCTGCACCTGGCGGGCGAGGACGGCCTGGTCGCGCGCCTGAAGGCGCGCGGCTACCGGCTCACGCCGATCCACTACTAGCCCCATCGGCCCCGCGCGGGCCCGTTTTCTGTGTGCCCGTACACACTTTGCGGAAATGCCAAAAAGATTCTTGGTCTGTAACTTCATGAAAAATAAATAACTATTTTTCGACTTTTCCAGAATATGGGCTACACTCATTGACCTTCACCGGGTGAACCCGGATCATACGCCGTTCCACCAGGGGCGGCCCCGCCCATGACCGGGGCGCGTGATAAGAGAGGTAGCACCATGTCCACGCAGCCAGAACATATCCACGACGTCGACGCCATCGAGACCCAGGAGTGGCTCGAGGCGCTCGAGGCCGTCATCGAGAACGAGGGTGCCGAGCGCGCGCACTACCTGCTCGAACAGCTCATCGACAAGGCGCGCCGCTCCGGCGCCGACCTGCCGTACTCGCCGAACACGGCGTACGTGAACACCATCCCGCCGCACCTCGAGCCCCCGCACCCGGGTGACCCGGCCATCGAGCAGCGCCTGCGTTCCTACATCCGCTGGAACGCCCTGGCCATGGTGGTGAAGGCCAACCGCAAGAGCGCCGAACTCGGCGGCCACATCGCCTCCTTCGCCTCCTCGGCCACGCTCTATGACGTGGGCTTCAACCACTTCTGGCGCGCGCCCACCCACGAGCACGGCGGCGACCTGGTCTATTTCCAGGGCCACTCCGCGCCCGGCATCTATGCCCGCGCCTATCTGGAAGGCCGCCTCGACGAGGACCAGCTCGACAACTTCCGCCAGGAGGTGGACGGCAAGGGCCTGTCCTCCTACCCGCATCCCTGGCTGATGCCGGACTTCTGGCAGTTCCCCACCGTGTCCATGGGCCTGGGCCCGCTGCAGGCCATCTACCAGGCCCGCTTCATGAAGTACCTGCAGGACCGCGGCCTGGCCGATACCCGAGGCCGCAAGGTCTGGTGCTTCGTCGGCGACGGCGAGGTGGACGAGCCCGAGACCCTGGGCGCCATCTCGCTCGCCGCGCGTGAAAAGCTCGACAACCTGGTGTGGGTGGTGAACTGCAACCTGCAGCGCCTGGACGGCCCGGTGCGTGGCAACGGCAAGATCATCCAGGAGCTGGAGGCCAACTTCCGCGGCACCGGCTGGAACGTGCTCAAGGTGCTGTGGGGCAGCTACTGGGATCCGCTGTTTGCCATGGACAAGGACGGCCTGCTGCGCCAGCGCATGATGGAGGCCGTGGACGGCGACTACCAGAACTACAAGTCGAAGGACGGCGCCTACGTGCGCGAGCACTTCTTCGGCAAGTATCCGGAACTCAAGGCCATGGTGGCGAAGATGTCGGACGACGACATCTGGCGCCTCAACCGCGGCGGCCACGATCCGCACAAGGTCTTCGCGGCCTACCAGGCGGCGATGGACACCGAGGGCCAGCCCACCGTCATCCTCGCCCACACCGTGAAGGGCTACGGCATGGGCGCCGCGGCCGAGGGCCAGATGGGCGCGCACCAGAAGAAGAAGCTGGATGACGAGTCCATCCTGCACGTGCGCGACCGCTTCAACATCCCGCTGTCGGACAAGGAGGCCACCAGCCTCAAGTATTTCAAGCCGGCGGAAGATAGCGAGGAGATGAAGTACCTGCACGAGCGCCGCAAGGAGCTCGGCGGCTACCTGCCGGTACGCAAGAACCTGGCCGCGCCGCTGGAAGTACCGTCCCTGGACGCCTTCCAGCCCCTGCTCGAGGGCAGCGGCGACCGCGAGATGTCCACCACCATGGCCTTCGTGCGTCTGCTCACGCTGCTCACCCGCGACAAGAAGATCGGCAAGTACGTGGTGCCCATTGTGCCGGACGAGGCGCGCACCTTCGGCATGGAAGGCATGTTCCGCCAGCTGGGCATCTACTCCTCGGTGGGGCAGACCTACACGCCGCAGGACAAGGACCAGATCATGTTCTACAAGGAGGACAAGTCCGGCCAGATCCTGGAAGAGGGGATCAACGAGGCCGGGGCATTCTCCTCGTGGATTGCGGCGGCCACGGCCTACAGCAACCACGGCGTGAACATGGTGCCGTTCTACATCTACTACTCCATGTTCGGTTTCCAGCGCATCGGCGACCTCGCCTGGGCGGCGGGCGACCTGCAGGCGCGCGGCTTCCTGCTCGGCGGCACCGCCGGTCGCACCACGCTCGCCGGCGAGGGCCTGCAGCACGATGACGGCCACAGCCACCTGCTGGCGGCCACCATCCCCAACTGCATCAGCTACGACCCGACCTTCGCCTACGAGCTGGCGGTGATCGTCCAGGACGGCCTGCGTCGCATGTACGAGAAGCAGGAAAACGTCTTCTACTACCTCACCGTCATGAACGAGAACTACGAGCAGCCGGCCATGCCGCAGGGCGTGGAGGACGGCATTCTCAAGGGGATGTACCTGCTCCGTTCCGGCGGCAAGAAGAAGAAAAAGGTGCAGCTCATGGGCTCGGGCACCATCCTGCGCGAGGTCATCGCCGCGGCCGACCTGCTCGAGGCCGACTGGGGCGTGGACGCCGACATCTGGAGCGCCACCAGCTTCACCGAGCTGCGCCGCGAGGCGCTGGACGTGGACCGCTGGAACCGCCTGCACCCGCTGGAGGACCAGAAGACCTGCTATGTCGAGCAGTGCCTCAAGGGCCGTCGCGGCCCGGTGATCGCGGCCAGCGACTACATGAAGGCCTTCGCCGACCAGATCCGCAAGTGGGTCCCGGCGCGCTACGAGGTGCTCGGGACCGACGGCTTCGGCCGCTCCGACACCCGTGCCAACCTGCGCCGTCACTTCGAGGTGGACCGCTACCACGTCACCGTCGCCGCCCTCAAGGCGCTGGCGGACGAGGAGCAGATGCCCGCCGGCAAGGTGGCCGAGGCCATCGAGAAGTACGGCATCGACGTCAACCGTACCAACCCGATGTACGCGTAAGGGGCGGAGATCATCATGGCGACGAAAAACATCGTGGTACCGGACATCGGCGACTTCGCCGATGTCGAAGTCATCGAGATCCTGGTCAGCCCGGGCGACACCATCAAGGCCGAGGACTCGCTGATCACCCTGGAGTCCGACAAGGCCTCCATGGAGATCCCGGCCCCCGAGGGCGGCGTGGTCAAGGCGCTCAAGATCAAGGTGGGCGACCGCATCAAGCAGGGCGACACCATCCTCGAACTCGAGCCGGTCAACGACGCCGCGCCCGCGACGGAGCCGGCGGCCGGGAAGCCCGCGCCCCAGGCTGAAGCGAAGCCCGAGCCGAAACCGGCACCCAAGGCCGAGGCGCCCCAGCCCGCCCCCGCGGCGCCGCGCGCGGCCCCGGCCGGCCAGCGTCCCTCGCCCACGCGCAAGATCGACGAGGTGAGCTTCTCCAAGGCCTATGCCTCGCCCTCCGTGCGCCGCTTCGCGCGCGACCTGGGCGTGGACCTGGGCCAGGTGGATGGCACCGGCCGCAAGGGCCGCATCGTCAAGGAAGACGTGCAGGCCTACGTCAAGCGCGCCCTCTCGCAGGGTGCGGGCGGCGGCCTGGGTGTGGCGCCCATGCCCGAGATCGACTTCTCCCAGTGGGGCGAGGTCGAGAGCAAGCCGCTCACCAAGATCAACAAGCTCACCGGCCAGAACCTGCACCGCAACTGGGTCACCGTCCCGCACGTCACCCAGTTCGACGAGGCCGACATCACCGACCTCGAGGCCTTCCGCAAGTCCATGGTGGCCGAGTACAAGGACAAGGGCATCAAGATCACCCTGCTGGTCTTCCTGATGAAGGCCGTGGTCTCCGCCCTGCGCGAGTTCCCGCGCTTCAACGCCTCGCTGGACGCCACCGGCGAGAACCTGGTGTACAAGAAGTACTTCAACATCGGCATCGCCGTGGACACCCCGGACGGCCTGGTCGTCCCCGTGGTGCGCGACGTGGACCGCAAGAGCCTGGTCGACCTGGCCGCCGAACTCGGCGAGATCAGCCAGAAAGCGCGCGACAAGAAGCTCACCCCCGGCGACATGCAGGGCGGCTGCTTCACCATCTCCAGCCTCGGTGGCATCGGCGGCAGCAAGTTCACCCCCATCGTGAATGCCCCCGAGGTCGCCATCCTCGGCGTCTCCCGCGCCAGCATGCAGCCGGTGTGGAATGCCGAGGAAGAGACCTTCGAACCGCGCCTGATCCTGCCGCTGTCGCTGTCCTACGATCACCGCGTGATCGACGGTGCCGCCGGGGCGCGCTTCACCACCTTCCTCAGCCGGGTGCTGTCCGACACCCGTCGTCTGTTGCTCTAGTCGGGAGAACGCATCATGGCTGATATCGTGGAAATCAAGGTGCCGGACATCGGCGAGTTCAAGGACGTCGAGGTCATCGAGGTACTGGTCGGCGCGGGCGACGAGATCCAGCCCGAGCAGTCGCTCATCACGCTCGAGTCCGACAAGGCCTCGATGGAGATCCCGGCCCCGCAGGGCGGCAAGGTCACCGAGCTGCTGATCAAGGTCGGCGACACCGTCAACATCGGCGACCCGATCCTGAAGCTGGAAGCGGGCGAGGGTGCTGCGAAGGAAGCCGCCCCGGCAAAGGCGGAGAAACCCGCCGCCGCCGAGAAGACCGAGGCGCCGGCCGCAACCGCACCGGCTGCTGCTCCGGCGCCGAAGGCCGCGAGTTTCACCGGCGACGTCGACATGTCCGCCGAGCTGGTCGTGCTCGGTTCCGGCCCCGGCGGCTACACCGCTGCCTTCCGCGCCGCGGACCTCGGCAAGAAGGTCATTCTCATCGAGCGCTACGAGAGCATCGGTGGCGTGTGCCTGAATGTGGGCTGCATCCCCTCCAAGGCGCTGCTGCACACCGCCCAGGTGATCAACGAGGCCGAGGAGTTCGCCGACATCGGCGTCGCCTTCAACCAGCCCAAGATCGACCTCGACAAGCTGCGCGGCCACAAGAACGGCGTGGTCGGCAAGCTCACCGGCGGCCTCAAGCAGCTCGCCAGGCAGCGCAAGGTCGAGATCGTGCACGGCTACGGCCGCTTCACCTCGCCCAACACCATCGAGGTGGAGGCGGGCGATGGCAAGAAGACCGTGGTCGGCTTCGACAACTGCATCATCGCCGCCGGTTCGCGCGTCACCAAGCTGCCGTTCATCCCCTGGGACGACCCGCGCGTGATGGACTCCACCGACGCGCTGGAAATCGAGGAAGTCCCCGAGCGCCTGCTGGTCGTCGGCGGCGGCATTATCGGGCTGGAAATGGCCACCGTGTACGACGCCCTGGGCGCCAAGGTCACCGTGGTCGAACTCTCCCCCGGCCTCATCCCCGGCGCGGACCGCGACCTCGTCCGCCCGCTCGAGCGCCGCATCAAGAAGCGCTACGAGAACATCTACCTCAACACCAAGGTCACCGAGATCAATCCGACCGACAAGGGCCTGGTCTGCAAGTTCGAGGGCAAGGGCGCGCCGGCGGAAGACACCTTCGACCGCGTGCTCGTCGCCATCGGCCGCAGCCCCAACGGCCTGCTGATCGATGCCGACAAGGCCGGCGTGGCGGTGGACGAGCGCGGCTTCATCAGCGTCGACAAGCAGATGCGCACGAACGTGGATCACATCTTCGCCATCGGCGACATCGTCGGCCAGCCCATGCTCGCCCACAAGGCCACGCACGAGGGCAAGGTCGCCGCCGAGGTCATCGCCGGGCAGAAGAGCTTCTTCGACGCCCGCACCATCCCCTCGGTGGCCTACACCGACCCGGAAGTCGCGTGGATGGGCAAGACGGAAGAGGAGTGCAAGGCCGAAGGCATCGCCTACCACAAGGGCGCCTTCCCCTGGGCCGCCAGCGGCCGCTCCCTCTCCATCGGCCGCGACGAGGGCCTCACCAAGGTGCTGTTCGACGAGGCCACCGGCCAGATCATCGGCGCCGGCATCGTCGGCCCCAACGCCGGGGAGCTCATCGCCGAGGCCGTGCTCGCCCTGGAAATGGGCGCGGATGCCGAGGACATCGGCCTCACCATCCACCCGCACCCGACCCTGTCCGAGACGTTCAACTTCGCCGCCGAGGTGGCCGAGGGGACGTGTACGGATATCTATGTGCCGAAGAAGAAGTAGGGTGTCGGCGTGATGCTGGAACAGAGAAGCCGCCTTTTGGGCGGCTTTTTTTGTGGGTGTAGGAAAAATCCTACCCGTGGTGTCCGACTGGAGTACCTGGCGGTGGTGGGGTATTTTGGGGCTAGAGAATTGGTGCAGATATATTTGTGGCATGCACTCAACAAAACAAGTCCGCGCCCCTTTTTTGGCCAGAAAGGCAAGATGAAAGACCTGACCCCCGAGATTTTCATGACCCCCGTTGCATTTTGTAATAACGATCAAGGACTGGCACATGGCATATCAACGGCTCCCGATTCCTTTGGCAAGACTGCGGCTAAACAAGGAGAATGACCGTCACGGCGCCTTGCCGTCCGAACCTGACTGTATCGCATGGATGCTTGAGCATCTTAGTGATGAGATTCGGAATCTCGCTGCGGACATCGCCGAGCACGGCTTAAGTCCCATTGATGGCGTGCTAGTAGTTCCCGATCCTGATACCAAGGGTGACTATATCGTCTGGGAAGGGAACCGTCGGATCACTGCTCTTAAGCTGCTCGATAATCCGGAACGATGCGAAGATCCTAAGCTCAGGCGGAAATTTGCAGCTCCACCGTCTCTTTAATCAAACTTTCAACAAGCATGGGTCCCCTCTCAAGTACCTAGGCAGCTTCGCAACTCCTAAGTACCTGATGGGACTCATGCTTCTCAACTATTCAGCCGTTTCTCCTCGCACCGATTCCCGAGAGGAACCGGATAAAGAAATGACACAGAATTCTGAACACTACCCGGCAAACCGGTCCGCCATATCGAAGTACGCTTTCAGATGCGCCTTTGTTTCCTCCTGGCGGTTATTCTCGGACGAGAGGTGAATCTCTTCCACGACCTCGGCGATGTCCTCGGCGAGTTCATGTCTCTCGCCCTCCGTGTTCTCGACGAAGTAGGCCACGCTCTTTTCCAGCGAATACGTGATGATGTGTATCTGCTGCAGTTCCGCGGGGTCCAGCTTCTCCTTGCCCCTCATCTCGGCTGTGGTCTCGACGAAGATCCGCTTTGCATCCTCGAGGGATGTCACATCTGCGATCTCCAGATGCTGAACGGGTTCTTGTTCCGGGTCGTCGCTTGCCATGACCGGGAAGGATAAAGCGAGAGAGAGGATCAATACGGCCAGTCTGTTCATTTCCATTTCTCCAATGCCGGGTTATGGGCCGCGCGCGGGCGGCCGAATAGCTTAGCATATCGGCGGTGATCGCTACGGTCGAGTTCCGCCAGCCGCGCAGAAGCAGGGGGCGGTCCTTCGTCTGGTTTTCATGCCATGCACTGACCCCCGGGCTGAGCGATTCGTTGCCCAGGCCGTCCAGGGCGGGGACGCTAAACGAGACGGTCCATCCGGCGTGCTCCATCCTGGCTCATCCGGTCGGCATCGCCGCCATGCCCGTGTATGCTGGCGGCTGTAATCTTTCCTGCGTGGCCAACATTCCCCGGAGTGCGCAAGCAGATGGATGTGATGCTCGAGATCGTGTTCTACACCGCGCTGGCCGGTGCCTGCATTCCGCTGGGCGGGCTGCTGGCGCGTATCGAGCGTGTGCGGCCGCAGTGGCTGGAGCAGGAGCTGCGCCACAGCATCATCGCCTTTGGCGGCATCATGTCGTGTTTGAGGAGGGGCAGGTTGCACTGGGTCATCTTTGAATGCAAGGAGGTCTTGTGTAGCCGTCTGCGTCTGCATCGATCATTGGGCTTCACAAGGGCAGTCGATTTCGGGATGATGAAAAGACTTGCATGATTATGTGTCGGGGAAACCGGAGGAGCGCCACACCCCATGGTCTTCATGGGGCGGCGTTTTCAATTTGTGAAAGACTGACCTAGGTTCGAGTCGCAATCCTGCGACTCAGGAATCCTTTCTCTGGTGATTTTACGGAGCTCCTTGGGATTGGTTAATGGCCTGGAAAGGTCATGCAGTCGATATGCAAAAGCCGGCTGGCGCTGTGCGCTGCCAGACGGGGAGACAGAGTCGATATGTCGAATGCTCAAAGTGAAGAAAAAAAGCGCCTTAAGTCCTGCCGCGCGACCATTCGGCAGGCCATGGACCTTATCGAGACGCGCCTTGGCGAATATGCCGGCGAGATCCAGAGCCGCAAGGAATATCTGTGGGAGGCACGGCGCGACATGGATCACATCGAGAAGATCGCGGTGCGCCAGACCATCGAGCAGACCCTGGATTCCGCCGAGGTTCTCAAGTCGCAGCGGAAGAAACTCGCCAAGCTGATGCGTTCGCCCTATTTCGGTCGCTTCGATTTCCTGAAGCAGGATGAGACGACGGCCGGGCCGGTGTATATCGGCGTACATCACTTCCGCGACGAGCGTGCGCGCGAAACTCTGGTCTACGACTGGCGCGCGCCCATCGCCTCGATGTTCTACGACTACGAGACCGGGCCGGCTCGCTACCAGGCACCGTCTGGCGAAATTGAAGGCGAGTTGACCCTCAAGCGGCAGTTCCGCATACGCGATGGCGAACTGGAGTTCGTCATCGAGTCCGGCGTCCATATTGTGGATGATGTGCTGCAAGAAGAGCTCAGCCGCGCCAGCAGCGACGAAGGCATGAAGCACATCGTCGCAACCATTCAGCGCGACCAGAACGCCATCATTCGAAACGACGACGCCCACACCCTGATCATTCAGGGGGTGGCCGGCTCGGGCAAGACCTCCATCGCCCTGCACCGTATCGCGTACCTGCTCTACCGTTTCAAGGACACGCTCAGTTCCAACCACATCCTGATCGTCTCCCCCAACCGCGTGTTCGCCGACTACATCGGCAACGTACTGCCCGAACTGGGGGAAGAGCAGGTGGCCGAGATCGGCATGGAAGATCTTGCCGCCGAACTGCTGGATCACCAATATCGCTTCCAGACGTTCTTCGAACAGACCTCGCAGCTGCTCGAAAAGAACGATGGCGCACTCAGGGAGCGCATCGCCGAGAAGAGTCGGCCGGAATTCTTGCACCAGATCGACCGCTATGTCAGTCACCTTGAGAAAGAATCCTTTCAGCCGGTCGACTGGCGCACGGGCCGCAAGATCGTGCCGGACTGGTTCTTCGCCGAAACCTGGCAAAAACATCGCGGGGTGGCGCTCACCGAGCGTATCGCCCGGATGGTAAAGGCTACCGAGAGCCAGATCGGATTTCATTACAACTACGACCTGCGCGTCGATGAACGTCAGGACCTGCGCGAAGCCGTGCGCGGCATGGTACGCAAGCAAACCCTGCGCCAGGCCTATCAGGGCCTGTTCGAATGGCTGGGCCGCCCGGAACTGTTCCGTGCCACGAGTGGCAAACTGGAGTACGCCGATGTATTCCCGCTGATCTACCTCAAGATGCGCCTGGAGGGCGTCAAAAACCCCCGGCCCGACGTCAAGCACCTGCTCATCGACGAGATGCAGGACTACACCCCCGTGCAGTACGTGGTTCTGGACCGTCTGTTTGCGTGCCGCAAGACCGTGCTTGGCGATGCCAGTCAGTCGGTCAATCCCTATAGCAGCTCGAGCGCCGAGCAGATCAGCCGCCACTTGCACGCAGCCACCCGTGTGAAACTCACCAAGAGCTACCGTTCGACCTGGGAGATCATGCAGTTCGCACTGGCGATCGCGCCCAACCCGGAACTGGAGGCGATGAAGCGACATGGCGAACCGCCTCGCGTGGTGGCATGTTCACGCCCCATGCAAATGATCGGGCACATCGCCGACGAAATTCAGGCCGCCCAGGATGCAGGTCATCATCACCTGGCCATCATCGCAAAGACCCAAAGGCAGGCCAATCGACTACACAAATCATTGAGCGATGCGGGAATCGAGGCTCGGCTACTCGATGCTGGAAGTGCAGGATTTTTCAGCGGGGTGGTCGTCTGCACACCGCACTTGGCCAAGGGTCTGGAGTTCGACCGCGTAATCGTGGCTGACGCGAGCGCCAGGCACTATCACACGGAAATGGACCGCAATCTGCTCTACGTGGCCTGCACGCGTGCCATGCATCATCTGGTCGTGCTGCATGTGGGCAAGGCCAGCGAGTTTATCCCGGCATGAGCGCTATAACGATGATGCCATGACAGCCCCGTCGATGATGGAGCGAATCACCAGTGTGCACGAAGCGCGGCTGGATCAGGCGCTGTACCGAATTCGGGCCAGCGGTGCACGCCGCGTGCTGGACCTGGGCTGCGGCCACGGCCATCTGTTGCATCGCCTGCTGGCCGAGCCCCAGTTCGAGGAGGTCGTCGGACTGGAGACCTGCGCCGGCACCCTGTTCCAGGCCCGACAGATGCTCGAGGCGCACCTGCAGGGACCGGCACCGCGGCTGCGGCTGCTCATCGGCTCCTATACCAAACCCCAGCCCGAGCTCTGCGGTTACGATGCCGCCGCCATGGTGGAAACCATCGAACACCTGGACCCGGACCTGCTATCGGCCGCAGAGCGTGTCGTTTTTGCACAAATGCGCCCCCGTCTGGTCTACCTCACGACACCCAACCGTGAATACAACCCGCTGTTCGGTTTACACCCCGGCGAGTTTCGCGAACGCGATCATCGCTTCGAATGGGATCGTGCGCGCTTTCGCCGCTGGGCACAGGGGGTGGCCCAGCGCAACGGCTATCAGGTCACGCTGGGCGGAATCGGCGATGACGACCCGAATCTCGGGCCGTCCACGCAAACCGCCTGTTTCCAGCGAAAAATCGACCATGACCCGGCAAATCAGTAAATCAGATCAATGACCAAGGGAGTCCGTTCCATGCTGACTGATCTCGAACAACGTTTTTCCCATCCGGACGTACGCTTCACGCTGCGCGACCAGTTGATCATTATCGGACTGTCCAATCGCCACGGTTCGGCCACGCTGACTACCCACGGAGCCACCCTGCTCAGTTACCAGCCTGCCAACGGCCAGGAGCTGATCTGGGTGAGCGAGACGGCGGTCTACGACGGCAGCAAGCCAGTGCGTGGCGGGGTGCCGATCTGCTGGCCTTGGTTCGGCCCCTATGATCCGTCGGCGCTGGGCGCGGACCCGACGGATGCGGCGAAAAAAGGCCACGGCATTGCCCGTTATGAACTGTGGCAGGTGGCGGCCGTGCGCAGCGTGGACAATGACGCCACCCAGGTGGAGCTGAGGCTCGAACCCACCGATGCGATTCGCCAGGCCTGGCCGCTGCCCTTCATGCTCAAACTGATCGTGACCCTGGGCGAGCAGCTCACCCTGGAGCTGGTCGGAGAGAACCGCAGCGATCGCGACTGGCAGGTCTCCGAGGCGTTTCACACCTATTTCAAAGTGGCCGAGGCCGATGGGTTGGTCATCGAGGGGCTGGAAGGCTGCGACTATATCGACAAGGGGCGCGATGGCCAGCGCTTCACCCAGACCGGTCCCTTGCGGCTGACCCTGCCCATGGAGCGTGTGTTTGTCGATCATGCGGCTGACGTGGTGATCGACGACAGCGGCAACCAGCGCCGTATCGTGATGACAAAAGACAACAGCGCCAGCACCGTGGTCTGGAGTCCGGGGCCGGGAGGCGCCAAAGGCTTTGCCGACATGCCCGATGATCAATATGCCTGCATGGTCTGTGTCGAGGCGGCCAATGCGCTGGACAACACCTACATCCTCAAGGCGGGCGAGTCGCACAGTATGAAGATGGTGCTTGCGCAGAAATCCTAGCGCGCCATGAAGGCGCGGGACCGCTGCAAGCCAGGCATTCGTCAGTGTGAACTACCCAAGCCCGTCGTTTGCCCTCTCTCCCGCAGGCGAGAGAGGGCCAATTTCATCATCAGGCGTGCAACTTGTCATGACCGTCACTATCACATGAGAATCATCATGAACGACACAGCAGTGCTCAAACCCAACACCTTGTTCATCGAAGTGTCAGGCGCGGGGCTTCCCGAAGTGGACGGCTTGTACATACCCTCTGCAGCCCCACCCACAACATCAGAATCCGGCGTGGTATCCAGCCCCGGTTACTGGAACGGCAGGATGGCATGGGACCGTGCCGACGGAAAAGCCGCCAGAAGCCCGGCGATTTCCTATTCCAACAGCTACAAGAGCTGGCGCATCTGCCGGCTGGATGGCCACCTGGCCTACGAAATCACCTGTGATGAGCCACTGCCGCCTACCGATCGGCCCTGGAATGTCTACAAACTGGGGGTGGCGCCGGCGCCCAGCGTGATTGTGCACGAAGTCGACCCTCGCTAGCCCCGTATGAGCTGTTGGTGGCGGGCGCTTCGGTCGTGACGTGAGGGTGGTGCACACGCAACGGCTTGATCTATTGGTATAAGAACGGAGAGACGGGGTCGAGAGACAGGTCCAGGTCTATCATCTTGCATCCGAATCGGGCTGTAACTCTGGGCGGAGCGATTCAGGCAATGGGGTAGGTTCGTGTTCTCACGCAGAATGCGTGCCAAACACGTCAGCTCCACATTACTGACCGAGTCATGCATCAAAGGGCCAGTGCTTTCCAGCCCTTTGATAAACGGCGGTCTGTCTCGTTACAGGTTCATGAAGGCGTCGATCACCAGCACCAAGGCGGCTACGCCGAGGACGATGCCTGCGATGCCGGTGGGGGTGCTGCCGCTGAGGAAGCCGCCGATGGCGAGGCCGACGCCAAGGAGCAGGAACAGGATGGTGCCGAGCAGGTACCAGTATAAAAAGGTGTTCGACCGCCTGTCTCTGGTAAGCTTGCTGGATACGATGAACCGGCTTCAGAGCCAACCATGAACCGCCGTGGTACGGAACCGTATGCCCGGTGGTGTGAGAGGACGGGGGAGGTAACTCCCCCTCCTACTCGATTGGAGAGTGCGGTGATGTCTGAGAAAGGATCCATTCAGGTACAGGTGGTCTATGCGCGGCCGGAAGGGATTTTCCTGAACGATTGCGTGCTCGCACCGGGCGCCACCATCGATGATGCGTTGCTGGCATCCGGGTTGATGAACAGGCACTCCGAGATCGATTGGCAGGTCCTCCAGGTGGGCGTATACGGCAAGGTGCTGAAACGGAGCCACGAGCTGGTAGACGGTGACCGGGTGGAGATCTACCGGCCGCTGGAAGAGATGGCGCGGTCATCCCGGGAGGAGCTCACTCGCGACGACAAGGCTTAGCCCTTCATCGGGAGTCGTTGCTGCACCCAGATTATATCCATCAAGAACAGACCTCGGTTCTCAGCTAGCCCCGCCAGCAAGCCGTGGCCTCTCCCGGATTGGCCCGTGGCCGATCAGGCAGTGCCTCGCCCGGTCCGGTTGCACGGGCATCGATTCTGCGAAACCATTCCGGACCGGTGTCGACTAACCGGCATACGATATCGCTGGCTGGCCCGCGCGGCCGGGCTGTTAGTGACCCAGACCTCGGCTTTCGGAGTTTTTCCTTGTTCAGATCGTCCCCTGTCCGTTCCTGGATGCTGTTTCTGCTGCCGCTGTTGCTCGCGGCCCCCCCATCCCATGCCCACCCCCATGCCTGGATCGATCTGCGGGTGACGGTGGTCTTCGACGAGGCGGGGCGGATTACCGCCCTGCGGCAGGTGTGGCGCATCGATCCGTTGTACAGCATGGTGTTGCTGGAGGAGATGGGCGCCGATGCCCGGGGCGACTCCGTAGACGCCGGGCTGGCGGACATCGGCGAGGGCATGATCCGAAACCTCGCCGCCCACGATTACTTCACCGAGCTCCACCACGCCGGACGGTCGCTGGCCGGCGCCACCGTGGAGGATTACGGGCTGTCCCGCAGGTCGGGGCGCCTCGAGCTGGCCTTTACCCTCAGGCTGCCGGAGCCGGTGGACCCGCAGTCGGGCGAGTTGATCTACGGGGTATTCGACCCGACCTATTACATCGAGATCCTGCATGACCCGGATCGCCCCCCGACGCTCGAGGGCGCCCCGCAAGCCTGCGCGCTGCGCATTCGCGCGCCGCGCCCCGATCCCGCGGTGGTTGCGCGGGCCGCCGCGCTGGACGTCAACCAGACCGGGGACCCGGACCTGGGACGTCATTTCACCGAGCACGGGGAGGTGACATGCGCGTCGGCGTCCTGATCCTGCTGCTCCTGTGCGCCCCGGCGCTGTGGGCCTCGCCCCTCTTTGGGGCGACCGGCCCGGCGCAGGTCAGCGAAGAGCCGGCCCCGGGCGCCTGGGAGCGGGTGACCCAGTGGGTACTCGTCACGCAGCGGGACCTGCACCGCCGGCTGGCCCGGGGCATGGAGACGCTGCAGGCCGCGCCCACCGCCGCCAATACCCTCGCGCTGATGGTCATCGGTTTTCTCTACGGCGTGTTCCATGCCGCCGGCCCCGGCCACGGCAAGGCGGTGATCGCCACCTACCTGCTCACCCACCGGCAGCACATGAAGCGCGGGCTGGCGCTCTCCTGGGCCTCCTCCCTGCTCCAGGGGGTGACCGCCATCGTCCTGGTGCTGGGGGTGGTGGTGATCGCCGAGCGCCTGACCCGCCAGGCCCTGGGGCAGGTGAAGGTCCTGGAGCAGGTGAGCTTCGCCCTGGTGGCGGTGGTCGGCGCCTGGCTGGTCTTTCGCGCCCTGCGCGGCCTCTGGCGCCTGCGACCGGCCGCACAGCGTGCCCATGATCACGACCATGGGCATGAGCACGGTCACGGCCATGCCTGCGGCTGCGGTCATGCCCACCACGTGACCCCGGAGCAGGCGGCCCGCAGCGACGGACTGGGCGCCATGGTCAGCACCGTGCTGGCCGTCGGCATCCGTCCCTGCACGGGCGCCATCCTGGTGCTGGCGGTGGCCAACATGCTGGGGCTGTGGCTGGCCGGCGTCGCCGCGGTGCTCGCCATGTCCGTGGGCACCGCCATCACCGTCTCGATGCTGGCCGTGCTCGCGGTGCAGATGCGGCACTGGGCTGCGCGCCTCGCCGGTGACCACGCCGGCGCCGGCTGGGCCCGGGCCGGCCAGGTGGCCGCCCTGGCCGGCGGCGGCCTGATCTTCGCCCTCGGGGCCAGCCTGTTCATGGCCGGTGCAGTGCAGCCGGTCCATCCCCTCGGCCTGTAAGGGCCGATCCCGGCCAACCCGGGGATTGATCGGGGGTGATCGGCGTGATCCGCGGGGATGAGCGGATACGAAAAGGCCGCCTGTTCGGCGGCCTGCTTCGTGCGTGCCCGTTTCGCGGTCGGCGTCAGATGGGGGTGCCGTCGGCGAACTGCCACTTGCCGTCGGGCAGGCGGCAGGCCTCGGAGCTGCCGCGGACCTGCTCGCGGCCCTGGACCACTTCGGTGCGGTAGTGGCGGCAGACGCGGCCGTCGCGGTCGAAGGTGTCGGTCGGGGTGAGCCGAAGGTGGAGGTCCGAGTCGGGGTTGTGCCAGGCGACCGCCTCGCCGTCGCGGGCGTGTTCCAGGGCGTGGGCGGCGCAGCTGGCGTCGTTACGGTCCATGTTCTCGCCAATGCGCTTGCCGACCACCACGCCGATGATGGCGCCGGCCAGGGTACCCAGCTCCCGGTTGTTGCTGTCGCGAGAGACGTGGTGACCGATGACGCCCCCGACGATGCCGCCGAACACCGCGCCGGCGGCTTCCCGGTTGCACTTGCCGTTACTGATGACCAGCGGGCGGTCGGCCCCGACGTGGATCTCGGCACCGTGGCCATCGCGATGCCCGTGGTGGTCGTGCTTGTTCCGGTAACCGTGGGCCGGTGCCCAGGAGGGCGGCCCGCCGCGGTGGCCGGATTCGTCCTTCCGGGGATCGGCCAGTGCGGGCGTGGCGAGTGACACTGCGGCGGCGAACGCGGCCGCGACGATGGTGATTCTGTTCATTAGGCAAAGGCCCCGAGTTGTTTTTTTCCATGCTATCGGAGCCGGTGCGTCGTTCCCGAGAGGCCGATCACATCTGCCGGCAGTGGCACCATCTGGTCGTGTCCGGATGGCAGCCACGCTCGCGTTATAATGCGGAAACACTGGCGGCAGGAGCGGCCCCGTGTTTCGATGGCACGACATGAATTTCTACAGTCGAGTGAAGCCCGATATGAGGATGAATCTTCTTCGTCTCGTCTTGATGGCCTGTGCAGCCCTGTTGCTGTCTGCCTGCATGGGTCCGAAGACGCCGCAGGACGTCGCCGAGGCCTTCTGGCAGGCGGTGATCGATGACGACACCCGGCGCGTGGTGAGGTATTCCACCCTGACCGACGCGCAGGCCTATGACGGGTTCGCCAGGGACTGGACCGGCTATCGGCCGGCGTGGGGGCGGGTCGTGATCGAGGGCGATCGGGCAAGCATCGCCTCGGAGTTCTCGAAGGCGGGCGGCACCGCGCAGGATTGCCGGGAGTTCGTGACCTACCTGGTGCGGCAGGATGACCGCTGGCGCGTGGACTACGCCCGCACTGCCGACTCGGTCCGCGGTGACGTGATCTCGAATCTGCTGGGCAAGCTCAGTGAGCTGGGCAGTGAAATCTCGAAGCAGTGGGAGGCCTCGACGCGCGAGCTTGATGCGGAGGTGGCGCGCATGACCGAGGAATTCGAGGCGCTGGCCGATTTGCTCGGTGCGCGGGCATCCGAAAGCATCGACAAGTACGCCGATGTGCTTCGTCAGCACCTTGAAGAGCTGCAGGAATCGATCGATCGCGCCCTGCGGGAAAAGGACGACGAGCTCTCCGATCGGGACCGGCGCCTGCTGCAGGAGGTGGCGGCCGACCTGGACCAGACCGGCGAAGGCCTGGCCGATCCCAGTGTCGAGTCGATCGCGGACGGCGGCCGGGCGGCGGGCGAGGCGCAGGCCCGCCTCGACACGACGGACGACGACGTGACCGGTGAGTACAAGCGGCGCTGGCATGAATGGGGCGAGCGGTTCGAGGCGGAGATGCGCCGGCTGCTCAACGAACTGTCGGCCTCGGACGAGCCGTAGTCGCAGCCTGTCGGGGCGAGGGGGGGAATGGCGCGCTGGGTAAGGGTGAAGGAATTGCAGCTGATGCTGGCGATGCTCGGCCTGATCGGCCTGTTGCTGGTGCTGAGCCACCTGTTGCCCCGGCTGGCGACCGGGTATGTCCTGCTTGCCTGGGGGGCGATCTGGCTGCCGTTGCTGGCGCTGCTGTTCTTGCAGCGGCGGGTGGCGCGGCGGGTCTGGCTCACCGGCTACCTCCGGGACGGCAGTCCGTGGTTCGGTCGCCTGCGGGGTGGTCCGCTGATGTTGCTCGGCCAGGCGCCGGTAGCGGGGCTGCTGGCACTGGCGCTGCTGATTGCCCTGGCGCGGGGCGTATCCGCCTCGACCTGGATGGTGCTGGCGCTGTGCGTGCCGCTCTGGGCGCTGGGCTGGCGTGCCCTAGCGCGCTATCTCGAGCGCCATGTGGCCCCGCGGTACCTGGCGCCGCTTACCGGTGGCGCGCTGCGTCGGATCGGCGGGGTCGTGCTGCTGCTGGTGCTGGCGACCTGGGCCCTCTGGCAGCCCTACCCGGACCTGGGTGGCGTCACCCTGTACGAGGCCGTGCGGTTCTTCGCCGCCCGGCAGCAGGCCGAGAGCGTCCCGCTGCGTCACCTGCTGGAGATCGCCGCGGCCCTGGACGGTGGCCGCCACTGGCTGGCCCAGCACTGGCTGGACGGCCTGTCCGGGCTGGCGCTGCAGCTGGCGGCCTGGCTGGTGGTGCTGGTGCAGGAATGGCTGTTTGTCTGGCCCTTTCTCCTGCTCTGCCAGGCCGTTGGTCATATAATCCATGGTCATGAACATGCAAACGACACCGACGCTGCCCGCCACTGAGGCCAACCGGTACCACCTGTGGTACCTGCTGGCGGTGGCGTTGGCCATGGTGCTGCTGTTCTGGAGCCTGGCCACCGAAGACCCCTGGGGCTGGCTGTTTCCCCGGCAGGTCCCCGTGCTGTTCGACGAACAGGTCTACCTGGTTCCCGAGCGCGAGCTGGAGCGGCTGGCCTGGACGCGGCCCGACTGGCTCCCGCTGGCCGAGGAGCAGGCCCTGGCGCGCCTGGAGCAGGGCGTGGGCGAGGAGCTGGATGCGCTGTTCGCGCAGGTCCATGAGCGGGTGCCGGCGTTCGCCAACTGGTACTACTCCGCCCCGGGGCTGGGGGTGCGCTTCGTGGCGGCCATGCCGTGGGAGGACGGCGACAGCCTGGCCGAGGCGGTGACCGGCCGCCTGTTTCCACCGGAGCGGTGGGCGGAGGAACTGGCGGCGCTGGACCGCGCCGTGGCGGCGCGTCATGACGCCGAGTTCGCGGCCATCGAGCAGCGCTGGCTGGCCTGGCTGGCCGACGAGCTCGCCCCCTACCGGCAGGATCGCCCGCTGGCCGGTGAGCGGCCGGCCCTCGACCTCGACCGGCGCCTGCAGGGCCAGCTGGGCCTTGTGCTGGACGCCGACCGAATCGTCCCGGCCATGGGCGCGGGGCTGGTGGCCAGCTCCCTGCTGGCGCGGCAGGCGATCGTGCGCGTGAACGCCCGTGCCGCCAGCGCGCGGGCGGCGGTGCGCCTGGCCAGCCGCGGCACGGCCGCCAGCGGCAGCACACTGTGCGCGGCCACCGGGCCCGTGGCCATCGGCTGCGCCGTTGCGACCTTCACCACCATCACCGTGGCCACCGAATGGGGCCTGCTGCAGGCCGACGAGGCTCTGAACCGTCCCGCCCTGGAAGCGGCGCTGCACGGCAGCGTGGACGCCCTGCGCCAGTCGATGATGGACGACTATGGCCGGCAGTTCCTGGCCGTCTTCGAGGCGAACCTCAATACCTACGCCGCGGGAATCAACCGCAGTCTGCGCCCCATCGACCGGCTGCGCCCGTGAGCACGCCCAGCCGGAGCCTGCGTTCCGCACGGCGGTTACCGCAAACCGGGGGAGGGCGCGGCTCTCCCGAAAGCGCCCGGCGGGCGCGACCATCCCACCGTATCCCGAAAATAGAACAAGGGGGCAAGATGAAAGCAGGACTCGCAACCATCATGGCGCTGGCGATCGGCGCCTTTGGCGTCCCGGCGCAGGCCGAGCCGGAACAGATGCGTCCCGGCCTGTGGGAGTTCAGCCTTACCATGCAATCGCAAAGCGGTGAGCTGGAACGCGCCATGCGCGAGATGCAGCAACAGCTGGAGAGCATGCCGCCCGAGCAGCGCCAGATGGTGGAACGGATGATGGCGGAGCAGGGCGTGCAGATGGGCGCTGACAGCCGGACGATGCGGATCTGCATCAGCGAAGAGCAGGCCGCGCGGGGCTTCGTGCCGCAGGAAGACGCGGACTGCGAGCAGGAGGTCGTCGAGCGCAGCGACAACACCATCCGGGTGCGCTTCACCTGCCCCGGCGACCCGCCGAGCCGCGGTGAAAGCGAGATTACCTTTGCCAGTCCGACCGCCCTTCGCGGCCAGTCCGTCATCTACACCACCGTTAACGGCAAGCCGGAACGCATGACGGTCGAGCAGGACGGCCACTGGCTGTCGTCCGACTGCGGCAATCTCAAAGCCCGGTAACCGGCGTCCGGGGCGGCGGCATCGCTGCCGCTTCCGCCCGCATGGGGCGGCATGGCCAGCGGGCATCCCGGGCGACGCGGCCCGGGCGCTTTCTTGTGCCTGGTCGCCGCCTTCGTGATAATGATCCGCGTGGCCGTGTCTCCGGCGATCCGGCCCGCCCGCAGAAGCAAGGTGGTCTCATGTCACGCCGTCGCTGGCTGTTCGTCGCGTTCATCTTTTGCCTTGGCGTATCGGCAAGCCAGAACGTCTTCGCCTTTCGTTGCGACGGGCAACTGGTGTCGGTGGGCCAGTCGAAGCTCACGGTGCTCAAGCACTGTGGCGAACCGGACTGGATTGACCGGTGGGTGGAGGAGACGATCGACTTTCCCGATACCCCCATCGAGCACCGCCTGGTACGCGTCAACGAGCGCTGGCTTTACAACCCGGGACCCTCGCAGTTCCTGCGCTTCGTGACGTTCCGGGATGGCCGGGTGGTGTCGATCGAAACCGGCGGGCGCGGTTTCATCGTGCGCCCCGGGATGCAGCCCTGTGATCTTTCCAGCTTCTCGCTCGGCACCCCGAGTGCCGAAGTGGCTGCCCGTTGTGGCGAGCCCGACATGGCGGAGCGGCGTATTGAAACCGTGACCCGGCCGATTCCCGGCGGCCGGCAGCAGGTCACCGTGTCGATCGACGAGTGGACCTTCAACCTCGGCGCCACCCGCTTCATGCGCGTGCTGACCTTTCGCAACGGCGAGCTCGTCGAGATCCGGACAGGTGAGAAAGGCTTTGACTAGATGGCAAGAACGCGGTGGCGAATCATGGCCCACCCGCCCGGGGGCGGCGCGGCGCGTGGCGCAGGCATGCCCCGCGCGTAGCGCAGGCGCCTCTGGCCATCATCCATGCACCCACCAGCCACCGAGCCCCTAGCCAATGCAGATCTGGGTCGATGCCGACGCCTGTCCCGCGGTGATCAAGGACATCCTGTTTCGGGCCGCCGAGCGTGCGAAGGTCTCCATGTTGCTCGTGGCGAATCATGCGCTGAACGTGCCGCGCTCACCCTATATCCGTTTCATGCAGGTGTCGTCCGGTTTCGACGTAGCCGATGACGAGATCGCCCGGCGTGTGATGCCGGGAGACCTGGTGATCACCAGCGATATCCCGCTGGCGGCCGAGGTGATCGAGAAGGGTGGGCACGCGCTGAGCCCGCGCGGCGAGCGCTACACGCCGGACACCATCCGCTCGCGCCTGCAGATGCGTGACTTCATGGAGACGATGCGGGCGAGTGGCGTGCAGACGGGTGGGCCACCGGCATTGAGCCAGGCCGACCGGAAGGCCTTTGCCGACCAGCTGGATCGATTGCTGGCCGCCGCCAGGCCCTGAGCGTGGCACGGTATTTCGCGTCCCGCGCCGGTGATTTGCTAAGCTCGCTGTGTCGAGTCCATTCAGTCCTTTGGGGGAGGAAGCCCATGCCGCGTCCCGTGATCGCCGACAACAAGCCAGCCAAGGTCAGCCTGGAGCAGGGCAAGGAGTATTTCTTCTGCCGCTGCGGCCGCTCGCAGAGTCAGCCGTTTTGCGACGGCTCCCACGAGGGCACGGGCTTCCAACCGCTGGCCTTCGTGGCCGATAAGGGCGGGGACGCGATGCTCTGTCGGTGCAAGCATACGGGCAATGCCCCGTACTGCGACGGCACGCACCAGCAATTTTCCGACGACCAGGTCGGCAAGGAAGGCCCGGGCGTCTGATGCCCGCCCCTCACACCCGACGCCTCACCCCTAACCACGGAGTCCCCATGCCCGCCTGGCTTGTTCCGGCCCTGAAGGCCGTGCTCCCCCACGTCGGTTCCATCGTGGCCGCCGCCGCCCCCGTGTTCACGCAAAAGCGCGCGGGCGAGGCCTCGGTCGGGCAGGCCGCCATCGTCCAGCAGCAGATTAGCGAGCTGCAGCAGGCGGCCTCGCAG
>OMKS01001106.1_pt1 | contig 24700 bp, 22 predicted proteins | sample 1674721 | NCBI WGS metagenome assembly OMKS01 (sample SAMN06264996, study PRJEB25208) | sediment metagenome | isolation source: hot spring sediment | place: USA: California | collected 2014-09-02
ATAAGCGACCCAAAGTTCGTGTGTCCCAGCGGGTAATACTCCTCACCGACGACCTTGCCACCGAGCACGTTCTCGATGTGCTTGCGGGCGATCTTCATGGAGGTGCGCGGCCAGATGTAGTCGGAACCCACCAGGTAGAAGGTCTTGGCACCGAGCGTTTCGCTCGCCCAGTCAAGACCGGCAAGAATCTGCTGGGTGGCTTCCTGTCCCGTGTAGAACACGTTATGCGACTGCTCCAGGCCTTCGTAGAAGGTCGGGTAGTACAGCAGACCGTTCTCCTTCTCGAACACGGGCAGTACCGCCTTGCGAGAGGCCGACGTCCACGCACCAAAAACAGTCGCGACCTTGTCCTGCACGAGCAGTTTCTTTGCCTTTTCGGCAAACGTCGGCCAGTCGGATGCGCCGTCTTCCACGATTACCTCAATCTGTCGGCCGAGGATGCCGCCGGATTCGTTTATCTGCTTGATGGCGAGTTTCTCGGCCTGGATGGAACCGATCTCACTGATCGCCATCGTTCCAGTCATGGAATGCAGGATACCCACGGTGACCTTGTCGTCAGTCACGGCAAGGCCCGTGGTGTTTACTGCAGAAGTCGACGGCGTGGCCGCTACCGCGGCACCTGCCGTGGCGATCATGGTCGCCGCAGCCAACGCCGTCAGCGTCGTCTTCAGAAACTTGCGCTTCGATTTGGTGAACATTCTCTTTACCCCTAGCTTGTCTACACTGAAAGACATTTCGTGCACTGCGTACCGGCCAGTGCACACTCGGTTGCCCAGTCCGGTTATTGCAACGCCCGTGCCAATTGGAAGCGCGGCCCCGGCGCAGCCAACCGCGATGTCATTACAAGTGGTAGCTGGCGCGGCCCCGGTGCCGTTCCGCCGGCGGCTTCCTCGTGAAAAAGAACACGAACGCGAAGCCACGACCGCACCAAACACGGGCACACTGGCGTGCGCGCCCGTCGTTTCTGGTGCGCCGGTAGCGGGCGTGGCCAAAAAAAAGAGCGACCCGGAGGTCGCTCATCTAGCACGAGATCAATCTTCTTATGGTTATTCGTACAGGCACGTGAGTGCGCTGTCAGTGTCCCAACATCCAGGGCCGCGCGTGCTTCTTCGTCTGACGCTGGAATACAGGCTTGCTGGTATCGCCGTGCTCGCTGGCCGCAGACGACGATCTTGCACCACTCCCGCAGGTATGCACCCCCGCACAACCGCAACTGGAGCGTCTCGCGCGCCGAGGTTCGTGCTGCGCACGCTCGTTACGCTCCCATTTGCCCCGGTTTTCGCTACTCATCAATGACAGGCTCGGCGCACTGATGAGGCGCCTGGACCATTGACCACAGTCCGGGCACTCGGCCGGTGCCGCCGAATCTGCCAGATGCACCAGGCGCGTGAAGGGCCCGCAGGCCGGGCAATCGTACTCATAGATTGGCATATCGACTCCGAAGGCTGGCGGCGCGCGTGGCGCGCCGCGTTTCCCATCAGCTGCTGGTCCTGGACGTATCCGTACCGGGAGACACCATGACCTCGGGCCCATCCGCATTGGGGCGGATGTCGAACTCGAAGATCTCGGTGGGCAACCACAGCGTGGCGCAGACGTTGGGGATATCGACGATGCCGCTGATGTGCCCCTCCACGGGCGCCGTACCCAGGATCGAGTAGGCCTGCTCGCCGGTATAGCCGAACTTCTTCATGTATTCGATGGCGTTGAGACAGGCGCGGCGATAGGCGATATGCGCGTCGAGGTAATGCTGCTTGCCATCCTCATCCACCGAGATGCCCTCGAAGATCAGGTAGTCGCTGAAATGCGGGTCCACCTTGCTCGGCTGGAAGATCGGGTTGACGATACCGTACTTCTCCACGCCACCCTTGATCAGCTTCACGCGCATCTCGATGAAGCCGGCCATCTCGATGGCCCCGCAGAAGGTGATCTCGCCGTCACCCTGCGAGAAGTGCAGGTCACCAACCGACAGTCCGGCGCCCTTCACGTACACGGGGAAGTAGATGCGCGAACCGCGCGACAGGTTCTTGATGTCGCAGTTGCCGCCATGTTCGCGCGGCGGCACCGTGCGCGCGCCCTCTTTCGCCGCACGCTTCGCCTCGGTCTCCGGCATCTGCCCCATCAGGGCCGTCTCTTCGTAGGGAAGCGTCGCCAACGGCGGGACGCGATCGGGATCGGTGGCCACCAACGCGCCTTCGCGCTTGTTCCACTCGTCCAGCAGTTCCCGTGATGGCAGGCAGCCGATCAGGCCCGGGTGAATGGTGCCGGGAAACGACACGCCGGGGATATGGCGCGACTTGGTATAGATACCGCTGAAATCCCAGATTGACTTGCGCGCCTCCGGAAAGTGTTCGGTGAGGAAACCACCGCCATTCTCCTTCGCGAACAGGCCGTTGAACCCCCAGAGCTGACCGGGGAGCGGGCCAACATCAAGGATATCCACCACCAGCAAATCGCCCGGCTCGGCACCTTCCACGCCCACCGGCCCGGTCAGATAGTGCACCTTGGTGAGATCGACGTCACGGATGTCATCCGCGCAGTCGTTGTTCTCGATCTGGCCACCGGTCCAGTCGAAGCACTCCAGGCGGAACTCATCGCCTGGCTTCACCTGCACGGCCATCGGGATGTCGGGATGCCAGCGGTTGTGCGGCTTGATGGCCTGATCTTCCGGTGGCTTGCTGAAGTCGTAACTGATCAATGTTTCTGGCATGACACTACTCCCGTGCTGGAACACCATACGGATTCGATTGATGGAGCGCGCCCAACTGGGGCACGCCATGGATTACCCGGGAAGGAACCAGCAACAAGCGTGCCACGCGATCCAGCGCCGATACTTCATCGACTTATACGGCTATCGCCAAAGGAAATTACACAGGCACGCCACAGGAAGTGGCAGATGCACATACGCATGCACCGTCACAAGGCAGACGGGAAAGCGTCCATAAAAAAGGCGCGATCACGGGGGTGATCGCGCCCAAGGCTCATGAAGGTAAAACGTGATGATTACAGATCAAAGCTCAGCGAGTAGGTCACGGCGAAGAGCGGATCTTCCTCAACGATGGGATCACCGCCGGCATCGTCATCCGCAAAGGCCTTGGACACGGAGAAGCTCAGGTTGTCCGTGGCGGCGAAGTCGACCTGCACGTGCGAGTAGTCGGGGCCGTTGTTCTCCAGGTCCCAGCCGCCGTAGAAGGCGGTGAACTTGTCATAGGTGAAGCCGACCTGGTAGTACAGGTCCTCGTCGGCATTGCTGTCCACCTGCTGGTAGAGGTTGAGGAAAACCGGTCCATAGGTCAGGTTGGCATAGACATCAGCCAGGGCGGAGTCGCTGATGCTGACATCGACGCCTTCTTCCGGATACATGTAGTAGGCGTAACCGACATCGTAGCCCAGGCCGCCGATTTCACCGGCGAAACCGGCGTACAGGTCGGTTTCGTGACCGTCGGTCTCGGAACTGGTCCAGATGCCGGCGTAGAAACCGCTGTCATGGGCGTAGTCCAGGGACCCGCTCACCACGCCACCGGTCGTCGACAGGGTGATGCCGCGCCACAGGTACATGTTGGACGCCGCGAAGCTGGCGGACACATCGGCGGTCGCGGTGCCGGCGGCACCGAAGAGGGATCCAGCCACGGCGGCAGCCAACAGCGATTTGGCAAATACGTTACGCATTATTCGTTCTCCTGCGAGTGTGGTGAAGAAAAGGTCTAGCCTCGCTTCCCTTATAGCACTCGCCGTGCCAAGTTCTCTTTTCCTCGTTTTTTCAATGAGATAATAACCTGCGGCCCACGTGACAGCTCAATGACATCGCCCACCGGGCCTGGTTCCTGCACGCTTGCAGTGCGCATGCGCCGCGGCGGTGCACTGCCGACGTGCAGGCACCGCAGGTGGCGCGTGGCGGCGGAAGTGATAAAGTAATACCCATGAATACGAAGCTGATCGACGAGCTCGCACACAAGCTCGCCCAGGCGCTGCCGGAGGGCGCGGGGACGTTCCAGCAGGACGTGGAAAAGAACTTCCGCGCCACGCTGCACAGCGCCCTGCGGAAGATGGACCTGGTCACCCGAGAGGAGTTCGAGGTGCAACAGGCGCTGCTGTCACGCAGCCGCGAGAAGCTGGAACGCCTGGAAGCGGAGATCCGCGCGCTGGAGGAACGGCTCGGCGCGGGCAGGTAACACTCCTTCACCAGCGGGACCGGACGTCCCGCCCACAGACCGGACTCAGGGAAGAGCGCATGTCACTCGCCAACACCTACTCTCGCTCTCAGGACGGCATTCACGCACCGCTGGTGAGCGTGGAGGTCGACCTCGCCAACGGCCTGCCGAGCTTTTCCATCGTGGGCCTGCCCGAAACCGCCGTAAAGGAAAGCCGTGACCGCGTGCGCGCGGCAATCGTCAATTCGCGCTTCGAGTTCCCCGCGCGCCGCATCACCGTGAGCCTCGCACCCGCCGACCTGCCCAAGGACGGCGGGCGCTTTGACCTGCCGATCGCCCTGGGTATCCTCGCGGCCTCCAAGCAGATCCCGGCCGAGACGCTCGGGCAGTACGAGTTCGCGGGCGAACTGGGGCTTTCGGGGGAGATCCGCGCTGTACGCGGCCTGCTACCCATGGCGCTGGCCTGCCGCCAGGCGGGTCGCGCGCTGGTGGTACCGGCGGACAACGCCGACGAGGCCACGTTGGTCGGGGGCGTGGAGGTGCTGCCGGCCGGACACCTGCTGACTGTTTGCGCACACCTGACGGGCGAGGCGCGCATAGTCCCGCATCACACCGAACTGCCCGACATGGATATCGCCTCCGACCTCGACATCGCGGACGTGCGCGGCCAGCACCATGCCAAGCGCGCGCTGGAGATCGCCGCCGCCGGCCAGCACAACCTGCTCATGATCGGCCCGCCGGGCACCGGCAAGACCATGCTCGCCTCGCGGCTGGCATCCATCCTGCCGCCGCTGACCGAGGACGAGGCCATCGAGACGGCGGCGGTGGCCTCCATCGGTGATACCGGCTTCGACATCCGGTACTGGAAACGCCGGCCGGTGCGCTGCCCGCATCACACGGCCTCGGGCGTGGCGCTGGTGGGCGGTGGCTCCCACCCACGCCCGGGCGAGATCTCGCTCTCGCACAATGGCGTGCTGTTCCTCGACGAGCTCACCGAGTTTGACCGGCGCGTCCTGGAGGTCCTGCGTGAGCCCATCGAGACGGGGCGCATCACGATCTCGCGGGCCGCGCGCCAGGCGGAGTTTCCTGCCCGCTTCCAGCTCGTTGCCGCCATGAATCCCTGTCCGCAGGGCTACGACTGCGACCTCGGCGAGCACTGCCGCTGCACGCCGGAACAGCAGCGGCGACACCGCGCCCGGATCTCCGCCCCGCTGCTCGACCGCATCGACCTGCAGATCGAGGTACTGCGACCACCGCGCGAGGCGCAAGACAACGAGGCGCGCGACACCAGCGCCGCGATCCGGGCGCGGGTGCTGGCGGCGCGCGAGCGCCAGCTGGCCCGGGCCGGCAAGCCAAACGCCCAACTCAACAACCGGGAGCTGGAGCGCGACTGCGCGCTTGACGAAAAGGACGCGACGCTACTGCAGGACGCGATCCGCCGCTTTGGCCTGTCCATGCGCGCCGAGCACCGCATCCTCAAGGTGGCGCGAACCATCGCCGATCTGGCTGGCAACGAGCATGTCACCACCGAACACGTTACCGAGGCATTGACCTACCGGGCGATGGACCGCTGGCTCGGTCGCCAGCGTTGAGTCACGGAGGACCGGTACGAAAAGAAACGCGGATCGATGCCAGTCCAGGGCACGGTCCGCGCGCAGCGCAGCGGGGCTCGTCTCCCATCGGCCAGTTCCCAGCGTCAGTCCGGTCGGTGCACCGCGGGCTCGAGCACCAGCGCCGGCTCGGCCTGCGGATTCCAGCGCCCCTGCAGGCGCCAGCTGCGATCCTCCGGCTCCAGCAGCACGCGCCATTCGCCGCGCCCCGGATCCCGCAACTGTCCGTGGTACGCACCGTCCGCGCCCGGCAGGAGAGTCACTTCGCGATCGCGTTCGGCGAGCGTCGGATGCACCAGGGCGACACGCAACTGTGCGGAGTGAGCCGCCGCCTGCTCTCCCGCGAGGCGCACGCGCAGCCCGGCCTCGGTCAAGGCGATTTCAGCCGCGATGCCGCGTTCGGCCGCCACACGGTCCCTCTCCAGTTGCTGGTTGATAGCCAGCCCCGCCTTGTAGTACTCGTCCACCACCAGCGTGTCGTCGGTCTGCAGCGCCAGATGGATGGTGAACAGGCTCGCGGCCACGGCGCTGGCCGGCAGGCCGATCAGCAACCAGGGCCAGAACTGTCGATACCAGGGGGGCGGGACGTGTGCGTGCATGGGACTCCTCAACGTGTCACGGGCCCGAGGAAACGGGCGGTCTGGCTGCGGTGCAGTTCGGGCTTGTCCAGCGCGCTGGCCGTGAAGCGAATCTCGCTGCTCGCGGTCTCCAGGTGCACCGGGTCGACCTGCACGCGCACGGGCAGGGTGACGACCGCACCGCCCGGCACCTCGAACACGTCCTGATCGGCCACCAGGCGCAGGCCCTCTAAGCCTTCTGCCGTCAGCACGAACCGGTGCGCCACATCCTCCATGTTGATGAGCCGAAGGGTGTAGACGTTCTCGGTAAGCCCCGTGGCGGTCTCGCGGTACAGGGCGTTGCGGTCACGCATGACGTCGAGCTGCATCGGCACCCGCGTGGCAAGGCCGTAGACCAGCCCCGCCGCAATGATCAGCAGGATGATGGAGTAGATGACGATGCGCGGGCGCAGCACCCGGGTGCCCTTGCCCTGCATCGCATTCTCCGTAGTGTAGCGGATCAAGCCCTTGGGGTATCCCATCTTGTCCATCACCTGGTCACAGACATCGACGCAGGCAGCACAACCGATGCACTGATACTGCAGCCCGTCGCGGATGTCGATGCCGGTAGGGCAGACCTGTACGCAGAGCGTACAGTCGATGCAGTCGCCAAGCCCCTTGGCCTTGTAGTCCTCGTCACGCTTGCGCGAACCGCGCGGCTCGCCACGCCCCTCGTCGTAGGAAATCACGAGCGTGTTGCGATCGAACATCGCACTCTGGAAGCGCGCATACGGACACATATAGATGCACACCTGCTCGCGCATCCAGCCGGCGTTTCCGTAGGTGGCAAAGCCGTAGAACAGTATCCAGAAAGTCTCCCACGGGCCGGTCTGCAAATGAAGCAGCTTCACGGCCAGCTCGTGGATGGGCGTGAAATAGCCGACGAAGGTGAAACCCGTCCACAGGGAGAACAGGATCCACACCACGTGCTTGCCGCCCTTGATAGCGAGTTTGCGCGCAGACCACGGCGCCTTGTCGAGCTTCATCTGTCGGGGACGGTCGCCCTCGATACGGCGCTCAATCCAGAGAAAGACTTCGGTCCACACGGTCTGGGGGCAGGCATAGCCGCACCACAAACGCCCGGCCAACGTGGTGAAGAGGAACAGGGCCAATGCCGCCACCACCAGTAGCATGGCCAGAAAGAAGAAGTCCTGGGGCCAGAAGGTGAGGCCGAAAATGTGAAACTTGCGTGCCGGGAGATCGAACAGCACGAGCTGCTGACCGTTCCAGTGCAACCAGGGAATGACGTAGTACAGCCCCAGCAGGGCCAGCACCGCCGCGACGCGCAGGCGCGCGAACATGCCGTGCACTTCGCGCGGGTAGATCTTCTCCCGCTTCTTGTAGATTTCGGCCTGGACCTCGTCCGGGGCGTTGGTGGTCTTCTGGCTCATGCGGGACGCACTAGCGTTGATGGCCCTGACCGCGGTTGAACTCGTCGCAGGGCTTTCGGAAATAGCAGGTCAGTGCACAGGAAGTGGAGGTGAGCATCCAGAACAGGAAAAAGCCGATGCTGTAGGCCTCCAGGCGCTCCAGCTGTTCGACTCCGAGCAGCATACCCAGGTCCACCGGGTCGAAGGCGGTGAAGAACAGGATGGTGGCGACCCCGGCCGTGAGGAAGGATGGCCAGAGTACGGACACCACCTTCTGGATACGCGGGATATCCTTCAGCTGTTCTTCGTGACCCATGATGCGCTCCTCCCGCGGCCTCAGGGTTGGGACAGGCTGTAGACGTAGGCCGCGAGAACGTGCACCTTCTCCTCGCCCAGGAACTCGGCATGTGCCGGCATCTGTCCGTGGCGACCCTCCCGGATTGTCTTTTCGATCACCCCCTGCGACCCACCGTACAACCAGATGTTGTTGGTCAGATCCGGCGCTCCCAAGGCCGTGTTGCCCGTGCCGTCCGCGCCATGACAGGCCATGCACAGACCGAAACGCTCCCGGCCCGCGGCCACCAGCTGCGGGTCGGCCTCGCGCCCACTCAGGCTCACCACGTAGGCGGCGACCTCCTTCACTCCCTGCTCGCCGAGCGCGGCACCGAAGGGCGGCATCACGCCGTTGCGGCCGTTGAGGATGGAAGCCTTGATCGACTCGGGATCACCGCCCCATTGCCATTCGCCATCCGCCAGGTTCGGAAAGCCGGGCGCCCCACGCGCGTCCGAGCCGTGGCATTGCGAGCAATAGGTCAGGAACAGGTTCTGTCCCATCTGGCGTGCCTCGGGATCGGCCGCCAGGGCGGCGAGATCCTGGTTCGCGTACTGGGCGAAGATCGGCCCGTAGGTTTCCTCGGCCCTCGCCATCTCCTGCTCGTACTGCTGGGTCTGGCTCCAGCCGAGCACACCCTGAAAGTTGCCGAGACCCGGGTAGAGGATGAAGTACACCACCGCGAAGATCAGGGTGAGATAGAACAGCCACAGCCACCAGCGCGGCAACGGGTTGTTGTACTCGCGCAGGCCGTCCCACACGTGGCCCGTGGTGTCCTCGGTGCCTGCCGCGGCCGGACCCGACTTCGCGCTGAAGCGGATCAGCCACCAGCAGCCGAGCAGGTTGATGACGGTAATGGCGATAACCCACCAGTGAAAGAAAGCGCTCATGTTCAATCCTCCTCCCGCGTACGGGATGACTGGTCGTCCTCGAGGGGCAGGCGCGAGGCTTCGTCGAAGTCACGCTTGCGCCGGCCGCTCCAGGCCCAGATCACGATGCCGATGAAAATGACCAGCAACACCACGGTGTAGATGCTGTGAAAGGTCGCCCCGTCCATGCTGGTCACCGCTGCTGGATCGCGGTGCCGAGCACCTGCAGGTAGGCGATCAGGGCCTCCATCTCGGTCTTTCCCTCGACCGCGGCGGCAGCGCCCTCGATCTCATCGTCCGTGTACGGCACGCCCAGGGTTTGCATCACCTTGAGCTTCTTCGGCGTTACCTCGTGATCGACGAGGTTCTTCTCCAACCAGGGGAAGCCCGGCATGTTGGACTCCGGCACCACGTCGCGCGGATTGATCAGATGCACGCGGTGCCACTCGTCCGAGTAGCGACCACCCACGCGCGCCAGATCCGGCCCGGTACGCTTGGAACCCCACTGGAACGGATGGTCGTAGACGAACTCGCCCGCCACGGAGTAGTGACCGTAGCGCTCGGTCTCGGCGCGGAACGGGCGGATCATCTGCGAGTGGCAGGTGTAGCAGCCTTCACGCACGTAGATGTCGCGACCTTCCAGTTGCAGGGCGCTATAAGGCTTGAGCCCTTCGACCGGCTCGGTGGTCTCGCTCATGAAGAACAGCGGCACGATCTCGGCCAGGCCGCCGAAACTCACCACCACGAGGATGAGCACGGCCATCAGCCCGACGTTCTTTTCAACGATTTCATGACTCATGTCTCGTCTCCTCTCACGCCGGTTGCGGTACCGGGGCCTCTTCGGCCTTCCCGGCGGCAATCGTCTTCCACACGTTGTAGGCCATGAGGAACATGCCAAACACGACCAGCACGCCACCGATGAAACGCACCGTGTAGTAGGGATACATGCGCACCAGCGACTCCGTAAAACTGTAGGTGAGCGTGCCGTCGGCATTCACCGCGCGCCACATCAGGCCCTGCATGACGCCCGCGATCCACATGGAGACGATGTACAGCACCACCCCGATGGTGGTGGTCCAGAAATGCCACTCGATGAGCTTGATGCTGTACATGCGCTCACGGCCGAAGAGCTGCGGGATGAGCACATACAGCGAACCCACCGACACCATCGCCACCCAGCCGAGCGCACCGGAATGAACGTGGCCGATGGTCCAGTCGGTGTAGTGCGACAGGGCGTTGACGGTCTTGATCGACATCATCGGCCCCTCGAAGGTCGACATGCCATAAAACGAGAGCGAAACGATGAGGAAGCGCAGGATCGGGTCGTCCCGCAGTTTGTGCCAGGCCCCCGACAGCGTCATCATGCCGTTGATCATGCCGCCCCAGGACGGGGCCAGCAGCACCAGCGACATCACCATGCCCAGCGACTGCGCCCAGTCCGGCAGCGCGGTGTAGTGCAGGTGATGTGGACCGGCCCACATGTAGATGGCGATCAGCGCCCAGAAGTGCACCACCGACAGGCGATAGGAATACACGGGCCGCCCGGCCTGCTTGGGCACGAAGTAGTACATCATGCCGAGGAAGCCCGCGGTGAGGAAAAAGCCCACCGCGTTGTGCCCGTACCACCACTGCACCATGGCGTCGATGGCCCCGGGATAGACCGAATAGGACTTGGTCAGCGTGACCGGCAATGCTGCGCTGTTGACGACGTGCAGCAGCGCCACGGTGAGGATGAAGGCCCCGTAGAACCAGTTGGCCACGTAGATGTGCTTCACCTTGCGCTTCATGATCGTGCCGAAGAACACGATGGCATAGGACACCCACACCACGGTGATCAGCAGGTCGATGGGCCACTCCAGCTCGGCATATTCCTTGCTGGAGGTAATGCCCAGCGGCAGGGTGATGGCCGCCAGCACGATGACCGCCTGCCAGCCCCAGAAGGTGAAGCCCGCCAGCCTGTCCGAGAACAGCCGCGCGTGACAGGTGCGCTGCACCACGTAATATGAGGTGGCGAACAGGGCCGAGCCGCCAAAGGCGAAGATCACCGCATTGGTATGCAGCGGCCGCAGGCGGCTGTAGGTCAGCCAGGGTATGTCGAAGTTGAGTTCCGGCCAGCGCAGCTGGGCCGCGATATAGACACCGACGAGCATCCCGACGATGCCCCAGACCACCGTCATCACGGCGAACTGGCGCACCACCCGGTAGTTATAGGTCTCCATCGTCTTGCGCCCCCAATGGTTGATACAGACCGACACCCGCGGACATTCCCCAATGACCCGGCGGGCACTACGGGTTTGAGGATGCGCCCATCGGGCGGCGGGCATGTTGACCTGGATCAACTCAAAACTGATGGGGCCATAGATATGGCTTATGCCGGATAGACACTGTTTCTTCCGTGCAAGAAAAAGGCGCGCCCCCTGCGGGACGCGCCTTTCTGGTCTTTCCTGGAAGCGACGGGCTTACTTGGACTGGTCGACCATGTACTCCACGACCTTGCGAACGTCCTCGTCGCTCAGGCTGCCATCGCCGCCGCGCGCCGGCATGGCGCCGATGCCGTTGATCGCGTGGGACACCAGCGTGTCCAGGCCCTGGCTGATGCGCGGGGCCCAGTCACCGTTGTCACCCGTCTTGGGCGCACCCAGCGCACCGGTGGCGTGACAGGCCGCGCAAACCTGGCTGTAGATGTCTTCCGGCGCACGCACGACCGGACCGGTCTGCTTCTCGCCCGACACCACGCTGCCCACCGGCTGGAGCCGCTCTTCGATCGCGGCCGCGCGAATCGTGTTCTCGCCCCCGGCGCTCGTGCCTTCCTCGACCTTCGTCGCCAGGCGAGCCAGCAGGAAGATCACGACGGCGAGCAGCACCAGGATGCCGAGAACCATCATGAACTTCGCCATGAAATTTTTGTCTTCTTGATGCACGTTTTCCTCCTAAATGCCCATGCGTGCAAGGCGCGCGAATCGGGCAACCCAAGTCGGACACCACGGTGAAAAAACAGCCGCGGATTATACGGGAAAAGTCCGACATGCACCAGAATACCGCGTGGCCGGCTGCGCCACGCGTCCGGTCACGCCCAAACCCATGGAATAGTAGGCGATTTTGCCGAAAGAAACCGCTCAGGGACCAGGGTCGCCGTCGGCCTCAGCACGCTCCATGGCCTGTAGCAGGCGGCGCAGATCCCCGGCCAGGCGTCCGGTCTCGTGCTCCGAGAAAATGGCCACCAGCTGCCGGGCCGACTCGGCGCGGCGCTGAAGCGCCCTGTCGACGAGGTCGACGCCAGCGGGGGTCAGACGCACCATCACCTGGCGCCGGTCGCTCGGCGAGGCGACCCGCTCAACGAGCCCACGGGCCTGCAGGCGGTCGAGCCGATGCGTCATGCCGCTGCAGGTCATGATCACGCTGCGCGCCAGCTCCCCGGCCGAGAGCTCGTAGGGTGCCCCCTTGCGTCTCAGGGTGGCCAGCACGTCGAACTCCCAGGGCTGGACGTCGAAGGGGGCGAAGCTGGCCTTGGCCTGCTGCTCGATATAGCGCCCAAGCAGGACGAGCCGCAGGGTGACGGCCGATGCCGTGAGATCGAGATCCGGGCATTCGGCCTGCCATTCCGCCAGCACCCGGTCGACGCGATCAGTTTGAGTATCTTCGTTCATGGGGCGGATGTTACCAGAATGTTTCGACGTTTATTTTTTCGACATCGAAATATTTCTGTGCGATGCTATCGACTATATGTAGTCGCTGGGACGGCACCCGCGGTCGTTCGTCCCAGCGAATGAAGCCAAACGACAACTCTTCCAAGGTGTCCCCCCGATGAAGCGCCTGCTGATCGTCATCGCCCTGCTCCTCGTCATCTTCGGGCCCATCGTCGGCTGGAAGGTGTTCCAGTTCCAGATGATGGGCAAGTTCTTCTCCCAGCCGCAGCCGCCGGCCGTGATCGCCGCCACCGAGGTGCGCGAGGAGACCTGGCTGCCTGCGCTGGACGCCGTCGGTAGCCTGGTGGCGGAGAACGGCATCACCCTGACCACCGAGATGGCCGGCAAGGTCGCGGAGATCCGCACACCGTCGGGTGCCCAGGTCGAGCAGGATGACGTCATCATCACCCTGGACGACCATGTCGAGCGCGCCGCGTTGGCGGCCCTGCGCGCGGACGCACGCCTGGCCAAGGTCAAGTTCCAGCGCGCCGCCGACCTGCTGCCCCAGCGCGCCATCTCGCGGGCCGAGTACGATGAGCTTCAGGCCGCCTGGGAATCCGCGGAGGCAGTGGCCGCCGCCGAGGCTGCGCGCATCCAGCGCATGACCATCCGCGCGCCCTTCACCGGACAGGTCGGCATCGTCGATGTGAGCCTCGGGGAGTACCTGCAGCCCGGTGATCCCATCGTCAGCCTGCAGGCGCTGGACCCGATCTTCGTCGACTACACCCTGCCGGAACGCTACTTCCCGCGCCTGGCCGTCGGCCAGAGCGTGAACGCGATGGTGGACTCCCTCCCCGGCGAGACCTACACCGGGCTGGTGACGGCACTGGAATCCGGCATCGACACCGGCACCCGCACGATCAAGGTCCGCGCCACGCTGGCCAACCCCGAGGGCCGGCTACGTCCGGGCATGTTCGCCACGGTGGAGACCATCGAAGGTCGCGAGGAACGCGTGCTCACCGTCCCGCGTACCGCGGTGAGCTTCAACACCTACGGCGATTTCGTCTTCGTCATCGAAGAAGGCGAGGGCGATAACGAGCTCATCGCCAAACGGCGCCAGGTGACCACCGGCGAATCCCGCGAGGGCCGTATCGTGGTCACGCAGGGCGTGGACGCCGGCGAGCGAGTGGTGCGCGCCGGCATCGTCAAGCTGCGTGATGGCCAGCCCGTGACCATTGACAACTCCGTTGAACTCGACGACGCCGGGATCACGACCGAATGAAATTCACCGACATCTTTATCCGGCGGCCGGTACTCGCCACCGTCGTGAGCCTGCTGATACTGCTGGTCGGCCTGCGCTCACTGGGCATGCTCGACGTGCGCCAGTACCCGGAGATGAAAAACACGGTGGTCACCGTGACCACCGCCTACCCGGGCGCCAATTCCGAGCTGATCCAGGGCTTCATCACCACGCCCTTGCAGCAGGCCATCGCCGAGGCCAACGGTATCGACTACCTGTTCGCCACCAGCTCGCAGGGGGTCTCGAAGATCGAGGCCTACATGCAGCTCAACTACGATCCCAACGCCGCAGTGGCCGAGATCCAGGCCAAGGTCGCCAGCCAGCGTAACGTGCTGCCTGCCGAGGCCGAAAGCCCGGTGATCGACTCCACCACAGGTGATTCCACGGCGCTCATGTACGTCGCCTTCTTCAGCGACGAGGTACCGCGCCCGCAGGTCACCGACTACGTACTGCGCGTGGTCCAGCCCCAGTTGCAGGCGCTCCCCGGTGTGGCCAAGGCGCAGCTCTTCGGCCAGCAGTTCGCCATGCGCGTCTGGCTCGACCCCAGACGCATGGCCGCGCTCAACATCACCGCCGAGGAAGTTGCCGGCGTGCTGCGCGAGAACAACTACCAGGCCGGCATCGGCGCCACCAAGGACAAGTACGTCTCCATCGTGCTCACCGCCAACACGGATGTCAGCAACCCGGCGGACTTCAACAACCTGGTGGTGCGTCACGAGGGCGGCTCACTGGTGCGCCTGCGTGACATCGCGCGTACGGAACTGGGCGGGGAAAACTACGATTCCATGGCCTGGTACAGTGGCGTGCCGGCCGCCTTCATCGCCATCGAACCGGCCCCTGGCGCCAACCCACTGACCGTGGCGGGCCTGGTCAACGTCGAGATCCCGAAGATCCGCGCGCAGTTACCCAAGGGTATCAACGTGCGTATCCCCTACGATGCCAGCCGCTTCATCGAGGACTCCATCGACGAGGTCTACAAGACCATCGGCGAGGCGGTGCTCATCGTGCTGTTCGTCATCTTCCTCACCCTGGGTTCCTGGCGCGCAGCCATCGTCCCGGCCGTCGCCGTGCCGCTGTCGCTGATCGGGGCGGCGTTCATCATGCTCGCCCTCGGCTATTCGCTGAACCTGCTCACCCTGCTATCCATGGTACTGGCCATCGGCCTGGTGGTGGATGACGCCATCATCGTGGTGGAGAATATCCATCGTCACATCGAGGAAGGCATGAGCCGCTTCGACGCCGCGATCCAGGGTGCACGTGAGCTGGCCATGCCCATCATCGCCATGACCACCACCCTGCTGGCCGTCTACGCCCCGATCGGGTTCATGGGCGGCATCACCGGCGCCCTGTTCACCGAGTTCGCCTTCACGCTCACCGCCGCCGTACTCATCTCCGGGGTGGTGGCGCTCACGCTCTCCCCCATGCTCTCGGCCAAGGTACTCAAGCCCCACGGCAGTGAGGGCAAGTTCGAGCAAATCGTCGAACACCGGTTCAACCGGCTTTCCGACGGCTACCTGCGTTATCTGAAGCCCAACCTCGATTCGATTGTTCCGCCCATCGTCTTCGGCCTGGCCATCCTGGTCTCCATCCCGGCTCTCTGGCTGACGGCGAAACCGGAACTCGCACCGGACGAGGACCAGGGCATCATCTTCTTCATGGCCAACGCACCGCGCACCGCAACCCTGGACTATCACGAGGCCTATGCCCGGGAGATCCAGGACCGCTTCGAGCAGGTCCCGGAGTACACCGACGGCTTCATGATCCTGGGCATGACCCCCGACACCACCTTCGGCGGCTTCAAGATGTCGCCGGAGAGCGAGCGCGAGCGCAGCCAGCACGAGGTCATGCCCGAGCTGCAAGGCACGCTGGCCGGGATTGCCGGCTACAACACCGCGGCCTTCCCGCGCCCGAGCATCCCGGGCTCAAGCGGCGGCCTGCCGGTGCAGTTCGTGCTCACCTCCGACCGCCCTCACGAGGAAATCGCCGAGTACGCCGACCAGATCATCGGACGGGCCATGGGCAGCGGCCAGTTCATGTTCCTGAAGAAGTCGGTGGAAATCGATCGACCGGTGATCACCATCGACATCGATCGCAACCGCGCCGGTGACCTGGGCATCAGCATGGGCGAGATCGGGCGCAGCCTGGGCGCCATGCTCGGCGGCGGCTACGTGAACCGCTTCAACCTGGAAGGCCGCAGCTACAAGGTCATCCCGCAGGTCGAGCGCGAGTTCCGGCTCACCGCCGAGATGCTCAAGGACTACTACGTGCGCTCCGGCACCGGCGCGCTGGTGCCGCTGTCCACCATCGCCACCCTCAAGCGTGGCGTGGAGCCCTCGGACCGCACGCAGTTCCAGCAGCTCAATTCGATTACCGTCGAGGGCGTAGCCTTCCCGGGTGTCGCGCAGGGCACCGCACTGGAGTTTCTGGAGACCACGTCCGCCGAGGTGCTGCCGCGCGGTTACGGCTACGACTACCGGGGCAGCTCGAGACAGTACGCCACGGAGGGATCGGCGCTGGCCACCACCTTCATGCTCGCGATTATCGTGATCTACCTGGTGCTCGCGGCCCAGTTTGAAAGCTGGCGCGACCCGCTCATCGTCATGGTCTCGGTGCCGATGGCCATCGCTGGCGCCCTGATCTTCATCAACCTCGGCTTCTGGTCGATGAGCATCAACATCTACACGCAGGTCGGCCTTATCACCCTCGTCGGCGTGATCGCCAAGCACGGCATCCTGATCGTCGAGTTTGCCAACCAGCTACAGGTTCGCGATGGCCTGTCCAAGCGCAAGGCGGTGGAACAGGCTGCCGCCATGCGCCTGCGCCCCATCATCATGACCTCGGCCGCGCTGATCGTGGCCATGATCCCGCTGCTCCTGGCCAGCGGTCCGGGTGCGGTGAGCCGCTTCCACATCGGCCTGACCATCGTCGCGGGCCTGGGCATCGGCACGCTGTTCACCCTGTTCGTGCTGCCCGCGTTCTACCTGCTCATTGCCCGTGATCACAGCAAGCTGCGCGGGCAGACCAGTTGAAACCCACGCTCACAGGCATGAACACAAAGGCCCACCGCATCAATCTGGATGCGGTGGGCCTTTTGCCTTGTAGGCATCCGGTTACTGTGCTTGAATCCATAACAACGCTCAAGACCGTTTCATCAGGCCAGTGGAGCCGGGCGCGCACCAAGAAGGCCAAGTCATGGACATTGCTGCAGAGAGCCCCAGCACCATGTCGATGATCATTACGGGGCCTCTCCGCTCCCCCCTTCACCAACGTATCGGCATCATCCGGATACCACGGCAGGTAAGCACATGGACAAGCTTCGCACCCCTGTCTTTATCACCGCCCTTGTCGTCATGGCCCTTGTGGTCCTCATCGAGCTGGGCTCGACGGCCTACCTGGGCGAATTCGAACCAGGTCAGCAGGACCTGCCAACACCCGGCCTGGGCATTGTCTATCTGGCCCTGCTCGACGGCCTCATACTCTTTACTGTCGGGCTGATCGGGCTCTCATTACTTCTTCCTGAGCGCATACACGGACGGCTCCAGGGCATCACCACCTTCTTCTTCTCGCTGGTGGTGCTGATTCTGGCTATCACGATGATCTTCATCGCCATTGGCCTGCTCATGCTCATGGTGACACTGCTGATGGCCGCACCCTTCGGCACGCTGGCCTATCTAGCCACCTACGCCAACTTCGAAGTCGGCGCGGCACAGGCCACCCTGGGAAGCATCATGACACTCAAGATCGCCTTCGCCGTACTCCTGGTGCTCGCACACCAGCGATTCCTCGAGAACAAGGGACTGGTACTGATCGTGCTCAGCTCGTTGCTGGCCAACGTGGTGATTGCATTCACGCATGCATTTCCACGTTTCCTGGTCAGCATCACCGATGACATCGGTGCCATCATCGTCGCCATCCTGGCTGCCATCTGGGCACTTGTATTCCTGATCGGATCGATCCCGGCCGTGATCAAGGCATTACGCATAGATCGGGCAGTGAGCTGAGAATCGGCCGTCAGCGCAGCTTCAATCTGAGCTCGCGTCTCGGATTCGCAGTACACCCCTTGCAATCCAACACCAGCACACCACCCTTTCGCATCACTGCCAGGCCCACCGGTTTTCCTTCCTCCTGGCGGATCCAGCAGACAGTAGCTGATGAATCTTCTTCCTCTCCTGCAGGCCGGTAAGCGACCTCCAGTCGCGGCGAACCCGTGACATTGACATAAGGGACACAGGGTGTATCGAGGGCATACCCACCCTCCCCCTGTTCAAACGACCGCAGCCATACGGGGGTTGAACCTCCCTCAACGCCAATCTCCAGCTTGCGATAGTCGTGTTTGTTCGACCCCCTGATATCCAGCCGGCACGACGGCTTCGCCTGGGTCAGCACCACGCCTTCACTGGCACGCTGTGCATTGCAGGAAAGGCGCTTGACCTCGACACGGGGCGAGCTGCCTCTGAACAACCGATCCAGCCGACCGGCTACTGTCGCCTCGAGATCCTCCATGGTCACCTCTACACTGTCATTACGACTCATGCCCGCACCAAGCGCGACCAGATAAAGCACCGTGATGAGGCCCAGAACCACGATGATCATGACGAGATTTTTCTTGTTCATGACGATGCCGCCCCGCGCCCCTACAGGCGCGGCACGCAGCTCCTTATTGTGAAGGGATATGGATCACGCCTGGTTGCAGAGGCAGGGGAGTGATCACAAACGGTTTTTTCCAGGTCATGTATCTGATCCGCATCACCCCCGGGCTTGCGCCGATCTCCGCCGTGAAGGCGAAGGCGGCGTAACGTCCCTCGCTGGTCCTGGCACACACCCAGGTTCCGGCACGCAGACGCGTGACATCGATGACGCCTGCAGAGAGCGAGGCATCCTTGCAGGCGAAGTAATCCGGCTGATTCGCCCCCATGACCCGGAAGGTCGCACCGTTCTCCGGCGCCAGGTATCGCCGCGTTGCCGTCTCTGCACGAAACCAGAAATCAGAGCCATTGTTCGTCTCTGCCCCGGTATCCAGATCCCCGTGCCAGGTCTGACGTACCGAGAAACTCCCCTGCTTGTGGATTCCCGGCGCCACCGGCTCCGCCTTGGCGAGCACGACCGAGACACTGGCCTCCCTGGGCAGGGTCGTCCCTGCCGAAGGCGTCTGGCGCAGCACCGTCCCGGCCGTTGCCGAGGCATTGACCTCTGCAGTGACATTCCCCAGCTTCAGCCCGGCCGCCTCGAGCTGCGTTGTTGCGGCAGCCTTTGTCAGGCCACCAAGATCGGGCACCGTCGCGATCATGTCAGCCTCTGCGACCACGATCGAGACACTGGACTTCTTCGCTACGCGCTCCCCTGCCGGAGGGTCCTGTCTCAGCACGATGTCAGGCGCGACGTCCTCACTGATCTCTCGCGTGACATCACCGCGCGTCAGACCAGCGGCATCGATCTCATCTGCCGCCTCGGGCTGGGACAGGCCGACCAGATCGGGCACGGTGGCCTTCGTAAACTGGCTGACTGCCCACCAGGTAACGCCACCAACCACCAGAACGGCGAGAATCACGGCGATGATCCACCAGGGGAACGGTTTCTTCTCCTCCGTGACGACCGGTTTCTCTTTTACCTCGAAGGCGATTCCGTCCCCAGTCGTGTAATCCTCACTCGGTGCATCCGTGGAATACACCTCGACACGGAAGGTATACTTTCCTGCCGGCGCATCACCCGCCTGTATGGGCACGGTGAGCTGAATCGTCTTGTCCGGCTCGAGATCCCATTCCTGCTGACGCTCGTTGGCAGGAAGATGGATCTTTCCTATCCAGCCAGCTTCTGCGGGCGCATCCATGTGCACGCGCGCACCGATACGCAAACGCCGGCCACTCACGTTGTGTACGTTGATGACGTGTTGTGCAACTCCGCTGTCATCACATACCACGCTGGTGGTAGCCGCCCTGATTTCGACGATACTGGCCATGCCTTACTCCCTGATCAGGTATTGTATACGAGTTCGTAGGTCACATACACCGGCTTTTCCTGCTCGAGAATTCGCTCGACAAGCGAACGGTGAGGAGCAGCGGCTGGCGGCGCACTCACCCTGATATGAAATGGCAGGGGCAAACCATGCTCGTCCGCCACCTGCTCATCGATATGAAACCCCTGCAAGCCGGTTGCCACCTCCAGGAACCGGCGCAGGCCTTTGCGCGTGCCCCGCCACTGCGAAAGCTCGATGGCGGCGGCTATCAACTCGCGCAGATGTCCGACACCGGTCGATAATGTCTGCGTCTCGCCCAGATCACCCTCACTCTCCCTGGCGTACTCCGGGAAGAACCGATCCAGGTCGACCCAGGACGCCAACACAGGCACCATCGCATCAGGCGTGCGGTAGGGATCGAAATACCGGTCCACATCACGCAACACCTCTTCTGACGGCCCGTGCAGTGACTCCATGACCTCGAGCAGGGCAGGCAGAACCCCCCCCGGATGCAGGGTGCGTCGAAACACCTCGGGCAGAAGCGACTCAATCGTGCTGGAGTTCATCTTCGCCTATCACCTTTATCTCGTGCTCACCCGAACAGAAGAGCCAGGTAGGCGGCAGGGTAACCCGGTCACTGAACGTCCGGGACGAACAGGAATCGAATCTTCCACCACCATCCTCACTGCGGTATATCCCCTTCATCCCGGCCGCCATCAGCCAACGACCATCGGCACTCGCTGCCAGACTATCAACGGGCTCGAACCTGCGAAGCTCCCGTAAAGGGAGCCCACCATTAACGCTGGATGCCTTCCAGCCCGCGTTGCGCGCCTCCAGGTCGAGTGACAGCACGCCGCCACGCTGCGTGGCGGCGTAGGCCCTGTTCCCCACGAAGGCAAGAAAGCGACAACTGCTGGCATCCCAGTCCTTGCCAAAGCCGATCCATCCTTCCGGATTGTCTTCTGCACCGGTCAGCAGCCAGCGGGAACAGCCCTTGCCCGGATCGTCACCCACTGCTGCCATTCCTGCCCAGATGTATCGCCGCAAGCCCACATGCTGCACCTCAAGCACGCGCACCTCCTCGTTCCTGAGGCCAATATTGGTGAAGGTCCGTGACTGACCACCCTGGTGGGAGAGGTACACACCCTTTTTGCCGCGTGCGGCGACTGCCACGCTGACGCCACCCATTGCATCACTCGATACCGCGACATTGTAGAACCCCAGACCGAGATCATCCGGTGCGACTACCAGCTGCTCCGGCACGGCGGCTTCCTGCACCCTCACATAGTAAAGGCCGGCTTCGGTGGCGAGCATCAGGCCGGGTGTATCGTTCTGTTCGACCCATGCCATGTCGTAGATCTGAAAATCGGTACGGGGACCGGCTTTCCAGCTATCGCCGCAATCCGTGGAGAAATAGACGCGCGATGACTGGGTCTCCCCGGGAACCTGGGTCACCACGGCGAGAAAGCCGGCACGCGCCGGACGCCGCCCCGACTCGGTAGGCGTAGCCGCTTCGCGCGGATAGGGCTTCAACAGCACGGGCGTCTCGTCCTCGAAGCGTCGTAACTGCTCCCAGCCCTCGCCGTTGTTCATCGAACGATAAACTGCATCCCCTGCTGCGGCATACCACGTACTTGGCTGGAAGGCATCCACCGTCACGGCCCGCACCTCTGCATCTGGTGCATAATCGACCTGCAGGGTGAGATCATCGACGGTACGCACCCCAGGTTCGGAACTGAGCACCTTGTACACATGCCAGTTGGTCAGCGCATGGCCGAAAGGCCACGCGGCAACACCGCTCTCTGTCGCCAGGGGACTGAGGGTTCGATTGAGACGGCGCATGACTCGTGTACGCACGGCATCCGGGTCTTCCTCGCGATAGACCACGACGGTCGCCTTGACGACCACCTGCTTGTAGCGGGCCCAGGACAGCAGACACTGGGTGCCGAGTGGACGGCGCTCATCGAGCGTCTTCTGCAATGCTGCCAATGAACTGGCATTTTCATGGGCATGCAATTGCTCGAGGGTAACCCGGTCGCCGGACCAGAGCTGAGCTGGCACAGATGGCACGAGCACCAGTTCGGCCGCCCCCGGCTGCGCATGGCGCCAGATGGCAGCACGCGTAAAGGCCCTGGCGCGAGCCACTGCCCCCGAACTCCGCTCGGCGAGCATCTCGAAGTCACGCGCCGTCACGGCACGATGTAACGCGTGTATCTCCTGTGCTCCGCGGCGCATGGCGTTATCCAGTGTCTCGGTCGCTCTCCCCCCGCTGGCCGGCACCGGGTTTGTCACCTGCACGCCCTGAATCGCATCCTTGAGCTGGGTGAGCGTCTGCGCCGTCACATTTCCCGTATCACCCCCGCCGTGCAGATACCAGGCGCGAATCTCCGCATCCTTCGGCGGAATCTCAGCAAGGGCCTGTGCCTCGCCGAGGCCTCCTTCGCCACTCAGATGAATGGCCGGAGCGAACTGAATCAACCCGCTCAGGCGATCGGCGACGAACACGAACCGATCTTCCACCGGATCACTGAAGTTTTGCACCTCGCGCCAGATCCGGAATGCCTTGCCTTCGTATCTCAGGGCCGGGGTATCCGAACCCAGTTCACTGGCATCGACTTCCACCCCGACCACCAGTTGCAGGCGTGGATCGGTGGCAGCCACGACGGGGGTCTGACGCAGTCGAAGCAACTGACCGGGCAACCCGGTACCATGACCCAGGAGCTCGGCATCAATCATCGAGGCATGAAACCCGGGCACGTCCACCTCGGTCGCCCCGGCCTCGATCGTGGCCGACTCCAGCGTAACGAACACCGGGGCATCCGCACCGCCCGCTGCAGACACGCGTGTACCACGCGGTATCGTCACTGCCTTTTCACGAGCGCGTGCCAGACTGAAACGCAACTGCGTGGAGGCGGCAGACGGTGCATACAGCTTCACGCCAATCAGCCGCAGAAATTCGATGTACGCCTTTTCCGGCAGGCGGTTGAGGCGATACAACATGGTTTCGGTCAGGTGGGCAAAGACGTCCACCAGCACCATGCCCGGATCGCCTGGCGACCGGTCGCTCCACTCAGGGCAACGCTGGTCGATGACATGCAGTGCATCGGCGACCAGCTGTTCGAAATCGCGATCATCGAGATTGGGCGAACGGAGCGGCATCAAATCTCTCCCTGTTCCAGCATGACACTCATGGTTAACGCATCCTGCTGTAGCGTGCGGCGCACGCGATATGACAGCCAGACATCCATACGCTGTGCCTCCTCCTGGTTGGCCGTCGCATCCACATCCAGCACATCCACACGCGGCTCCCATCGCTCGATTGCGCGTCGCACATAGTGGATCGCAAGACCATGCGTGGTGGCATCGTTTGGTGCGAATGCCAGGCGATATAGTTCGCAGCCATAATCGGGGCGCATCACACGCTCACCAGGCCTGGTTGTGATCAGCAATAGCAGGGACTGTCGCACCGAGGCCGCCTCACTGACCATGGCGATCGCGCCGGTACGCGAAACCCCGATACCTCGACCATCGACAGGAGCATCGAAATCCGGATGTACAAAACGCCAGGCCCGGTAGCGTTCCATCAGCGCCTTTCCTCCACGAGATCCTGGCCACTTTGCCGCACCTTGTACTCGACGGTTCCCGGCGGTGTCCCGTCGGTGAGCCCCGTTACGGTATCCAGGCAGACGGGGCGACCGTCGATGCGAATTAGCGCGGAATAACCCTGCTTTACCTTCAATGTGGCCGTGCATGGCTTGATGGCCGGCCCCACGTTCGGGCATCCGACGATTGGGCGAGCTTCCGGGTCGGTTGCAACGAGCACCCTTCTGTGCCCGATGCTGACCAGGCCCTGTGTCGCCACAATACCCACCAGTCCCGTCTCATGGGCACAGACCAGAACGGCATCTTCCGTCAGCCAACGCATCATGCACTCTCGAAATCTATGGACTTGCCGCGAATGGTGATCGCCCGCCCCGGGGCATCGATCTCCAGGTCCACCTCGGCGTGCAGTCGTACACGATGGGAGGAAAGCTCGATAAAACTGCCATCACTGTTGCCAGCCCGCAGACGATCCGGCGCGAGCTCCAGGAACTCACCGCTGTCGTTCTTCACTGTTACGCGATGCCGTCCGTCATCGAGAGTCAGGTGCTGACCGCCGGGTGTCCGAAACAGAAAGCGCTCGACGACACCGGCTGCCACGCCGGCATCATCCGGCGGAGTCACTTCACCGTACAAACCGCCCATCACCACGCCCTGGGCGGGGTCGTCATCTGCAAACATGACCAATACGCGATCGCCTGTGTCGGGCAAGGCGACAAGGCCCTTCTCCCTGCCTGCACCCGGGAGCAGTACCTGCAACCAGAGCGAGTTGGTGTCTGCGAACCCTGGCAGGCTCACCCGCACACGGCCCAGACCCTGTGGATCGTCGACATCGGTTACCAGGCCGATGGTCATGTTGCCCTGATCGGGCAATATCGCTGACTCGACCACCGATGTGTCGATCTCGGTGAGATAGCCGCGACGGCGGTCGATGCGATGCCTGACGCCTGCAAGTACATAGCGCCCGTTCACGGCAGCCGCCAGGCCGCTTACCTGCAAAACCATACCGGGATGTAACGCAGGATCGCCGGCGGCCACGCCAGTCAGCACCACCTCGTTGGCATGTCGTCGATCGAGCTCGGCCTGGGCCAGGGCATCGGCCTGGGCCGCATCCTGCAGGGCACGGCCCGCCAGGCTACGCACCGGCTCGCCGCCAACGCGCTCAGGTTCGGCAGTGGCCGCAACACGCCGTCCGGACCGGGCGGCTGTGGCATGTCCGGGGCGTGGCGCCGCCTGCCAGGGATCCCAGGCATGGACATCGACACTACGGCAGGCC
>OMKS01001107.1_pt1 | contig 24695 bp, 24 predicted proteins | sample 1674721 | NCBI WGS metagenome assembly OMKS01 (sample SAMN06264996, study PRJEB25208) | sediment metagenome | isolation source: hot spring sediment | place: USA: California | collected 2014-09-02
CTAGCTTTAATCATCCAAAGAGTTGGGCCTTCTTCGCGATATAAGTTTTGCTTTTGAGGAGCCATAGGCTTAGTCAACTCTTTGCTCGGCGTTTATTAATAACTTCATCCCATTATACTATTTGTGCCGTTTATGGTACAAGCAGAGTCTAATGGAGGCGCGAGCGACGTGGCGATCCCTGAGATTGTTTCGGTCGTTTATCCGGCCTCGCAATAACATAATCCATTATTCTCTGCGCTTTAAATATCTCTTGACAAGCCTATTTTGGTTATTCTAACTCCAATATCCATCAATCAACAGATAATCTGCCTTATCGAACAATAGCGTTAAGCGGCTTAATTAATACGGAGGACTAAAAATGCAGAAAGCTGAAAAATTAAGAAAAACAATTGTCAGCAAGGCGGTGCGCAACATCAAAAGAGGATACGCTGATGACGATTCAAAACGGGGAATGTACCGCGAGGAAATCCGCCTGGATTTACAGCGCTCGCGGCTGATGACGGAATCCTACAAACAGACCGACGGAGAGCCCATGGTTATCCGCCGCGCCAAGGCGCTGGCCAATATTCTGGATAATATGGATATCTTCATCCGCGAGCATGAACGCATTGTCGGTTATCAGACATCCGACACTAACGGTATTTATCATCCCATCGACCAGAACTGGAAATCGGTGCAGCGCCTGGTCGGAAGCGAAGCCGGAAAAAGCCTGCTGGATGAAAAAGGCAGAAAGGAACTCGACGAGCTGTGCGCTTACTGGAAGGGCAAATCCATGAGCGACCGCCATCAGGAAATCCTGCCGGACGAACTTAAAAAATACTGGACGTACGAAGGCACGTTTTTATGGAGCCAGTTGTCGGAGCTGGGTATCCCCGATTACGAAAATCTTTTCCAAACCGGCCTCAAAGGACGTATAAATTTCGCGCGGGACAGAATCGCCGAAATCGGCCGGACAGTTCCCGTGGATTATGTGGAGCAAAAAGAATTTTTGCAATCAGTAATCATCGCGCTGGAAGCGGTTATCCGCTTTGGCAAGCGTTATTCAGAGCTGGCCAAAAAAATGGCAGCCAAAGAAATAAATGAGAAACGTAAGGCGGAACTCGAAGAAGTGGCGCGTATCTGCGCGCACGTGCCGGAAAATCCACCAAGCACTTTCGCGGAAGCGGTGCAGTTTTTCTTCTTTATTCATTTAATCCGCTATCTCGAGTACTCCACATTGGGCGTGGGCATCCGCGTGGATCAGCTTTTCGGTCCATTCTATGAAAAGGACGTCAAGGAAGGACGTCTCACTAAAGAAGACGCGCTCGACATCATGCAGCTTCTTTTCATCAAACTAAACGAACTGGGGCTGGTTTATTCGCCGACGGTAAGTTCCGTCTACGGCGGCGTGGCGTCCTTGCAGGCGGTGACCATCGGCGGCATCGATAAAAACGGCAATGATATCACCAACGATCTGACGTATCTCACGCTGGAGGCGGCGCGGCAACTGCAACTTATCGAACCAAGCATCTGCCTGCGCGTGCACGATAAAACACCAGAGGAAGTTTACGACAAAGCGATAGAAGTCATCAAAACCGGCATCGGCTATCCTTCTCTTTTCAACGACGAAGCACTCGCGCCGCTCTTCGCGCGCTGGGGCGTGCCGCCCGAAGATATTAAGAATTACGCGGTTACCGGCTGCGTATATATCGAAATTCCCGGCAAAAACGTGATGCGCCGTTCCGTCGGTTATTTTGTTTTAACAAAATGTCTGTGGTGGGCGCTGCACCAGGGCGTTAATCCCCAAACAGGCGAACAGCACGGCGCGCGCACGCCCGATCCCGCCACGTTTAAATCGTGGGAAGATTTACTTGACGCCTATCTGGAACAGGTCAGATTTTTCACCACCAAAATGGAACAGCTCGAAAGAATCAATCTGGAGCTTTGCGAAAAATACCTGCCGCGGCCGTTCTATTCCGCCGTGGTGGAAGGCTGTATTGAATCCGGCAAGGAATGCCGCAAATGGGTTTATCCTTCCATGCTGCATCACTTCACGCAGGTAATCGGCGGAACAAATGTGGCTGACGCCATCACCGCCGTGCGTAAGGTTGTTTTTGAAGACAAACTGGTAACGTTGCCGGAACTCATAAAAATCATGGATAACAACTGGGCGGGACGCGAAGACATCCGCCAGACCTGCCTTAACGCCCCCAAATTCGGCAACGACGATGACTACGCCGATTTAATCGCCAAAGAAGTGCAGCGTCGCGGCGAAGAAGCCATGGAATCAATAAAAGACCGCTACGGCTTTGCCAACCGCGGCGACGGCAGCGCCGTATCCGCCACTTACGGCCTGGCGATCGATACGCCGGCCACACCCGACGGACGCCTGGACGGTGAACCTTTCGCCGATTCAACTCTGGCGCCCTGCCCCGGCCGTGACAAAAAAGGCCCCACGGCGGTTTTGAATTCCTGCGCCAAAATTACCGCGGAAGAAACATACAACCATCTGCTGAATCAGAAATTTTCACCCAAGTTCCTGGAAGATGATTTAAAACCCGCATTCATGGGCTATCTTAAAACCTGGAAGGAACTCAATGTGCCGCATATCCAGTTTAATGTGGTGGACAAAAAGACGCTGCAGACGGCACAGGAGTATCCGGAAAAATACGCCGACATGATTGTCCGCGTGGCCGGATTCAGCGCCTACTTTGTCGATTTATCCCGCGGCCTGCAGGATCACATCATCGCCAGAACGGAGCAGAGCTTAAGATAAATTAATAAATGGATTCTTCACTTCTACGCAGCCCGGAAAAGGGAGTTGTTTTCAACATTCAGCGCTTCAGCGTGCATGACGGCCCGGGTATCAGAACCACGGTTTTTCTGAAAGGCTGCCCACTCGGCTGTCTTTGGTGCTCCAATCCCGAATCGCAAGATTTCGCTGCCGAACTAATGACGCGCGATATTCTCTGCACGGGCTGCGGCGCGTGCGTAAAAATCTGCCCCGAAGACGCGATAACCATCACCAGAAAAACAGGCAGAATAATCGACCGCAAAAAATGCAACAATTGCATGCTATGCGTTGATGTCTGCGCTTATCAGTCGCTGACGGCTTGCGGAAAAGAAATGAGCGCGGAAGAAATCGTTACAGAAGTTTTAAAAGACAAATTGTTTTACAAAAATTCCGGCGGGGGCGTGACTTTATCAGGCGGCGAACCATTATCACAAAGCGGTTTTGCCCTTCAAATTCTGCGACTGTGCAAAAGCAAAGGCCTGCACTCGGCGCTGGACACTTCCGGATACGGGCGCTGGGAGGATCTGGAAAAACTCCTGGAGTTCACCGATTTGCTTCTTTTCGACATTAAGCATCTGGACGAAAAAACACACAAAAAAACCACCGGCGTGGATAATAAAATAATTCTGGATAACTTAAGAAAAGCCGCCGGTAAAGCCCGCCTATGGCTCAGGATGCCTTTGATTGCCGGCTATAACGATGGGGAAGAGCACATAAGAAAAGCGGCTCTTCTGGCCAAAGAAACCGGGGCGCAAAAAATTTCTTTGCTTGCCTATCATGAAGGAGGTAAAAACAAAAGCACACAGATGGGAAAAGCCTACCCGATGCCGGATACGAAAGCACCGGCGGATAGTCATATTCAGTCTCTAAAAGTTCTGATTGAAGAAATGGGACTGGCAGCCACAATCGACAATTAGCCAAAATAATTTTAATACAGCAAAAAATTATATATCCCAGAAGAAAATCACGCCGCTGGCAGGAAATATCCATTCCTTGTCGGATATTTTAACTCTGACGAATTTACCCTTACTGAAAGTTATTACGGGCGAAGGATGCCGGCCGGCAAAAAAACTTTCTTCCCGGACGTTTTTTAATCCCGCTTTCCCGTAACTGAATTTAATGTTCACACCCCTGGTGGGATAAACAAGATAGACGGGGAAAAGCTTGTTTTCTTTGGCCTGTTTGGTAACGATTTGAATTTTTATTTTCACTTCTTTGTTCACTTTTTCTTCCAATTGTTCGCCGCCGCACCATACTTCATACCCGTTTTTAGTGTTCTTTTTTTCTATAATCGGCACCTTCTTCCCGTCCACGCTCACGCGTTCGACGCTGAAATCACGCTCGGCGGAAAGCTTCCTCCCGTTGGACAAAAGCCAGCGATATTCACAAAGAGGATTTTCAAAAAGGGCGGCAAGCTGCGCATTATTCGCGGCGCAACCAATCATAAATATATTATCTTTGATTGTTTTTTTATATTCGATTTGCGTGCTGACACGGAAATAATCGCGCGTGTGCGGCATTGCTTTCCCGGCCTGCGGCATTTTTTCTATGTTGATGTTGTAGTTAAAACAGGAACGCAGTTCCAGCTGGCGGTCTTCCTTGCCGAAAAGCGTTTCAAACATTTCATAATATATCGCGTTTCCGAGCTCCTCATTGCGCGCGCGCGCCTGCAGGCTATGGCGGATTATATTGTCGATACGGGAAATGGACTTTTCTTCGCCCGGAATGAATATCCGGCGCAGCCTGGGCTCTATTGCATCGGCTTTCCCTTTCTGCAAAAAAACACGCGGCGCCCTTTTGCCCAGCGCGCAAAGAATTTCATAGCTGATGGTTTTTGCCTTGCCGGCGATTTCATCGGCGCTGATACACTCATTCCCCTGCTTTCCCAGCAAGACAACTTCATCGCCGACCTGGCAATCAGAAATGTGAGTAACATCGATTGTGCACGTATCCATGGAAATCCGCCCGATAACCGGCGCTCGCGCGCCGCGCACCAATGCCTCGCTTTGGTTGGAAAGAATAACGCCGTAGCCGTCTCCATAGCCCACCGGGATCGTCGCAACCCGTGTCGGCTTTGAAGTAACATATGTTCTGCAATAACCGATACCGTGACCTGCCGGAAAATCCTTGAGCAAAACAATACTGGTTTTAAAAGACATCACCGGAGAAATCCTGACTTTGGCTTCCGTGTCAGGCGAAGGATAAATTCCGTAAAGCATCAGCCCCGGCCGCACCATATTTAATTTAAACTGGGGATAATTTATGATGGCGCCGCTGTTTTCAATATGCCGCAGCGGAATCTTTATACCCAAGTGTTCGATATCGGAAAGCAAAGCGGAAAAAAGCCGCCATTGTTCGTCGTTATAGGAAACCATTATTTCGCTGTAGGCTAAATGAGTGAAAACGCCTTCCAAAATTATATTTTTAAACCCCGCCGCATCACGAATCAGCTGCAATGCCTCACTGTACATAACGCCGCCGCGCCCCATGCCTGTATCGACCTCAACGTGTATGGGCATCTTGCGTCCAGATTTTCGCGCTGCTTCTTGGATTTTTCTGGCAAAGAACATGTCCGAGACGGAAGCTGTCAGATTATATTTTATAATATCGGCTATTTCCGCTTCTGTCGACGGCCCCAAAATAACAATGGGCGCTTCAATGCCGCTCACACGCAGCTGAACGCCTTCATCGGCGTTAGCCACTCCCAGCATTTTTGCGCCGTTTTTTACAGCGGCGTTGGATATTTCTATGGCTCCGTGTCCGTAAGCGTCCGCCTTTACGGCAGGCATGAAATCAACCTGAGGGCCGATCAGCTTTTTAATCTCTTTGAGATTCCCGATGAAATTATCGAGGTCAACTTCAACCCAGCTGCGATATTTTTCTTCTTTTTTCAGGGGCATTTTTAAATCCGGTGTTATGTTGTCATTGCTTTGTTTTTCTATTTTCATTCGACAGCCGGGCAGAATAACAAAGCCCAACAACCTGGCCCTATGGAATCGTTCGCTTGCGGAAGCATATCAGAGAGACGACGAAAGTCAAGCCGTCTATACGCTTAAATAAACATCTAAATTCAGGCAATATAAGCTTGAAAGAAAAAAATTTTTAAATTAGAATTCAGCCAGTTCTACGAACAATATATTAAGGAGGAAAAATAAATGGCTCGAGCGAGAACGGGGGATGTTTTGTATTGCGAAGTGTGCGGCCTGACCGTAATTGTAGATGAAGAATGCGGCTGCGCGGATACGGGAGTAATCTGCTGTGAAGAAACGATGATAAATAAAGGGCCTGCTCCGTCGAAACCAAAACCGGCGGCAAAAAAAGCAAAAGCTCAGAACACGAAGCCGGCTAAAAAGAAACCCGCAAAGAAAGCCGTGAAAAAAACAGCAAAGAAAGCTTCAGCAAAAAAGAAACCGGTAAAGAAAAAGAAAAAATAAAAACGCAGAGATTTTTTTACCCTTATAAAGTCCAGCCGCTCGAAATTCCAGCTGCGTTCTTATTGCGTATAAGCCTACAGAAAAAAACGTCCATTGGCCTGTACGCGCATAATTTTATGTTTACGGGCGCTGTTTTATGTGCGGAAGATATGTTTTAATCAGCAACATCGGGCAAATCGCCGAAGAATTTAATTTAAACGAAACAGGTTTAGCAGACCTGAACCGCGGCGATGTTTACCCGGGTAAAAAAGCCTCCTGCATCGTTTCACAAAATAATGAGACCCGCCTGACAAATTTTCTGTGGGGATTCCATCGGGCGTGGAAAAAGCATGCGCCAAAGCCGTTGATCAACGCGCGCGCGGAAACCATATCCGATAAACCGACTTTCCAGGAATCTTTTTACCGCAGAAGATGCCTGATTGCCGCTGATGGATTTTATGAATGGTCCAAAGACAGGAACCAATTTTATTTTTCCATGTTAAACAGCAAGCCCTTCGGTTTGGCTGGCATTTACGAACAAGATGTTTCCCCATCCACAGAAGCTTCTTTCGTCATCATTACAACTTCGGCAAACAAACTCGTCCGGCAAATACATAACCGCATGCCGGTTATCATACCGCGGGAAAAATACCCGCTCTGGCTGGATAATTCAAGATTCGATAAATCCGCACTCACGCAGTTATTCGTCCCGTTTACGGAAGAAAACATGCAGATGCGCGAGGGAACCCTTCAGCATTACAGCAAATAAATTGGTATCCGGATTGGCGGAAGTTTATCGCCCTCGTATAATATTCTTTCCAAAAAAAGACCGGAAGGAGGAGCGGTAAAGCGCGCCGGAAGCTCCGAATAAGAATCAAGAAAAGCTTCAATGTCAGCGCTTGACAATTTACCTCTTCCCGCCTCTACTGTAACGCCCACAATGCGCCTGACCATCTTCCAGAGAAAGTGAGAAGCGACAACACGCAGCGCCAGAATATTTCCGCATTCCTTCAATTCCACATTCTCGACATTAACCGTCGTCGAAAGGTTTTTATCCATTTTTTTGTCGGCAAAAGAACTGAAATCATGAAATCCACGAAAAACTCCCAGCGCTTTTTGCATTCTGCTAAAATCAAGGTTGTCTTTGACCCACCAGACATAACGCTTGCCGAAAGCGGTTCGTCTTTGCGCTATCAAATACAGATAACTGCGGCTTATCGCGTGATGACGCGCGTGAAAACGCGGCGGCACATTCTCCGCCTGCAGCACATTGATGCCCGAAGGAAGATTATCATTTAAATCCATCCGTAATTTCACAGGATTTATTTTCCGGTTAATCTCCAGGTGAGCGACCTGCGCCAAAGCGTGAACACCGGCGTCCGTGCGTCCGGCGCCCTGAACATCCACGTCAGTGTCGAAAATCTCCCGCGCGGTTTTAATTAAAGTCTCCTGAATGCTTCTGGCGTTTTTCTGCGCCTGCCAACCGCGGTAATTCGTCCCGTCATACTCCAAAACGAGCTTATACTTATGCATATTTTCTTACCGCGGCCAGGCCTGATATGGCACCAGAACATTCATGGCCGCCATTCTGTCGAGCATGTATCCGTCGCGCTCGTCTATATTGTTTAACTCATAACCGGGACGCAAGGTAGTAATGACGGCTTGGCCGATTATTTTTCTTCCCGTGTTGCCGTCTTCGTCTTTTGTTCTTATTCCCCAAACATTATGGAAAATAAGCGCGCGGCCACTTTCGTTTCCGATATAGAGCATAACATGGCCCCGGTGCCACAACAGCGTCAAATAAGGTATACCTTTCTCCAGTATAAGCTGTTCCTTTTCTTCCGGAGCAAGTCCCCGCAGATCGATATAATTGCCCACTTCCGTAACCTGGTCCGCCGAATGCCGGGGGAGCCAGATGCCGAATGGCGCGAAAAAATCCCTGGTCATGGCCGAACAATCGCGGTTTCCGTAAAGGCCGCCCCAGCCGTAAGGCTCGCCGATAAGTTCATCGGCAATCTTCGCGGCACTGGCCGGGGTAAAAAGCAACGGTTTGGGAGCCGCATGCTCCTGCGCGACAAAGCCTCTTTTGATTACGGCGTTGCTGTTCGCATCAGCAACGGCAACAAGTATTTCCAGGTAACCCGGAGTTTTGCCGGCCAGAGGGAAAATATGCCCGATTGACGCTCTTAAAATAAAATTACCGTGCTCATTATATATCGATGTCTCATTGACGGTAATCGCGGCGTAGCTGCCCGTCTCCCACTTTTTAATAAAGTCAGCATCAACGCGCGCGCTGTCTTCAATCGGTATCCAGCCAAAGGTAAAATTTGTTTCGATCAAAGCCCATGATTTATCGGCGCTGACATGGCAGACAAAAATAGGCGTGTTAGCGGCCACGGAAGACCTCTGCAGATTATCGAACGGCCATCCGGATCCTTCGCCGTCAGGGCTGTTGAAATGAGCTCCCTGTGTGGGCAAAATGCGAAGATTCGTGTTCCTTGTGGTTATGGCCGGATAAAGGGCGTTTGGATAATTATTCAGGGAGGCGTTCGCCTCAAGTTTTCTCAGCCATTCACGGGAATGCCTCCTTTTGTTTTCGCCATAACCCGGCCTTCTTTTAAATCTTTCAAAATCGTGAAGAACCCTGTCGGTCAAGGCATGAAAAGGCTCCGGCTGATACCAAACGGAAAAATAAATTATATTATAATCTTCGTCCATGCGCGCCTGCATCTGCGGCGTTAATACCTCTGCCGTTTCCGCGGCGCCTGGCTGATAATATGAATGTTCCTGCCGTAAATCGTGCAGGTCTTTGATAACATCCGCACGCTGGAAGCATCCAGCCGGCGTGAAGAAAAATATCATAATAAACAGGAAAATCAATTTTTTCATGAAAAAAACCTTGATTTAATTGCTATGTTTTTTATAATCTTTTTTTAATATTTGAGCAAGATTAAACGGCATTTTTTCACTTTTCACACGCAAGTTCAATAATTTTGTAGCATAAGATAACGAACATTGATATAATTAATAAAAGAGCACGCAATGGAAAGAAAGGAGTTTTTATGTCTGTCAAGGTTTCTTTGAAGGATTTTCCGTTTTTTAAAGATTTCAGCGATGACCAGTTGAGCAAACTGGCTGCTATAGCAAATGAGGAAAATTACGATGCGGAGACACTTCTGTATCAGGCGGGAGATGTCGCCAGAAGTCTCTACATTGTCAAGACAGGCAAAGTAGCTCTTTTTATGAGCACGGGAATGGGGCATAATAAGCCTCCCATGCAGGTTACGGTGGATATGATTACCAAAAGCGAAACGATGGGATGGTCGGCGGTCGTCGAGCCATTCGTTTATACTCTCGGCGCCCGATGCCTCGATAATACAAACTTTCTTGCTTTCGACGCTTTTCAACTGCGCAAACTCATGGAGGAAGATTGTGGATTAGGCTACAAAATCATGCAGGCCGTGGCGAAAGTTATTGCTACGCGTTTGACACACACACGCATAATTTTGGTAGGTGAACGCGGTCTTTCCGTTTTAACCGAATACTAAATTCAGGGAAAAAAACAATGGTGGACAAAGTTATTATCTATGGAAAAGCCGGCTGACCCTATACAGACAGGGCCAGGGAGGCCTTTGGGGAAAAAGCTGTTTACGTAGATATTAAAGCCAGCGCGGACAACCTGGAACAAATGCTGGAAATATCGGGAGGCACGCGGAAGGTCCCTGTTATCGTTGAAAGAGACAAAGTCTCCATCGGATACGGCGGCTCGTGAGGAGTATAAATGCCGGTCGGGAACCGGCTTGAAAAAATTAAGGATAAATTTATGAAAGACCCAAATCTCGAAGAAATTATTGAACGGGCAATTGCCAACGAACAGGAAGCCATTGATTTTTATATAATAAACTTTCACAAATAGTTGCCGATGAATCGGCAAAGGATACTTTGCGCTTCCTTGCCCAAGAAGAAAAACATCACAAAGATTACCTGTTGCGTTATCGGCGCGAAAGTTTTATAGCCAACGCCACCGATACTGATGAAGCGAAGAATTATAAAATAGCGGAATATCTCGAAACTCCCGGAGTTACACCGGATATGGACAGCAAGGACGTTTACCTTGTCGCCGCCGGAAGAGAGCTCAACTCTTATAATTTCTACAAAGGGCTCGCCTCGCTTCATCCGGAAGGAGAAATAAAAGACATGCTTTTAAAAATGGCCGCGCAGGAGTTAAAGCACAAAGAAAAGATGGAATACCTCTACGTCAATACGGCTTTCGTGCAAACTGACGGCGGCTAGTTGTCATTTAAAAGGGTGATTGTCAATTTTAAAGGATCAGGAAAGGAGTTGACCGTTGGAGTATTTCGTGCCGAAAAATATTTTTTTTACAAAAGGAGTGGGCACGCACAAGGATGAGTTGCATTCCTTTGAGCGTGCCTTGAGAGATGCAGGAATTGAAAAATGCAACATCGTGCAGGTTTCCAGTATTTTCCCCCCCAAGTGCAAAGTTATTTCTAAAACACAGGGATTAAAATCATTGGTTCCCGGAGCAATAACATATTGCGTTCTGAGCCGTTGTTGTTCGAATGAACCAAAAAGGCTGCTCGCCGCTTCAGTGGGCTGCGCGATTCCCGCGGACAAATCATCTTACGGCTACATCAGCGAACATCACGCTTTCGGCCAGACAGGAAAGCAGGCCGGCGAATACGCGGAAGACCTGGCCGCGGCGATGTTGGCTTCCACTTTGGGAATCGATTTTGACGTTGATGAAAGCTGGGATGAAAAAAAGGAAATTTTTAAAATCAGCGGCAAAATAGTCCGGACTTTAAACGTCACCCAGTCAACGATATGCCGTAACGACAAGTTCACCACGGTCATCGCGGCCGCGGTTTTTGTTTTTTAAGCAAAAAATATTATGCCTGTAAATTTGATCAATAAAGGCATACCGGAGCTGAAACAGCAGGATGTCGGTGGCGCGCACTTTCCTTATCTTTTTTATGATGGAGGCCCCGGGCATATTGTTTTTGCTCATGCCACCGGTTTTATGCCCTGGCTATGGCATCCGGTAGCAAAAGAATTCACGCCCCAAAGCCGGATTTGGGTTCCTTACATCTGTGATTATCGTGAATGCGATCCGGAAAAGGGAGGCTTGAGCTGGGATATCATCGCCCAGGATTTATCCGTTTTCTGTCGCAAACAAAATATAGAAAAACCTCTGCTCGTCGGTCATTCGATGGGCGCCACTGTGCTGACTATTGCCGCCGCTGATTACGGCATAGAGCCGCGGGGCATGATTTTGATAGAGCCGATTTTCCTGCCGGAAGAATTCTATTCGATGAAAACATCAATTAAAGACCATCCCCTGGCATCCCGGTCGATTAAAAGAACCAATCACTGGAAAAGCGAAGAAGACGCCTGGTCCTACCTCAAATCAAAAACGCTTTTTTCGGATTGGAACGAAGAAGTTCTGAACCTGTATATGCAATACGGCATGGAAAAACAACCCGACGGCGATTTAAGGCTAACCTGCGCCCCGCAAAGCGAGGCCGCGATGTTTATGGGAGGATGGAAAAGGAATCCCTGGCCCTTGATGGAGAAAATTAAATGCCCGGTGTTGGTGTTGGAAGGAGAAAAAAGTGAAAATCGGGGCTTTATCGATTTAAAAAAGGCAGTATCATTGTTTCGCCAGGGCGAATATAAACTGGTTTACCAAGCCGGTCATCTGATCCCCATGCAGATGCCTGAGGCAACGACAAAAATAATAAAAGAATTTTTTGAGCGGTTACCCTCCAATATTTAAACTGATTCACGTTTTTCTTCAATCAAGCGCGCCGATTTTTTTCTTTTTCGGCAGTTTCTTTATTTTTATTTCCAGGCGCATGGCGTCAGCTTTCTTCATAAACTTGCTCACCTTCAGCAATCTTACGGGAAGTCTCGACCTTGTGTATTTAGAAGCCGTTCCTCTCTGATGTGCGGTCATGCGTTTTTTGATGTCATTGGTCACGCCGGTGTAAATTGTTTCATCACGGCAGCGTAAAAGGTACACTTGCCAATCATTTTTTTTCTTTTCTCTTTTCGGCGGCATACTTTGACCCTGCTAGCATATCATCTTGTATAATACCACGTCTATTCACCGGGCATTTGCGGGTTCGGAAATTGATCCGGACGGGAAAACTAGCAGTAACACGACCAACTAGTCGAATATAATAATATATTTATCCTTTAAATATAATGGCTTGACAATAATTTACTAAAATGTATTATTATTATCGACCGGGTAGTCGAATATAAAGGTGATAATTATGCCGAAAATAGTGAACAGGGAAAAAAAGCGCGCGGAAATAGCGCAAAAAGCCATTGAAGTTCTGGCAAAAAGGGGTTTTCAGGCAACAACCATTCAGGACATAGCGAACGCGGCAGGTCTGGGCAAAGGAACCATTTACCATTATTTCAAAACAAAAGAAGAAATACTTTGGGCTGTCTCCGAACAAATGTTTCGCGAAACGGAAAGGTCCCTCGGCGCCGCGCTGCTGAGAATAAATGAACCGATGGACAAACTTGTCACACTGATTGAGGAAGCACTGCACATCACTCAAGAGCTGGAACACCTTTTTATCATATACTCTGAGCTGTGGCTGATGACGGTCAGAGGCGAACATACCGGCGATTTCGTTCATATGCTGAAACGCCTGCAAAATGACATGAAGAATCTTATCGCCTCACTGATCAGGGAAGGAAAAAAACAGGGCTTCTGGCCGGGCGACATTGACATCGATGCGCTCGCCGGCTACCTGGCGTCGTCGTTTGACGGAGTGTTCGCCCACTATATGATCGACAAAGAAAATTTCGATGTTAAACGAGTAACCAATGAATTCGTAAAATTCCTGCTTAAACAGAGTGCGCCGAAAAATGACTAAGAAAAAAACACAGGCGGAAAATGCCGCAAAGGCTGTCTTTCATGTTGAAGATCTTACCAAAACTTATCAGATGGGCGAGGTGCAGGTGCACGCCTTGCGCGGCGCGAACATGGAATTATACGAAGGAGAAATGGTCGTTCTTTTGGGGCCTTCCGGAAGCGGTAAATCCACCCTGCTCAACATTCTGGGCGGGTTGGATACGGCAACAAGCGGATTTGTCGCTTACCGCGAGATAGAGCTTACCGGGGCAAATGAGGAAGAATTGACACAATACCGCCGTTTTCATGTAGGCTTTGTATTTCAGTTTTACAACCTGATTTCCAGCCTGACCGCCAGGGAAAACGTTGCCGTGGTGACGGAAATCGCGAAAAACCCGATGCCTCCCGAAAAAGCTTTGGCGCTGGTAGGGCTCTCGGAAAGAATGGATCATTTCCCCGCACAGCTCTCCGGCGGTGAACAGCAGCGCGTGGCTATCGCCCGCGCCATTTCCAAAAATCCGGAAGTGCTGCTTTGTGACGAACCGACCGGAGCGCTGGATTCCCAAACAGGCATTGTCGTGCTGGAAGCTTTGGATAGAATTAACCGCGAACTGGGAACAGCCACAGCCATTATTACTCATAACGTTGATATCGCCGGTATGGCCGACCGCGTTATTCACCTGAGCAATGGCACGATTACCGAAGTAACCATAAACGAAACCAAGAAATCGCCGGGTGAACTTCACTGGTAAAACGATGAAGAGTCTTGACCGAAAAATTTGGCGGGATTTGTGGCGCATGAAGGGGCAGGTTTTTGCCATCACGCTGGTCGTGATGAGCGGCGTGGCCACCTTCATCATGTTTGTCACCACGATGCACTCTCTTAACTACACCAGAAATAAATTTTACCACGACTATAATTTCGCCGACGCCTTCGTTCACCTGCGGCGCGCGCCGGAGAGCCTTAAGGAAAAAATCCAGGAAATCGATGGTATCAGACAGATGCAAACCCGCGTTTCCGCTTATGTAAAACTTGACATCAGCGGTTTCAACGAACCTGTCAACGCCCGGATTATATCTCTTCCTGATGACGGGAAACCCCTGCTCAACGGCATCTACATGAGAAAAGGTTCGCTTCCTGACCCGGTTAAAGACGATGAGGTTGTTGTAAACGAAAACTTCGCCCAGGCGCATAATTTGGACATCGGCGACCGGTTCGCGGCAATTATCAGCGGCAAATGGAAAAAACTGACCATAAGCGGCATCGCTCTTTCGCCGGAATTCATTCTGCTTATGAAACCAGATGCGATGAGCCCGGATTATAAACGATTCGGCGTCTTGTGGATGAACCGCACCACACTCAGCAAAGCTTATGACATGGACGGCGCTTTCAATAACGTTGTCCTGACGCTACAGCCGGGCGCCAATTTAACTGACGTCTTGCGTTCTATCGATAATATTGTCGCAAAATACGGAGGCTTCGGCGCGTATGGCCGCAAAGACCAGATATCGCACAGGCTGCTGTCCGAAGAATTCAAACAACTGCAGACAAGCTCAAGAATATTCCCCGCTATTTTTATTTTTGTTTCGGCATTTCTGCTGAATGTTGTCATGAGCAGGACAATCAACACGCAGCGCGAACAGATTGCCGCTCTCAAGGCTTTCGGCTACAGTAATTACGATGTCGGGGTTCACTACGCCAAACTGATTGTTCTGATTGTAAGCACCGGTTTGTTTACCGGCATCGGCGCCGGTATCTGGTTTGGCCATATTCTCGGCGGCATCTACATGGAATTTTACCGTTTCCCCTCCCTCGTTTATATTCTGAAACCATGGGTGATTATCGCTTCGTTTGCGATCAGCATTCTCCCCGCGCTTGCCGGGACAATGCATACCCTCTGGCGAGCGTCAAAACAGCCGCCTGCCGAAGCAATGCGCCCGGAACCGCCGGCGCATTACAGGGTTTCCCTGATAGAAAAAACGGGCATTGGGAAAATGCTTACTCAGCCATCGAAAATAATCCTGCGCAACATCGAACGCAAACCGGTAAGAACCTTCCTTTCTATCATCGGCATTGCTTTCGCCTGCGGCACAATGGTCGCCAGCGGTTTTTTTAAAGACGCGGTAGATTACATGATTAATGTTCAGTTTGTTCTTTCCAAGAAAGAGGATATGAGCGTTTCCTTTATCGATATTACTTCGCGGCGAGCCGTCTTTGAATTACAGCAGATGGAAGGCGTAAAATACGCGGAAACGTTCCGCATCGTGCCGGTCAGATTCATCAATGGCCACCGTTCATACAAAACCGTAATAAGGGGAATGGAGCCGGACAGCCGTCTGCAGTTTCTGCTCGATACAAATCTCAACAGGATGGCGCTTCCCACAGCCGGCTTGATGCTTACCGACCATCTGGCAAAAATCCTTGATGTGCGGCCGGGAGACAAGGTAGAGGTGGAAATGCTGGAAGGTTCTCGTTCCAGGCGCGAAGTGACAGCCACCGCCCTGATAAAGCAATATCTCGGCGTTATGGGATATATGGATTTGGACGCGCTCAACAGATTGATGAACACGGGCGATTCCGTATCCGGAGCTTATTTGACAATTGACCCGAAGCACGAAGAAAATATTTTCCGGAAATTCATCAAGATACCACGCGTTTCCGGAACAGTTGTGAGAAAAAATGAAATTACCAATTTTTACGAAGTACAGGCCAAGGGCATGCTTTTCTTCACCTTTATTGCCACACTGATGGCATGCTTTATTTCTTTCGGTGTTGTTTATAACAAGGCACGCATAGCTTTCTCGGAACGCAGCAGGGAACTTTCCAGCCTGCGCGTGCTTGGTTACACTCGCGGGGAAATATCCTATATTCTCCTGGGAGAACTCGCCTTTATCACGCTTGTCGCCATTCCCGTGGGTTTCGCGCTCGGCTACTGGCTTTGCTCATATATCGCGCACGCGTTGGCGTCAGACCTATTCCGCGTTCCTCTCGTCATATCGTCAAAAACTTATTCCATGGCCGCGCTCGTTGTCCTGGCGTCAGCCTCTGTATCGGCGCTGATTGTGCGGCATAAACTTGACCATCTTGACCTAGTTGAAGTATTAAAAACCAGGGAGTAAAAAATGCATAATTTAAACCGAAGAAAATTACTGATTGCCTCAGCCAGCGTGCTGGTAATCTTACTGATTATTTACGGATTACTTCCGAAGAGACAGGAAGTCGTTCTGGTCAGCGTCCAGCGCGGCGATCTTCAGGTAACTATTGAGGAAGAAGGGCGAACGCGCCTTAAGCAGCGATTTACCGTCTCCGCCCCCACGGCTGGATACATGCGCCGCGTTGATTTAAAAGTCGGCGACGCGGTAAAAAAAGGGCAAACCCTTGTCGTTTTGGAACCCCTGCGTTCGCAAGCACTTGACCCGCGCAGCCGCGCGCAGGCCCAACTTGCCGTCGCTGCGGCAAATGCAGCTCTGAAAGCCGCGATAGAAAAAAAGAGCGCGGCAGAGGCGGAGGCACAATACATCGAAAAAAGATTAGAGAGAATGGCCTCGCTTTTTGCCAAGGGCTACATCGCCAAAGATCAATACGAACAAACCGAAACGGAAGCAAAAAGAGCGCGCGCCGCGCGCCTTTCCGCGAGTGCCGCGGTGGATATAGCGCGCGCTGATTTGGAAAGAGCAAGAGCAAACCTGCAAAACTTCGGCAACGTAAAGTTTACGGGAAAGCATAACCTCATCAACGTTACTTCTCCGGCAAACGGCTCTGTTTTCCGGCTCTACCGGGAAAGCGAAGGCGCAGTAAACGTCGGAGAGCCACTTATGGATATCGGCAATCAGCAAGACCTGGAAATAAGAGCGGAAGTTCTCTCTTCCGACGCGGTAAAAATAAAAGAAGGGAAGCCTGTCTTGTTCAAACGGTGGGGGCAGGCCGAAACACTTGAAGGAGTTGTGCGGCGAGTCGAACCGGCGGGCTTTACCAAGATATCGAGCCTGGGCGTGGAAGAGCAGAGGGTTCTGGTTATCGCCGATATTACCTCTAAACAGGAAACATGGCAGGCGCTGGGAGACGGTTATCGCCTGGAAGCGCATTTTATCATCTGGGAAGGGAAAAACATCCTGCAGGTTCCGACCAGCGCGCTTTTCCGCTTGGGCAACGAATGGGCTGTATTTACGGCGGAAAGAGGAAAGGCGCGACGGCGAATAGTTGAAATCGGCCAGCGCAACGGCCTGGCGGCGGAAATTGTTTCCGGTTTAATGGAAGGTGAAAAAGTGGTTGTTTATCCCGACGACACCATTAAAGACGGAACCAGAATAAAGCCGAGAAAATAAACGCAAAAGATTTCTGTGCTTACGAATTGATTTTTGAGCGAATGCGCTCCTGATATTCCATAATTTCGTTTCTCAGAATATCCAAATCGGCAATGCGATCTTCCAACCTTTTCAAGTGATTGCTCAACAATTCCAAAAGACGGTTGAGCACTTTGTCGTTTGACTTTTCAATTGACCACATTGCTTCAAGCTCCTGCATGTCCGAAAGCGTCAATCCCATGATTTTCAGGCGCTTGATTAATTTCAGACGGCGAAGATCAGCGTCGGTATAAACACGGCGCCCTCCTTCCATTCGTTTGATAGAATTAAGCAGCCCGATTTCTTCGTAATAGCGGATTGTACGCTGGCTCATTTCAAGTTTTTGCGCCAAATCCCCGATAGAGATGAATTCATTATCCATTTTTTTCTTCCTGATGTCAGCTTATGCCGCGTATTTTTCCCGCAGTTCTCTTTTTAAAATCTTTCCGGAAGGATTTTTTACCAGCTCATCGGCAATAAATACTTTTTTCGGGCATTTAAAACCGGCCAGTCTCAACTTACAAAAATCAATGATATCCTTTTCGGAAACAGTTACACCATTTTTGGGAACCACCACCGCGGAAACAACTTCTATCCATTTTTGGTCGGGAAGACCGATAACCGCCGCTTCCGCAACCGCCGGGTGCGAATATAACACTTCTTCGACTTCCCTGGAAGCAACATTTTCACCTCCAGTCTTTATCATATCCTTCTTCCTGTCCACAACATATAAATAACCGTCATTGTCCATTACACCAAGATCTCCGCTGTGAAACCAGCCGTACTTAAACGCCTCGGCTGTTTTTTCCGGGTCGTTTAAGTAGCCGCTCATGACCTGACCCGAGCGGTGCACTATTTCCCCCACCTCGCCCACGCCAACAAAATTTCCTTCGTCATCCATCAGGCGCGTCTCCACGTTGAGCACTGGTTTGCCCGCTGAGCCGGCTTTTTCCAACTGGTCTTTCGGTTTGAGAATAGTAGCTACCGGGCTCATTTCCGTCTGACCGTAATAATTCCAGAGGCGGATTCCGTCAAAAGCGCTGTTGAGCTGTTTTATGACTTCTATGGGCATGACGCTGGCGCCGTAAGCGCCTTTTTTCAGACTGTTGAGGTTATATTGACCAAAGGCAGGGTAATGGAGAAGGCCGATCCATACAGTAGGGGGGGCAAACATATGGCTAACTTTATATGTTTCAATATTTTCTAATATCGCTGTAGGATCGGCCTTGTGCAGGATAATGTTCTTAGCGCCGACATAAATAAAAGGGATTAAAAAGCAATGCAGCTGCGCGCAGTGGAAAAGCGGCAGGGCGTGAATGCTGACATCCTCTTTTTCATATTGGCCTTCGATAATGCAGCTGAAATACTGTGACATGAGCGCGCGGTGCGACAGCATGGCGCCTTTCGGTTTCGTTTCCGTGCCGCTGGTGTAGGGAATCTGAACAATATCTTCCGCGGATACCTCAATATCCGGTTCATCGGCAGGCATAGAGCTCATCTCTTTTTCCAGGTCAAAATAGCCGTCCGTCGGCAAAGTTTCCTGAAGGGAGATAAGTCCCCAATTTTCAACTGATTGAAAAAGTTCTTTTTTCGCTTCAATTACCGGCAGAAGACTGTCCTCCACCAAAAATATTTTCGCGCCCGAATGAGAAACAACGTAGGCAATCTCTTCGCAGTTGAGCATGTAGTTAACGGGCACCTGCACCGCTCCTATTTTAGCCAGGCCCAGAAGGCTTATAGCATAATAATGTGAGTTGTAGGCGTTGATGGCTACCCTTTCCCCTTTTTTTACGCCAAGTGAAAGCATTAAATTGGCGAAACGGCAGGCTTCTTCTTCCAAATCATAAAAAGTAAGAATTTTGTCCCGAAAAATTATTGCTGTGCGTTCGGGATATCTGGCAGCGGATCTCCTGGAAATATCGCCGATAGTATCGCGGTGGAAATTGCCTGTCATTTTTTAACTATCCTCATTAGTATTTGAAAATTATTTCCTGCGCTTCATTGCAAGCTTTTTCCCGAAGTGCGGCATTCTGTGTAAAAATCAATTACGTGATTGCTTAACTCGCTGCACGCTCTCGCCGATACACGTCAACAAATCTGTTTTTAAATTTAGCGGCAAAAATTTCTTTCATTTTATATTTCTGAATCTTGCCGCTGGCCGTCATCGGATAGCTTTCCACAAATTCCCAGTATTTGGGAATTTTATGCCGCGCTATTTTCCCTTTGCAAAATTCGGCAAACTCTTCCGTTGTGGCCTTGTGACCTTTTTTGAGCTGAATCGCCGCCAGCACCTGCTCGCCGTATTTGGCATCGGGAATTCCTATGACCTGAACATTGACGACTTTCGGATGCGTATAAAGAAATTCCTCTATCTCACGCGGATAAATATTTTCACCACCGCGGATAATCATGTCCTTGATCCTGCCAGTCACTTTGAAATAGCCGTTTTTATCCACTTCTCCCAGATCGCCCGTGTGCAGCCATTTTTCCTTATCAATAGCTTCCTCGGTCGCCTGCGGCATTTTATAGTAACCCTTCATTACACAGCTGCTGCGGGTGACAATTTCGCCCTGCACACCCGGCGGCAAGTCCTTGCCGTTTTCCGGGTCGATAATCTTGCCCTCGATATCCGGCAGGAGGCGGCCTACCGTGGAGACGCGCAACGCGACCGGATCATCGCGGCGCGTCATAGTCATCACCGGCGCGCACTCCGTCTGGCCGAAGGCGATAACTATTTCCTCGCAGTGCATTTTTTCTCTAACCTGATTCATTGTTTCAATGGGACAAGGCGCTCCGGCCATGATACCGGTCCGAAGGGAGGTCAGATCATAGTGAGCAAAGTCAGGATGGTTTAAAATGGCCACAAACATTGTGGGCACGCCGTTTATCGCCGTGCATCGCTGATCGGCTATGGCCGAAAGCGCCTTGAGGGGGTCAAAAAATTCCAGCACGACCATGGTTGAACCATGATAGACACAATTCATCGTGCTCATCACGCAACCGAAGCAGTGAAAAAGCGGCACCTGAATAAGCAGCCTATCCTTCTCGGTCATGCCCATCACGTCGCCGACCATGCGGCCGTTATTAACGATATTGTGATGAGTAAGCATCACGCCTTTGGGGAAGCCGGTGGTTCCTGACGTGTACTGCATGTTGATTACGTCGTTTTCATCAAGTGACTTGATGCGTTCATCGAGTTGGGCATCGGAGATTGCCTCACCGCGCGCCAGCATTTCCTCAAAGCGCAGCATGCCCGGGGTATTTTCCCTCTTTCCGATATAGATTACTTTTTTCAAAAGCGGGAGGTTTTCACAATTAACTTCTCCCGGTTTCGCCGTATCCAGTTGAGGAACAACACGGCGCACGGTTCCATAGAAGTTGACATCTCGGTAGGCCTCCATAACAAACAAAGCGCTGGAGTCGGACTGTTTAAGAATATATTCGAGTTCGTGCGACTGATAATTTGTGTTCACCGTTACCAGCACACCGCCGACCATACCCAGGCCAAACTGCAGGTAAATCCATTCCGGAATATTGGTTGTCCAGACGGATATGTGATCGCCTCTTTTAACGCCCAGCGCGATGAGCCCTTTGGCCACTTTTCGGCACTGATCATAAAATTCCTGATAATTAAGATGCACGCCGAAATCCGGATGAATAAGCGCGTCCACGAGCGGATAACGCGCGGCGGTATCACTAATTACCTGTGCTATTGTTTTATGAACGAAACCCGACATAAATTTCCTTCTGCTCCAACAATTTCCTTAAATAACCGCTATCGAAGAACCAGGATTTATCAATGAGAATTTTCTACTTTTCCGACTGTTAAACATCACCTTACGTTAACTGGCACATTAAAAGATATTTTTTAATATGTCAAGGCATATTATGATTTTAGTATTTCGTATTTAGACCGATAAAAATACGACCCCCGGTCAGTAAATATCCGATTCTAAAGAAAAATTTTTTACAAGTCATGACCCTCCTTCGCTTGATCCGCGCCGTCGCAAAAAAAATTAAAACTTCAAATAATAAATACTTTAAGATTTCTGATGCTTGTGATAAGCTCGGTTGAAATAGAATATAAAAAAATTAATCAAGAAAAAAGGAGATAAATTATGTTCAGCAGAAAAATCGCCGTTTTAACCGTTTTATTTTTTCTTCTTTTTGTTTTCGGCGCCTTTGCCGAAATCAAAGAAGGCCTCTGGGAAATAACCACCAGAGCCGAAATGAAGGGCGTGCCCGTGCAGATGCCCGCCACAACGGTAAAGCAATGCATTACCAAAGATAAACCCGTGCCCAAGTCCGCTTCCGACGATTATGAATGCAAAGTTAAAGATTACAAAGTAAGCGGCGATACGGTAACCTACAAAATGGAATGTTGGGGCAAAGACGGACTGATGATTACCGAAGGAAAAACAACCTACAAAGGAAACATCTTTGACGGAACTTCAACCACAAGAATAAAGACAAAAGGCCAGCCGGAAATGCAGCTTGCCAATAAAATATCCGGCAAATATATCGGTCCCTGCAAAAAATAATTTATGGTGAAATTGAACAGCAAAAATGAAAAGGGTGATAACAAAAGATTGTTATCACCCTTTTTCCGTATCAGGACTTCTTAATGGTGGAAATTTTAAAAGGAACATAAAGCGGACAAAAACCGATAATGCTCGTCACCACAAAAATTACCGCAATGACGCCCAGGATAATCGCCGCCAGGCCGGTGATATTGCCGGTCAGATAAAGAATCAGGACAACCACGGCCAATAAAACTCTGATAACTCTGTCCACAGTTCCCATGTTCTTTTTCATACGCTTCTCCTTTCTTTTTGGCTAAAGTTTTTAATTAATCCCCATATAATAATCTATTTGCCTTGCGTCTCTTCCGCTTGGTCTTTTGCTTGGCTGTCCTTGCCTGGACAGGCCGGCCTCATTCAGGTGGAAATTCCCAGCCGCGGCAAAAGCCACGCCTGGAGAAAAACCCATACGCCAACTACTATAACTAAAATCAAAAATTCATTCATTCTTCATGCCTCTCTTAAGCTTATATCATGCTTATCTTATGAAGATAAGCATGATTTTCCCGCGGTCAAATCCCGGTTCCTAGACAACCGGCAGTTCCTGCGGTTTGCCCTTTTTTGCTTCCTGTTCCTTTTCCTCCAAGATGATTTCCAGCGCCATGCGCGCCGCCTTTCCAACCAGCGTCGAGCATTGCTCAGCCATGCCCGCGGCCTGCGCCGCCTTCAAATCTTCCATGTTATAAAGATCAAAAAAACGTCCGAATTGTTTGATCTGTATATCATGGCAACGGCAGGTGGAAAATTCTTTAACAAATTCAGAATGAAATTTTTTCGCTAGCAGAAGCGCTCTAAGCTGTTTGCCCATTCTACTCATATCTTCTTTTTTTCTGCCGAAAAAATAACTGATGGCCATCGTCCCGCCGGAAAGAGCGCCGCAGTGCCCGTCACCGGAAAGCCCCACACCATCGGCTAGGCCCGTGGCCGCCCTGATTACATTTTCATCATCAACGCCCAAAACCTCAAAAATAGCGGCTATCGAACATTGCGCGCAATTGCCGCCCGTTAATTCACCCTGTTTCGCCTTATCATATACTTCCCGAAGCATTTTCTCTTTATCCATTATGGTTCCTTTCATTATTTTTGCGTTCTAGCCATGATTTCGGCTATTCCCAGAACTTCGAGTTTATCTTCCAGATTTTCCATCTTCACCGCGTCGGTAAGCATCTTGGCACAAGTGGGGCAGGCCACCGCGATAATGTTCGCGCCGGTTTCCAGCGCCTCTCTTACACGCACGCGTCCGGCACTGTCTTCGCCCGTGCCCAGAATATCCGTAAAAAAGTTACCGCCTCCCCCGCCGCAGCAAAAAGAATTCAGGCTATGGCGCCGCATCTCGACCAATTCCACGCCGGGAATGGCGCGGAGAATTTCGCGCGGGGGATTGTATATCTGGTTGTGCCGCCCCAGATAACAGGGATCGTGATAGGTAATTTTGGCCGGATACTTTTTAAATTTTATTTTTTTCTTTTTAATCAAGTCGGCGAATATCTCCGTATAGTGCGAAATTTTAAAACTCGCGCCAAGTTTCGGATAATCATTTTTAAAAGTATTGAGCGCGTGCGGATCGAGCGTGATTATTTTTTTAACACCCATTTTTTTAAATTTTTCAATATTTACCTGGGCGAGTTCATTAAACAAACCCATTTCCCCCAGGATTCTCACTTCGTTTCCGTCACAGGTTTCTTCATCTCCTAAAATGCCGATGGAAACATTGGCCTTAACCAGAAGATCTCCCACGCTTTTGGCCATTTTTTGCCCGACTTCGTCGTAAGAACCAACGCATCCCGCGTAAAAAAGATATTCCTGATTGGAATACTTTTGCAACCCCGTTCCTTCCGCCCATTTGCCTCTTTGCGCCTGCGGCAGTTTATAAGGATTGCCGCTTATAGCAATTGCTTTAAAATAATCGCGCACCGAAGGAGGAATCAAGCCATCACTGACCAGTTCCGCTTTTGCTTCCTGAAAAACATCCGGCAGAAAATCCTTGAATTTCGGAAACACGCATTGATTCTTGCAGTTATCACACGCCACGCACGAATACATAATTTCGACAAAACGCGGGCTGGTTTCGATTTCGCCTGAAAGCCAGGCGCGAATCAACCACATCCTGCCGCCCGGCGCAAATGTATCCCAGCCGAAAGCCTTGTATGAAGGACAGTTGAAATCACTGTAGTCCGCGGGGAATTTACAATACCCGCAGCGAAAACATCTGTGAACAATATCTCCGTGTTCCAAGTTTCGTAAATAGGCCATTAGTTCACCTCCCAGTTGCCGGGATTCATGATGCCTTGCGGATCAAGGTTATTTTTTATCATCTTGAGAAGTTTACGCGCGGCGGGATCCATTTTTTCCAGCGCCATTTTTTGCTCGGCAAAATTAGGTTTCCAGGGAATTCCGCCCATTTCCAGGGCAAAGGCCATGGCCTCATCGAGAGCTTCTTTGACTCTTTGCATCATCGCCGGATTGTTGCGGTTAAAGGCAAACGAAATACTGAACATCATGCAGTGCCCGCCGTGAATGAGACGCGCGGCGCTGGCATACAGAACATCATATTTTTTGGCGAGCTCAATAACCTTGGCGGCATATTGAGGATAATGTTCGATAATCGTTATCGGACCCGAATATTCAAAACCGCCGCCCTTGGGAACATCGGCAAAATCGGCAATGCCGCGGCCCGGCATTTCCAACAACATGTT
>OMKS01001109.1_pt1 | contig 24674 bp, 15 predicted proteins | sample 1674721 | NCBI WGS metagenome assembly OMKS01 (sample SAMN06264996, study PRJEB25208) | sediment metagenome | isolation source: hot spring sediment | place: USA: California | collected 2014-09-02
AGTGTAATTTGTGTACATGGTCGAAATCGGCGTTCTTTTCGCTGTATTTATATATTATGGAATCACGATAGGCCAGCAGCTCCAGCAGCGCCAGGTCCATGACTTGCAGGGTTCCCGGTTCGGTTTCAATTGCCCGTTTTTCGTCGACTTCAGTGAACGCGATTTTTTTTATGCCGAGCCGCTCGAGTTCCGACATGAACTGGTCCAGATGGTCAAACGTTATTTCTCTCTGCATGGTCGCTCTCTGCGCCTGTATTTGCCGGGCCGTTTAATTGACTTTTTTTTCGGTGACGGACAGCAGGCCACCGCTGAAATTCACCAGGTAATAATGGTTGTGTTTCCAGTGATCGTACTCTTTGCCATACCCGCCGCAGCCCGCGATAATGAACCGTATATCCTCAATTTGCTCGTCATAATATCCCCTGAGATGGCCTGAAAAGATCGCTTTAACCGGATACTCTTTCAGGGTCTCCAGTATTCTCCCGGCGTTTTCCACAACGACGACCCGTTCTCCGTACCGGGGTTTAGCGGGCGCCCGCAGGGGATGATGCGTGAACACAAAGACCGATGACGCGTTTTTGTTTTCCCTCAGGTCGTCTTTCAGCCATCGAAGCTGGGTGTCACCGACCGAGCCGGGTTTGGGGTCGTTGGTGTTGAGCATGACAAAGTGCAGGTTCCCGTAATTGAACGAGTAATATTCCGGCCTCCGGGCGTGGAGAGAAAAGAGCAGGGCAGACCCGTCGTGACGGTCCAGCTCGCCGATGACCGGGTAAAGAATGATCCGTTCCCTGGAAAAAAGACCGAACATGTTTTTAAACTGGCGGGTGACGTCGGAGGATTTTACCCCCATCCATTCGCTGCCGCCGAAAACCATATCGCCCAGGTGAATGGCAAACACGGGGTTCTCTTTTCTTATGGCTTCAATGGTCGAGGGCACCTTCGGGGGGATAGGCCCGAAGGGTGATTCGGGATTGGTATTGCCCAGCAGAATAAATTTCACCGGATTCGGATGCTCCCCGAGGTTTCGCCCGCCGCAGGAGGCCACCGGAGTAAAAAGTAAAACCGACAGTAAAAGAAGCGCCGGCAGAGACAGCGGTCGTAAACACCCCGCTGCCGGGCCGGATCCGCGGCTTTTTTTAAGGGAACTGTGGATTCTCTGGATCATAACAGTATCACATTACCCATTGCCGGGTGGGTCATGTCAAGTAAAAGAGAGAGATGAGCCCCTGGGGATAGTGAATCAAAATATCTTGACGAAGCCCACCCCCGGCGTATTAATGCCCACATGCGGCAGGATTTGTCGTGGGGCTGATTATATGCCCCATTTGGGACCATAATCGTAAAAGGAAGGCGCCACCATGAATACTTCGACCATTCCTGAGGCCATTGAAGAGATCAGAAACGGCCGTATGATTATCCTGGTTGATAATGAGGACAGGGAAAATGAAGGAGATCTGGTGGTGGCGGCTGAATTCTGCACCCCCGCCATTATAAATTTTATGGTAAGCTACGGCCGCGGGCTGGTATGTGTCTCGATGAATCAGGAGCGGCTGGAACAGCTGGGGCTCAAACTCATGGTCCCGGAAAATTCAGATAAATTCTGCACCGCCTTCACCGTTTCCGTCGACGCCAAAGACGGGACCACCACCGGCATATCGGCCCATGACCGGAGCATAACCGTCCGCACCCTGATCGACGAAAAAACCGTCTACGAAGACCTTACGAAACCCGGCCATATATTTCCCCTGGCGGCCCGCAAGGGAGGAGTTCTCGTCAGGGCGGGCCACTCCGAGGGCTCCATCGACCTTGCCCGGCTTGCCGGGCTCAAAGAGGCGGCGGTGATATGTGAAATACTTAACGACGATGGCACCATGGCCCGCCGCCCCGACCTGGATGGCTTCGCCGAGAAGCATGGGCTTAAAATCGCCACCATTGCCGACCTTATTAAATACCGCCAGCATATGGAGCGCCTGGTGAAACGGGACTCCGAAGCACTGCTTCCCACCGAGTTCGGGGATTTTAAAATCATTACCTATGAAACCGATGTGGACCATGCAACCCATATCGCGCTGGTGAAAGGCGAGGTGGCGGGGCGGGAAAACGTACTGGTGAGGGTCCATTCGGAATGCCTCACCGGCGATGTTTTCGCGTCAAGGCGCTGCGACTGCGGGAACCAGCTCCATAAGGCGATGGAGATGATCGAACGGGAAGGGAACGGCGTTGTACTTTACATGCGGCAGGAGGGCAGGGGGATCGGCCTGGGCAACAAGGTGAAAGCCTACCATCTTCAAGACCAGGGGTTCGACACGGTCGAGGCAAATATAAAGCTTGGGTTCCCTCCCGATCTGCGCGACTACGGCATTGGCGCCCAGATGCTGGTGGACCTGGGACTGACGACCATACGGCTTATCACGAACAATCCCAAAAAGGTGATAGGCCTTGAAGGGTACGGCCTTGAGATCACCGAGAGGGTGCCCCTGGAGATACCGCCCATCAAGGAAAACCTGCGTTATCTACAGACGAAAAAAGACAAAATGGGACACATTATACTGCATAACCTGGACGTCAAGAAGGAGTCCTGATGGGTCAATCGTCCAACAGCACCGTCGTCATCATCGACGATGAAGAAGTGATCCGCTATACGCTGCAGAAAAAACTTTCCCGTCTGGGCTATAATATCATTTCCCTGGAAAAAGCCGAAGACATGATCTACCTGTTGAAAAACAACGGGCAGCAGGTGGACCTGCTTATTACCGACATCAAGCTCAGGAAAATGGACGGCATTGAGCTGCTGCGCCACATCAACGCGATGGACGAGCCCATACCGGTACTAATAATCACCGGCCAGGGGAATATGGAAGACGCCATTCGCGCCCTGCGCTACGGCGCCTGCGATTTTATCCGCAAACCCTTCGATATCAACGAGGTCTCCTCGGCGGTCAGGGAAATCCTCCGGAGAAACCAGGAGAAGCAGCTGGCGGGAGATTTCGGCAAATACCTGGAGTGCCAGAAGGGGGTGTTTAGAATACCCGTGGATGTCACCGCCGGGAACGTGGTCTCCTATATCCTTACGGCCAATCTGCCTTCGGTGGGCATTTGCAACGGCACGACCGCGGAAAATATCGCGATGGCGCTTCGTGAGGCCATAAGCAACGCGATGTATCATGGTAATCTGGAAATACCCTCCAACATACGGGAAGAACGGGGAATCAAGGGTTTTAACGAGGAAATCGAACGGCGGGTGGCCGACGAAACATTCCGTGACCGAAAGGTGACCATTCAGTACGAAATCAACCGGGACTATGTCGAGTATCACGTTGAGGACGAGGGCCCCGGTTTTAATTTCCGGGACATGCCCGACCCGCGGGAGCCTGAAAATTTTCTGAAAGACAGCGGCAGGGGACTTTTGATCATACGCATCCATATGGACGAGGTGGACTGGAACGACCGGGGAAACCGTATCAGGATGAGAAAAAACCGGGTGCTGAGAAACGACCATAACTGAGGGATACTGGACATGTACTATACGATAAAATGGAACGGGGACTCGGTATCAATGCTGGACCAGCGTTTTCTGCCGACCCAGGAGATTTACCGGACATACGGCAGTTACGCCGACGTGGCGGGCGCCATTACCGATATGGTCATCCGGGGGGCGCCGGCTATCGGGGCGGCAGGAGCGTTTGCTATGGCGCTGGCGGCTCGAGAAAGCCGGGCGCAGGATCGAGACCTGCTCCTGGCCGATTTGCGCGAGGCGGCGAAAGTTCTCTGCGACGCTCGTCCGACAGCCGTTAATCTCTCCTGGGCTGTTGAGCGCCTGCTGCGACGGGCCGAGGCAGAAGCGAGTTTTTCCGCGATCTCCGATGCGTTGCTCGATGAGGCGCAGGCGCTGGCTGACGAGGACGTCGAGATCAACAGACGCCTGGGCGCCCACGGCGCGACCCTGATCCAGGAAGGCGCGACGATCCTGCATCACTGCAACACCGGGGCGCTTGCCACGGTCGACTATGGCACAGCCCTGGGCGTGATCCGCGCGGCCCACGAACAAGGCAAGAAAATCCACGTGTTGCTCGACGAGACCCGCCCGCGCTTGCAGGGCGCTCGATTGAGCGCCTGGGAATTGCAGCAGTTGGGGGTTCCTTTCACACTCATCGCCGATAACGCCGCCGGTCACTTCATGCGCATCGGTCAGGTGGACCTGGTGCTGGTGGGAGCGGACCGGGTGGCGGCTAACGGGGACGTGGCGAATAAAATCGGCACCTACAAACTGGCCGTCGTGGCCCAGGCCAATGGCATTCCTTTCTATCCGTGCGTTCCAACGTCTACCGTCGATCTATCGTTGGCCACGGGCGACGAGATTCCCATTGAAGAACGGGATACCGAAGAAGTGACCGACGTCGTCTACCGGGGCATGCCCATCGCCCCGGACGGCGTCCAGGTGGCCAATCCGGCCTTCGACGTGACGCCTCATCGTTACGTGACTGGCATTGTAACCGAGCATGGCATCGCTTATTCGCCGTTCGAAGTGAGCTTGCGTCGAATGGTGGAGGCCTCTCGTGATGGGTGAGCGGGAACGATCCGAGGCGCAATCTTTGCCGGTCGTGATCGTCTGTGGAGGACAGGGTACCCGTATGAGCGGCGCCACCCCCACCAAGAAGGAATTGGTCGAGGTGGGAGAACGGCCGATCCTGTGGCACGTGATGAAAATTTATGCCACCTTCGGCCATACCCGCTTTATCCTGGCGTTGGGCCACCAGGCAGAAGAGATCAAGCGATATTTCCTCGAGTACGAGCCGATGCGCTATGATTTGACGGTCAACTTGGGCCGCTCTTCCGCCCCCTCTTACCATCCGGGTTACCAGGCCAGTGTAGAGGAACAGTGGGAAGTCACACTCGCCGATACCGGGCTGGAAACCCAGAAGGGATCCCGGATTTATCGCGTTGCCCGTTATATCGATACTGATACGTTTTTCTTCACCTACGGCGATGGGGTGGGGGACGTGGACATCACGGCGCTGCTGGCCTTTCACCGGCGGCATAGGCGGTTGGTGACGATCACGGGCGTGCATCCCTGGTCTCAATATGGTATCCTGCAACTGGGTGAGGATCATCAAGTGAGTGGATTTGTGCAAAAACCTCGGTTAGATCATTGGATCAATGCCGGTTTCATGGTCTTCGAGCGCCGGGTGATGGATTATCTCAGCGATGGAGATGACATTCACCTGGAGCGAGAGGTACTCCCTCAACTGGCGTCCGAGGGGCAGGTGATGATGTACCCCCACGAAGGGTTCTGGCGGTCGATGGACACGTTCAAGGAAGCCCTGGCACTGGATGAAATCTGGCGTGCAAGTGCTCCCTGGAAGGTTTGGTGATGGTGGATGAATGACAACGCCTATCTCTCAACTGAGCGTTTGGGTTTTTGGTCCGATCGCCCTGTCCTGGTGACCGGTTGCACCGGATTTTTAGGCTCCTGGTTGACGATGACGTTGGTCGACGCGGGATCTGCCGTCGTCGGGTTGATTCGGGATGAGGTGCCCTTTTCCCAGTTGCGCCGTTCAGGCTACGACGAACGGATCGCCATCGCCCGGGGCGATATCACCGATTACGCCTGTGTCGAACGGGTGCTCGCCGAATACGAGATCGATACCGTTTTCCACCTGGCAGCCCAGACCATTGTCCCCATCGGTAATCGGGCGCCGCTTTCGACCTTTGAGAGCAATATCAAGGGTACCTGGACGCTTCTCGAGGCTGCCCGTCGCTCGCCCAAGATTTCTCGCGTCGTCGTCGCCTCTTCTGATAAGGCGTATGGGGTGCACGAGACACTGCCGTATACCGAAGACGCGCCTTTGCAGGGCTGCTATCCCTACGACGTGTCGAAAACCTGCGCCGATCTTATCGCCCGGGCTTACTTTGTGACCTATCAGGCCCCGGTGGCAGTCACGCGCTGTGCCAATCTCTACGGCGGCGGGGATCTGAATTGGAGTCGCATCTTCCCCGGCACGATCCGGAGTGTGATCCTGGGAGAACGTCCCATTGTTCGCTCTGACGGGACGATGATGCGCGATTATCTCTACGTTCAAGACGCGGTACGGGCTTACCTGACGTTGGCCGAGCAGATGGGCCGGCCAGAGGTTCAGGGTGAGGCTTTTAACTTTGGGATGGACGATCCCAAGTCGGTCCTGGAAATCGTGCAGGCGATCATCACAGTTTCTGGTCGTACCGATCTGGAGCCGGTGGTTTTAGATAACGCGCCCAACGAGATTCAGGCCCAATACCTCGATAGCCATAAGGCCAAGCGGGTGCTGGGGTGGAAGCCCGCTTATTCGTTCGGTATAGGTATCGAGGAGACATTGGCGTGGTATCGGGACTATCTCACCCTGTCAGATCCTGATCGGGCGTGAACGTGAGCCAGCGCGTTCTCGTCACCGGCGCCGCCGGGTTTATCGGGCAGCACCTGGTGCGCCGGTTGCTCGAGGATGGCGCCCAGGTGTGGGCCGGCATCGCGCCGGCCGAAGCGCCTGAGCGAGTGGCGCAGTTGCCGGCAGACGTGCGCCAGATCTCTTTCGACGTGCGCGACACTGACGCTGTGCGAAGCGCCGTGGCCGATGTGGACCCCCAGATCGTCTTTCACCTGGCGGCCGTGGGCGTGACAGATACCGGCGTGGATCCTCAACTGGCCTTGATCGTGAACGCGGGCGGCGCCGTCAATGTATTAGCAGCGTTGAGAGGGCGAGACGTCAAGCGCGTTGTCCTGGCTGGGACGTGTCACGAATACGGCGCACGAGAGACGAGCGAGGGATTGGATCCGCTCAATGCGTATGCTGCGTCGAAGATCGCCGCGTGGGCCTTTGGGCGGGCGTTCTGGCGTGTACACGGCTTGCCTGTCGTGACCGCGCGCTTGTTCCAGGTCTACGGACCGGGCCAGCCGGCGCATGTCCTGATCCCGGCGGCCATTCGAGCAGCGATGGATGGGCGGGATTTTCCGATGACGCAGGGCGATCAAGCGCGGGACTTCGTCTACGTGGCGGACGTGGTAGATGGCCTGATCGCGGCCGCCTTGGCGTCCGATCTTGACGGTCATAGCATCGATCTGGGAATGGGCGTGCCCCACACTGTGCGACACGTGGTCGAACGCATCTGGGCGTTAACAGAGGCCTCGGGGAAAATACAGGCCGGCGTATTGCCTTATCGTGCCGGTGCGGTGATGTCTTTGATAGCCAATGCTGATCGCACGACACGTTTGACCGGTTGGTGCGCACAATTGGGCTTGGACGATGGGCTACGTGCGATGGTCCGTTACCTGTCATTGATAGAAGGAGATGGCGTTGATGGCCGAACATGACGAATTGCGAGATCAGATCCTTGATTTGGTCGCTGCGTATTACCGCGAGGCGCATAAATCAACCCCTTTTGTTCCCGGTGAGACGCGCGTCAAGTACGCCAGCCGCGTCTACGACGAACGGGAGTTGATCGCGGCGACGGAAGCCGTATTGGATTTTTGGCTCAGCACCGGTCCCCGTGTGGCGGCATTTGAACAAGGTCTGGTCCGCTTTTTCGAGACAGGCCACGTCCTGACGACCAACTCCGGTTCGTCGGCTAACCTGGCGGCGATGACGGCCCTGTGTTCCCGGCGCCTCGATCGGCGTCTGGCACCCGGCGACGAGGTGATCACCTCGGCCATGGGTTTTTCGACGACGGTGGCGCCCATCGTCCAGAACAACCTGGTGCCGGTCTTCGTCGATTGTGAACTGGATACGTACAACGTAGACGTCGCTCAACTGGAGGCGGCGCTTTCCGAGCGGACGCGGGCGCTCTTCGTGGCGCACACCCTGGGCAACCCAGTGGAGATGGCCCCGTTGATGGCCTTTGCACGGGAACACGATCTCTACGTAATCGAGGATGCCTGTGACGCGGTTGGCAGCACCTACGACGGTCAACTGGTGGGCACGTTTGGTGACATGGGAACGTTGAGCTTCTACCCCGCTCATCACATCACGACGGGTGAAGGGGGCGCGATCATCACCGACGACCGGCGTTTGGCCCGGATCGTGCAGAGTGTGCGGGATTGGGGCCGCGATTGTCATTGTCGTCACGACAGTCCGGCCAATGGCGCATGTGGGCGGCGCTTCGAGTGGCAGATCCCCGGCCTGGATGAGCCCTACGATCATCGCTACCTGTTCGTGGAAATTGGCTATAACTTAAAGATGACCGACATGCAAGGCGCCATCGGATTGGCCCAGTTGGAGAAACTACCCGATTTCGTCGCCGCTCGCAAGCGCAATTTCGCCCGGATCCTGGCGGGATTGAGGGCCTACGAGGAATTCTTGCTTTTGCCCGCCTGGAGCGAGCGGGCGGACCCGGCGTGGTTCGCGTTCCCTATCACCGTCCGGCCCGGCGCGCCATTCACCCGGCGAGATCTGGTCGATTTCCTGGAAGGGCGCAAGGTCGAGACGCGCCTGCTCTTCGCCGGCAACATCATCCGGCAACCCGGCTACCGGCACATCGAACACCGGAAGGTCGGCGACCTGTCCAATTCTGACGTGGTTTTGCGCTCCTCCTTCTTCATTGGCGTCTATCCCGGTCTGGATGATGCGCGTATTGCCTACATGCTCAATGCATTCGAGGATTTCTTCAGATACGAGATTTAACAATGAAACTTTCCATCATCATCTGTGCTTACAACGAACGACGAACCATTCTGGAGGCGATTCGACAGGCTCACGAGGTCGACCTGGGGGATGGGTGGGAGAAAGAAGTGATCGTCGTGGATAACTTCTCCACCGACGGGACGCGGGAGTTGCTTCAGACAGTGGAGATGCCGGGCGTACGGACGATCTTCCATCCTCGAAATCTGGGAAAGAGCGCGTCGGTTCTGACCGGCGTCTCGGAAGCGAGGGGCGATTACTTCGCCATCTTCGACGCTGATCTGGAGTATGATGCGGATGACCTGCGGCGGATGGTGAGCCTGATCGCGCCCGGTGAGACGGTGGCGGTGTTCGGTTCGCGCGTGTTGGGCGGTCGAAAGGTTTACGAGTACGCGCAGAACTATTGGGGCGTACGTATCCTGACCTGGATGGCCAACGTGCTTTTTCGCGGGCAACTTAGCGATATCGCCGTGGGCACGAAATTGGCCCGCGTGGACGTGGTGCGCTCGCTCAATTTGAGCGGCTATGATTTCGATCTCGATTTCGAACTGCCTTGTAAGCTGCTCAAAAATGGGTATCAGATCGAGGAGGTGCCCATCGCTTACCATCCCCGGACCGCCGCCCAGGGCAAAGGCATCGTGGGGAGCAAGGCGTTTAGCACCGGCTTTCGCGTCTTGTGGATTTACCTGAGAACGTTCTTGGAGAAGAACTGAAGCGTTTCGAGGGAGGTATCGATGAACGTTGTGGTAACCGGCTCTATTGCTTACGATTATCTGATGAAGTTCCCGGGCCGTTTCGTGGATCACATCCTGCCCGAGCAGTTGCACTGTATCTCGCTGAGTTTCCTGGTGGACGAGATGCGCAAGCAGCGCGGGGGATGCGCCGCCAACATCGCCTACACCCTGGCGCTGTTAGGCGAGCGGCCCCGGTTGATGGGCACCGTGGGACAGGATTTCGCCGAATACCGGGTCTGGCTGGAGGAACACGGGGTCGATACGACACTCACCCGCGACGAACTGGACCTGTTCACCGCGTCTTTTTTCGTCAACACCGACCAGGATGGCAACCAGGTGGCCAGTTTCTACACCGGCGCGATGGCGCGGGCCAACCTGCTCTCAGTGTTCGATCTCGACGCAGCGTCCATCGACCTGCTCACCATCTCGCCCAACGATCCCCAGGCGATGGTCAAGTACGTCGCCGAATGCCGGGAACTGGGCGTGCCGTACCTCTACGATCCCAGCCAACAGATCGTTCGTCTTCCTGGTGAAGATCTCAGGGACGGTGTCTTGGGCTGTGACTTGCTGGTCGTCAACGAGTACGAGTTTGGCATGTTGCAGGAGAAGACGGGCCTCAGCGCCGAGGAGATCCGTTTGGCGCCGGCCCGAGCCTGCGTGATCACCCTGGCAGCCGAAGGGGCGCACATCTGGGCCGACGGCGAGCTATACGCCATTCCGCCGGTCCCGCCCGAGCGCGTCGTGGACCCCACCGGCGTGGGAGACGCCTTCCGGGCCGGGTTGGTCAAAGGATTGGCCATGGGGCTTGAGTGGGACCTGGTCGGCAAGATCGGCGCCCTGGCAGCCACCTACACGCTGGAACAACCCGCCCCCCAGCAGCACGACTACACGTGGGATGAATTTCTCGTCCGCTTCCGCCAATATTTCGACGACGAAGGCCGCATAGGCGAATGAGCGAATGGGCGAATGGGCGAGTCAGCGAATGGGCGACAGGCAGCTTCCGCTTGTGACGCATAACCTGAAACCTTTAACCATAAACCTAAACAAGGAGTTAACGTACAATGTCAATAGCTTACGATGTCAAAGATCTAGACCTGGCCCCGGCGGGCCGCTTACGTATCGAGTGGGCGGAGCGGGAGATGCCGGTGCTGCGCCTCATCCGCGAGCGTTTTGCCGCCGAACGGCCCTTGGCCGGCGTGCGCCTTTCGGCCTGCCTGCACGTGACTACCGAGACGGCCAACCTGGCCCGCACGCTCCAGGCCGGTGGCGCGGAGATCGTGTTGACCGCGTCGAACCCGCTCTCGACCCAGGATGACGTGGCGGCGGCCCTGGTCTCCCATTACGAGATCCCCGTTTTCGCCATCAAGGGGGAGGACAACGAGACGTATTACGAGCATATCCACGCCGCGCTCGATCACAAGCCGCACGTCACGATGGACGACGGGGCAGACCTGGTGAGCATACTGCACAAGGACCGTACCGAGCTGATGGGCAACGTCATCGGCGGCACCGAGGAGACCACCACCGGCGTCATCCGCCTGCGGGCGATGGCAAAAGATGGGGTGTTACGCTATCCCATCGTGGCCGTCAACGACGCGATGACCAAGCACCTGTTCGATAATCGCTATGGCACGGGCCAATCGACGTTAGACGGGATCATTCGAGCGACCAACGTACTGATCGCCGGTAAGACGGTCGTCGTCGCCGGTTATGGCTGGTGCAGCCGGGGTATCGCGATGCGGGCCGAAGGCCTGGGCGGCAACGTGATCGTCACCGAGATCGATCCGCTCAAGGCCCTGGAGGCGGTGATGGATGGCTTCCGGGTCATGCCGATGCACGAGGCCGCGCCCGTGGGCGATCTGTTTGTCACGTCCACCGGTGACATCAACGTGATCGATCGTCATCACTTCGAGGCGATGAAGGATGGCGCCATTGTCGCCAATTCTGGCCATTTCAACGTGGAGATCAACATCCCGGCGCTGGCAGAGATGGCTCCCGAAGCGCCGCGTCGTGTCCGACCGTCGGTCGATGAGTACGTTCTGCCCAGCGGCCAGCGGATCTTCCTATTGGCCGAGGGACGGCTGGTGAACCTGGCGGCAGCTGAAGGGCATCCCAGCGCGGTGATGGATATGTCTTTCGCCAACCAGGCCCTGTGTACCGAGTATATGTTGGAAAACGCCGACGACCTGGAACGCACCGTCTATACCGTACCGGAGGACATCGACCAGGAGATCGCCCGGCTCAAATTGAAGGCCATGGGCGTGGAGATCGACGTGCTGACGCCAGAACAGGAGGCTTACCTGGCTTCTTGGGAGGCGGGGACGTAGACTGGTAGATTGGTAGATTGGTAGATTGGTAGATTGGTAGACTGGTAGACTGGTAGATTGGTAGACTGGTCAGGCCGTCTCTCTCGTTCGGCGATGCTGGATGGGAGGGGCGGCCTTTGGCTTTCTCGGTTGGCTTCGTATTGGGGCTCTCTGCTAGTTCGCATGCTCGGCTTAGCAAGCGGTCAATTTTTTGCCACGAATTACACGAATTGTCACTAATCTTTGGGTTTTTCGTGTTAATTCGTGCAAACCTGTCCTGAGCGTAGTCGAAGGATTCGTGGCTAATCTCTCACCGCGGCCATGCGAAATCCCAAAGAACCTCTGCGGTTAATAGAGATAAATCGCCAATGCCGTCACCCCGGCGAGGACGATCACGATCAATAGACCGTAGCGCATCACGGCTTTCAACACGGGGCCTTCCTCTTCGCCCGAGCCGACGGTGCTGCATCCGACGATGACCTTGGCCGGGGCGAAGGCGGAGCCGATGGCCGCGCCGGCCGTCTGGGCGGCCAGGATGATGAGGGGGCTCACGCCGATCAGCGTGGCCACGCTTTGCTGAAGGCTGCCGAAGACGACGTTGGAGTTGGTGTTGGAACCGGTCATGAAAGCGCCCAGTACGCCGATGAAGGGAGAGACCAGGGGAAAGGCCGGTCCCGCCACCCGGGCGATGCCGTCGGCCAGGAGGTGGGTCATGCCGGCGTGTTCCATCGTCACGGCCATGCCTACCATCGCAGCTGTGCCCAGGCTGGAACGTGTGGCTTTCTGAAGCACACCCCGGGCGATGCGGCCCGCCGCGCCAGCCTCGTAGTACCCTCGCTTATGGTAGATGGCGTAGGTAATGAGTGAGGCGTAGATCAACAGCGCCCCGGCGTGCCCGAAGATATTGATGCTGCGCCCGGGTCCGGGTTCCGTCACCCAGCCCCGGGAAGTGGTCAGCTCGGGGAACTTGGGATTAACGACGACCTGGCCCAATCCGCTCTCCACCAGGGGAACCTGGGCCAGCAGGATGATGGCGACCAGGAGGGCGTAGGGCAACAGCGCCCATCCCAGCGCTACACCTGAAGATCTTTCTTCGTCTCCTTCCGGCTGGCTCTGCCGCACCCCGCGTGCGGGCCTGCGGTGGGGCCTGCGGTGGGGCCTGCGGTGGGGCCTGCGGTGGGGCCGCTGAGGTCCTAACCGGGCCCAGGCCACGCCGACGGCCAAACCGACCAGTCCAGCTATCATGGCCCCGATGGACCAGAAACCGTTGATGACAACTATATACTGGGTCACGGCCATAGTCCCGCCGATCAGCAGCAGGGGGGTCAAGTTGGAGCGCAACGTGTGCCGTCCCCCGGCGACCCACAGCGTCGCCGCGCCGCAGCCCAGGCAAGCAAGGCCCAGCAGCGCCGCCGCCCAGGGTGCGAGTTCATTGCCGTTGCGCCCGGTCGCTGCCATCAGCGCGAAGAAGGATGATCCCAGCGAGCCGAAGGTGACGGCCCACGGATGCCCGATTGAGGGGATGACGACGGCGGCCACGGCGGGGAACCCCAGCCCGATCAACAACGGCGCGACGACGGCTACCGGCACGCCGAAACCGCCCATTCCCTGCAGAAAGGAACTGAATATCCAGCCCAGGAGCAGCGCCTGGAACCCCCGGTCGGGGGTGAGGCGGGGAAGACCGGCGCCGATAGCCTTCACGGCCCCGGCCTCGTCGGTGACACGGTAGAATAGGAGCGCGCCCCATATGATGTACAGGACGAAGAGGGTCAACATGAGGCCCTTCAGTTGGGCATAGGCCAACGTCTCCCACCCGGCGCCAAAGCGCACGGCAGCCATTAGCAAGGCCAATGCCCAGCTCGCCGCGCCCGCCCTGGCTCCATCCCAATGGAAACGTAACATCAAGATCAAGACGGCCAACACGGGAAGAAAGGCCAAAAACCAGTCGATGAGATTTGTTATCATGAGACGCCCTGCGACTCCTTTCGAGGAAGTGCTTGAGTTGAGAACCAAGGAAGTTGAGTGAGTGAGTGAGTGAGTGAGTGAGTGAGAATGAAGAGACCGGGGCAAGTATACCTCGAAACCTCGAAACCGTCCAGAGCGAAAGTGCATTTTCTACCCGCTACCCGCTACCCCCTCCCACTACCCGCTACCTGCTACCTGCTATCTACCCCAGTAACACCTGTACGTCGTGCCGGCGCCCGTCCCCGGTGAGTTCAATCGCTTGACCGGGCACGGTATCCCCATCCATCGTGATACGTCTCACGCCCCGGTTGACTCGCTGGGGATTTTCCACGCGAATGCGGTAGACGGTCTTGTCGTCGCGATAGGTCATCTCGTAGGCATCCCAATGCTTGGGGATGCAGGGATCGATGTAGAGCCGGTTTCCCTCGCGCTGCACGCCCAGGATCGCCTCTATGCCCAGGCGATACATCCAGCCGGCCGACCCGGTGTACCAGGTCCATCCCCCGCGTCCCACGTGAGGCGGCACGCTGTAGACGTCGGCCGCCACCACGTAAGGCTCCACGCGGTAACGCGCGATCTTCTCGGCGCTATCTCCGTGGTAGATCGGGTTCAAGAGGCGGAACAGGGCCTCGGCCCGATCTCCCTCTCCCAACTCGGCGAAGGCCCACACGGCCCACAACGCGGCGTGGGTGTACTGGCCCCCGTTCTCCCGGATCCCAGGCAGATAGCCCTTGACGTAACCGGGATCGTGGGGGGTCTCGTCAAACGGGGGTGTGAAAAGCAGGATCAGTTGCTCGTCAGGTTTCACCAGGCGCTCGTAGACTGCTTCCATCGCTTGCGTGGCCCGATCTGGATCGGCTGCGCCCGAAAGGACAGCCCACGATTGGGCCAGGGAGTCGATCTGGCATTCCTCGTTCTGGGCTGAACCGAGCGGCGTCCCATCGTCGTAATAGGCCCGCCGGTACCACGTCCCGCCCGGATCCTCGCCCAGGGCCTCGTCCCAGGCTGCTTTTTCCAGGTTGTGACGTAGCGTCTCGGCGTGCTGCCGGTATCGATCGGCCAGATCGGCGTCCCCTCTCTGCTCGCACAAAGGAGCGAAGCGAATCAACGTATCGTACAAGAACCAGCCCAGCCAGATACTTTCTCCTCGGCCCTCGATGCCCACCCGGCTGAATCCGTCATTCCAATCGTGGCTGCCGATGAGGGGCAGGCCGTGAGGGCCAACGGTCGTCCCTCGCTTGATGGCTCGCAGGCAATGCTCGTAGAGGGAATGGGCTTCGGGCGTCTGCTCATATTGGCCGTAGCGCTCGTGTTCATCCTCCGACAGCGGATCACCGGTGAGGAAGGGTTCGGTCTCGTCCAGAATAGCGACGTCTCCCACCGTGGCGACGTAATACGCGGTGACGAAGGGCAGCCACAGCAGATCGTCGGAACAGCGTGTCCGCACCCCGCGCCCTGAAGGCGGATGCCACCAATGGAGCACGTCTCCTTCTTCAAACTGATGGTGCGCCGCTCTCAGGATGTGCTCGCGCACCAGATCCGGCGCCGCGTGGACGAGCGCCATCACGTCCTGCAACTGATCCCGGTACCCAAACGCGCCGGACGATTGGTAGAGGGCCGAACGTCCCCACACCCGGCACACCAACGTCTGGTACAGCAGCCAGCGGTTGAGCAATAGATCCATCGCCGGGTCGGGGGTCTGAACCGTGATCGTCTCCAATAGGTTCTCCCACCGGACGTTCATCGCCTGCCAGGCATACGTCAACGTCGACGAATCCTGGTATTGCCTGACTAACTGCAACGTCTCTTCTCGGTCGTTCCCCTGTCCCAACAGGAAAAAGACGTCCTCTGTCTCACCCGGCGCCAACCAGGCGACGACCTGAAGCGCAGCACAGGGGTCCACGCCTACCTTCACCGTGTTCGATAGCGCGATCCGGCCCAGGGCCTCGGGATGGCGATAACCGCCTCTCTGTCCCAGGAACTCGCTCCGGTCGGTGGTCAATCCGTGGGGCGCCCGGTTCGAGGAGAGGAAGGCGATGCGTTCGCTAAACTCCACGTTATACGCGTTGCGTGCCAATAGAACGTTGTCCACCGCGTCGAATTCAGATACGACGTATTGCTGGTGTACGTCTCGATCCGGCCCCAGCACCCACTCGGCGTAGTAGGCGGCTGTGATGCGCCGATTGCGTTGTGACCGATTCCGGAGCCGCAACTGCACCACTTTGACGGGCGCGTCGGGGATGACGAAGATACGCACTTCCTGTTCGATGCCGTGACTGTGGTGTTCGAAAGTCGAATACCCGATGCCGTGCCGGACCAGATACGGTTCATCGTCTCCCGCCGGCAAGGGGGTGGGGGACCATACGTCGCCCGTTTCTTCGTCGCGCAGGTAAATGGCCTCGGCCGGCGTGTTGCTCACCGGGTCATTGCGCCAGGGGGTCAGCTTGTTCTCGCCGCTATTGATGGCCCAGGTGTAGCCCAACCCGGTCTCGGAGACCAAACAACCCAGCTCTGAATTGGCGATCACGTTGATCCAGGGGTTCGGCGGCAACTGGTCTTGTTCCACGTAGATGACGTATTCCTTCCCATCGCGGCTGAAGCCCCCTATGCCGTTATCGTAGAGCAGATCGCGTGCTCGTTCGACCGGTGACGGGGGCGCAGTCTCGGACACAGGGGTGGTCAGGGTCGGCGTCAATGTTGGCAGATGTTCCCGACGTCGTTGTACAGCCGCAGCCTGTTCGAGCAACGTCCCTCGACGACCGACCAGGATGACACGGGCCGCCGTTTGCAGCAAAATTTGTTCCTCGGTGTTCATTTGATCGGCCCGCAGGACGAATATGCCCCCTCGCCGATTGAGGAAATCGCCGCTGTTCATCTGATCGATCAAGCGGAGGATGCGGCCATGCTGTTCTTGATCGTATCCGGATTCCCGTTCGTTGAGAATCACCAAATCCACCTGAATCTGCCGATTACGCCAATAGACGTGAGCCTGAAGGGCCTGTCGCACCAGGTCGATCTCGTCCTCTTCGTAAATCCGGACCAGCAAGATGGGATAGTCTCCCGATATCGCATATGGCCACAAAGCCGGTTGTCCCTGTGTGTTGGCCATCAAAATCACGGGGTCGGCTCGCAACGCGGCGTTGGGATAAAGCAGCGCCGAGAGCAAGCGCTGAATGCCCGCCACGTCCGAGGCATCCAGATCGAGACGATGCAGTTCGAGTTCGCAGCGGGCCCGCGCCTGGTTGAAGGCCCGGGTCACCGTCGGCCAGGCCCGATACTGACGGATTAACGACAGGGCCTCGCGGCTGGAACGGGCTGCGACGGTTATGTAGGCCAATTCGGCTGTCGAGTGGGGTGGGACGTCGAGTGTCTGGGCCAGGGACATGATGGGATCGAGGGTCGCCCCGGTTGTTCCGTCGTCTCCTGGTGCACGCGACAAGGCGAGCGGGGATCGGGGTGTGTGCCCGCGCCCCAGGAAACGGGCGCGATCACTCTCGTACCCCTGGGCGATGGCTTTTCCCTGTTCCATCACGAGGCTGTGGGCCAACCACACCGGTTTCTCCTCGGCCGAGCGTGGACGGCGGCGGAAAAGCAGGCAGTTCAAATCTGACAGGTACTCGCTCTCTACGAAAAGCTTGTTGAACGCCGGATGCCGGCGCTCGGCGCTGGGGGGTGCCAGAGATACCTCGCCGTAGCTGGTGAGTGTAAAGCGCCGTGTTTGGTCGCTGTGATTGGTCAGCGCAATTCGACGAAGTTCTACGTCGTCGTCGGGCGAGACGGTGACCTCCATCCGCAACGAGACCCCGTGTTCGCGACGCCGAAATTCCACCTGATGGGTGTGGAAGATCACTTCGTAACTCTCCGGTTGTACGCCGATGGGCTGGGCGGTTGCCGACCACGGTGCGTGTTTGGGCCGGTCATCCTGTGTATGCTCCTGGACGTAGATCCAGGTTCCCCAACTGTCCAGGGTAGCGTCGGCGCGCCAGCGGGTGAGGGCCACATCCTGCCAGGCGCTGTAACCGCTGCCCCTGTTGGTGATGTACACGGTATACCGTCCATTGGAACACGCGTGTACCTGGGGAAGCGCCGCATCGACCGGCACGCTCCATGGCGTGGCATCAATCAGTGGTTGAGGGGGGCGAACCGGCCTGAACTCGTCGGGGTGGGGCTTCTCCTCGATCGGCGCCTCGTAGGGAATCTGCTCTTGTAGCAGTAATTGGACGCTCTGAATGCGCGGGTCTGTGTGGAAGCGCCGTACCATGACGTCGTTCTGTAAATAGTTCAAGATAGATAAAAGACTCATGCCGTGATGGTGCACCATGTAAGAATGCACGATAGCGTGCTTTTGCCCCGATGCTAAGCGCTCGGCGCTATAATCGATGGCCTCGTAGAATCCATATCGGCCCAACATCCCCAATGCCACCAGTTGTTGGATATTTTGCATCACGGCCTTGGGCTCGAGCGCCAGGGCCAACAGCGAGGCATACGGGGCAATGACTAGATCTTCGTTCAGGCCGCGCTTGAATCCCAAACCGGGCACGCCAAACCCGCGATATTGATAGTTTTGGTTGGCGTCGAAACGATAATAGCCCGATTCCGAAATCCCCCACGGGACGTTTCGACGACGAGCGTACGCGATCTGACTGGCTACAGCGGCCTGACAGCTCTGTTCCAGGAGCGTGCCGGCGTAGTTGCGCATGATCAACGGCGGCATGAGATACTCGAACATCGAAGCGTTCCAGGAAAGGAGTGTCCGGCGGCCGTCAATCTGCGTGATCGGCCGCGCCAGATGCAGCCAATGACTCTGGGGTACGTCTCCCTTGGCGATGGCCAACAGACTGGCGATCCGGGCCTCCGAGGCCATGAGGTCGTAGAAGTTCCCGTCCAGCGTCTCGGCGTCCACGTTGTAACCGATGTGGAAAACCTGTCGCTGCTCGTTGAATAGGAATGCAAAGTCCATCTCTCGGAAAAGGGATTCAGACTGCTCGGCTAGATCCCGGTAGCTGATCAAGAGCGTCTCGGCAGTCATCCGGGTGGATCCCAACCGGGATGCCAATTGCCGACGCCAGTCTTGCGCTTCTTGTATCCACGATTCCGCATCGGGGCCAATTTGGTGCCTCAGATCATCGGGGGATTGTTTGGCCAAAGCGGTCTGCAAATCTCCCAGGCACTTCTCGCCGGCCCGGCAGGTCTTCGGCACGTCTGCCAGGGCGGGTACGGCGGATAAGATCTCCAGTAACGCGGCCCAGGCCTGGGCCAGTTCTGTATCGGCGCTCGCCCAGGCAAACAGCTTCGGTGCTTGATTCAACGCCGAAACCCAAGGGGCCAGCATGTCGAATTCTTGACGCAGGCCTTCGAGTTGAGACTTGACACGCTCCACCCAGATGCGCAAGTCGCCCAGGACTCTTGCGTCCAGCGTGTAGGTATCGCACGCGACCAGCGTGAGCAGAATGTCTTGTATTTCCTCCCACGTTTTATCCGTCAATTCATTCAACAGGGGGCCCCAGGCCATCGGTTGGCCCTGGACGGCCAAAACCTGTCGGCGAATAGCGTCCAAGTGGGTCAGCAGCGCTTCAATCGCCTCGACGCAATCACTTTCGTCCACTTCCGCGACAACCTCTCCCAGGACGTCCAACGCATCCAACAATCCTTGCCACCGTTCCCAGCGTATGATATTGTCGTGCGGCAGGGCTAGGAGCGCCTGTCGAAGCGTCAACAGGCACGCGGCCAGGTTGCCGCTATCGACCGTGGAGACGTAACGCGGGAGCAGGGGTTTTAGATTGCGCGTATCATACCAGTTGAGGAAATGCCCCCGGTACCAGGCTAACTTCTCCATATTCTCGAAGGTCAGGCGCAATCGCAGGACCAGGTCCATCGCGCCAATGTATCCCAGGTCGTAAGCGCCCAACGTCGAAAGCAGCGACAGGCCCAAATTGGTCGGCGACGTGCGTCGCGCGACGAGCCCCCGAGGGTCTTCCTGGAAGTGATCGGGGGGTAACCAATGATCCTCTGGCCCGACGAATTGCTCGAAGTAAAGCCACATACGCCGAGTCAAGCGCCGCAACTGCCGGTGTTGTTCTTCGGAAAGTTTGTCCTGTCGACGGGGCAGGGCTCGGCTAATAAAATAGGCAATTTGTGGTGATTGTACCCATAGGAATAACAAGGGTATGGCCGGCAAAAGGGCTGTGCGGTTGAAAGCGCCTACAAAAAACGTCAGGGCCAGCGCCGTCAAGGCCACCAGCCCCATCTTCTGCCACAACAGACCCAGTTTCGTCTTCTTGCCGAATAGACGGATCGTGTGAGCCGAGGTCGTCCATTGCAAAAGTCGTTTGCGGGTAATGATCAGCCGGACCAGCGTCGTGATGATTGCATCCAACGCGATAAAGGTCTCGTAGGGTAAGAACACCAGCGTCAATCCCCATCGAGACGCGTCGATCACCAATGATCGCCAGACGTTTTTGAGCGTTTTCTCTCGTATACCTTGAAGCAGCGCCGTCACGATGCCGGTGGAGGCTGGCACCGCCATGGTCGATACGCCAAATAGGGTCCACAAGCACGCCGCCCCCGGCAGGAGGAACCATCCACTGATCAGCAGGCCAAACAACGCCGGCTTTACCAGGCTGCGCCGGAGATTGTCCACGATCTTCCAGATATCGAGCGCCGAGAGGGTGTTGGGTAATCGCGCGCCATCAGCCCCCGGTACTCGGGGCAGCAGCCAGGGTAACAACTGCCAATCACCCCGGATCCAACGGTGCATCCGCCGTGTGTATCCCAGGTAGTTGGATGGATAATCTTCGTACATCACCACATCGGTGACCAGTCCAACGCGCCCGTGAATGCCCTCGAATAGGTCGTGGCTGAGCAACGCATTCTCGGGAATGCGCCCGTCCAGGCCGCGTTCGAAAGCGTCTACGTCGTAAATCCCCTTGCCAACGTAGCTTCCCTCACCGAACAGATCCTGGTATACGTCCGACACCGCCCGCGTGTATAGATCTAATCCAACGTCGCCGGCGAAGATACGCGAGAATAATGTTCGCCCGACACTGGTGGGCTTGACCTCGACCCGAGGCTGAAGAATCGAGTACCCGGCGACCAGCGCATCGCTGTCGGCAGCGAATTCAGCCTGGTTCAGGGGATGGGCGATCGTGGCGATCAATTGACGGGCCGTCTCTTTGGGCAAGACTGTGTCGGCATCCAGCGTAATGACGTAGCGGATATCCTGGAGACTGTGCATATTTCCCACGCAAACCCGATATGCGTGTGCTTCGCCCCTCAGCAGGCGGTTGAGTTCGATCAGCTTTCCTCGCTTGCGTTCCCAGCCCATCCAACAATCTTCGGCCGGGTTCCACGCTCGATCCCGATGGAAGAGGTAAAAGGGGTCTTCTCGCTCTCGACCGTATTGTCGATTGAGCGCCTCGATGCCGGCCTTCATGCGATCAATCACCGCTTCATCGCCGGGCATGTGCTGATGCGGCGCATCCGTAAAATCGGTGAGCAGCCCAAAGAATAGATTGGGATCGACATTGCCCAGGTAGTGGCGTTCCAATTGCGGCAACAGGGAATCTACCTCGTCGACCCCGGCCAGTATCGCCGGGATGACCACGATGCTGCGGCAAGTCGACGGCACGCCAGCTTGAAAATCCAACTTGGCCAATGGGTTGGGGGGGACGAGGTGGGTCACGAGACGATTGACCAGATTGACAGAAATGGCCGTAACCGGCAGCAGGCTTAACAATCCAGCCAGAGCCAATTGGGCGGGCGATCCGCCAATCTGAGCTGTATATCCCACGATGCAAAACAGGATGGCGAAGGTACACGCCAGGATGCTTCCGAGATATACGCGCATCGGATGCTTGAGCACCCATCGCCAGGCCCGTTCCGACGCCGTCGGTCGATACGCCAAACGCGCCTCGACCTGCTCTCGTCCGGCGTCCAGTAGATAGAAGCCCACGTGGGTTGGTCGAGACAGTCTCAGACCCTGCCAATCACCTTTGCTGGATGATCCATCCTCGTCATCGTCTGTTCCATGTTCCCACAGCTCTTCGTAGATGTACTCGTCCGCATCTTCCGCGATAGGAGTCCCATATCGCTGTTCCTTGACCGGAGAATGCTCGATTGTATCTTCCCGTGATGAGGGTAATGAGGCCGCGTGCTCCTGGGCCAAATCGACGACCGTTCGAGCAACGATCTCCTCCGCACAACCCGCTGACTCGGCCAACGCTTCCAGCACGCCCCGGTAACGGTCCCGGGTCTCAAAATCCATCTGGGCGTAAATGTGCGCTGGATCGTGGTGTAGAATCCTCTCTACCAGGCTGAGACGCTCGAAGAATCCGTTCCAATCTTGCGCCGATAGGAAGCGCAAGCTCGAGATACAGTTGGCGACGACCACGTCATCGGTGAGATCATCTGGAGGAGGGGATGAGGGCAAAACATCCTCGACCGCTTCGTCGATTCTGGGCAAGGGCGACGCTGTGATATTGGCGATAGCCTGTGATAGGCACTCCAATATACTTGAACGCAACATCGTGGGCAATGCCCATAATTCCCCCATAGCCAACGGGGTGACCTGTTGGTAGGCCTCGACAAAGCGCGCTATCTGATCCATGTCGACCGGCTGCTCGCAGTGCCCAATAATTTCGCGGGCCAGCACGTATACCCGTGGGTATCCTTCGAGCGATGGGCGCGTGAGCCTGGGCAGTTTGCGATAGTAGCCTGACGGCATATCCTCACGTACTTGGCGCAACGCCTGCTGGATGATGTAGAAGTTATCCAGGACCCATTCGGCCGCGTACGACATCGCCCGCTGGGTCTCGGTCATCTGCCCAAAATGGTCCCGGGCCTCGCGGAGCAACGACTCATACGCTTCCAGGCGACTCATCAAGCGAGGGCCACCCATAACTTTTCGCTCTTTTTGGACGGTCCTGTGCTGCTTGGCCAACCAAACTGCCATATCGTTCACCGAATTGGGCTCATGGTCCGCATGCTCTGATAGGGTTTCCAGATCATCAGGCTCAGAACCGGGCGTTATGGACGTCGCGTCAGTTTTCGATGAGTGCTTCTCACGCATACTTTAATGCCCTTTGTGTTGTCTGGCAGCCATCTCGGCCTGGGTACTTTCCAATTCACCCTCCGAAAGATCCTGCACGATCAGCAGCGGCGTCGTACCGTAAGCGATGAAATTCAGGGCGACACTCCCGTAAGGCCACCTGTTTCCTCCGGAGTATCCATGGGCGCTCAATAAAACCAGGTCGACTTTCTCCTGTTCGACCAGATCGTGAAGCATCGCCACCGCGCTGTCGCCGACTTCCAATCGAATCTGAGCGGGAATTGGCAGGCGATCCTGGAGTTGTTTGAAGCATTGCCTGGCTGCCTTTTGATTGTGCCTGACCACCTTTTCCGCCAGCGCTATTTCCTCCTGTGAAAGCGGAACGGGGCGAGGCATGTCTGGCAGACATACGACGTGCGCCAACAGAAACTCGGATTCGTGGAAACGGGCTAATTTTGTCGCCAGCGGCAAAACGCACTCTGCGCGTTTGGAACAATCCAATGGAACCATCAGACGGCGGTACCTCAAACCATCCCAATCGTACTTGATGGATTGGTAAGCTCGCACGATCATAATGGGCATGCAGGCGCGTAAGATGATTTTCTGTACGACGCCGCTGATATTCCACCCACTCAAGCCGCTCCGGCCGTGGCTGCTGAGAATGATCAGGTCGATATCCCGATCGCGTGCAAACTCTGTAATGCGCTCGGCGGCTCGTCCTTCCATAATCTCCCAATTGACGCCTGACAGCATCCCGCTAAGGCGGGTGACGAGGCTGTCGAGATAGGACTCAGCCTCAGCCTTATGGATATGCCAACCCAGTAGATCCGTGGACTGGGCCCGTTCAGTAGCCTGAGAGCGTTCCAAAACGCGCAATAGGGTCATCTCGGCATCAAATGCCCGGGATAACGCCACCGCGTGAGGTAAAACGCATTCAGCCAGTGGAGAACCGTCCAACGGAACGAGGATACGCTCAAACATAATTCCGTCTCCTTTCTGTCTAGATTATGCATTGGCTGGTCCTGTGTTTAGAATCCATTCGTGGAATACCTAAATTTACAGAATTCTCCTGTTCACCGGGGGAATAATGAGGGAGGTAAACAGGAGAAGGGTAGCTTGATCGAAGTATACCCCGGTCAACATGGGATGTCAAATCTATGAAGCAGACAGGCTTCGGTTTGACAATTTCGCCACTTCCCCTTATACTCATACCCGTAAGAATGAGTAAGCTCTGTTTCGGAAATGAGCTCAACCGCCCAGACTTACATAAGGTGGGGCGGGTTTTTTTTGCAATTTCCCGGAGAGATTGGGAGTAAGACTTTCAGAAAGGTGAATTGATAATGACAGAAGAGACACTTAAGGTCGCTGATGACTTAGTCGTCAGCCTCGACTATACCCTTCGACTCGACAACGATGAAATCGTCGATACCTCGGCCGATCGAGAACCGTTGCAGTTCCTGCAGGGCCAAGGACAGATTATCCCCGGTCTTGAGCAGGCGCTGTACGGCATGGCGCTAGGGGAGGAGAAAAACGTGGAGGTCGCGCCGGCCGAGGGATATGGCGTCCATAACCCCGACGCGACCCAGGTAGTTGCCCACGACATGTTCCCTGAGGACGTCGACCTGGAGCCCGGCATGGGTTTCCGGATGCAGGATCAACAGGGACGGTCCCTCTTGGCGTTCGTGGATGAAATTCGCGAAGACGAGGTGGTGTTAGACTTCAATCATCCCCTGGCGGGTGAGACGCTGCACTTCCACGTCCAGGTCGCCGGTCTCAGGAAAGCGACGGAGCAGGAACTGGCGGCCGTTTGCGGCACCGGATGCGCTGGATGTGCGTCGGCTGGCGTATGTAGCTGACGCGGCGTTTGACATAAACGTCTGAAAAGTCCCCAAGGGTCTCGTGTGCCCTTGGGGACTTTTTACGTCTCGATGACGTCAGTTAGAAGACTCCCACTTAAAATTTTTACGCAAATCGTGCC
>OMKS01001110.1_pt1 | contig 24637 bp, 19 predicted proteins | sample 1674721 | NCBI WGS metagenome assembly OMKS01 (sample SAMN06264996, study PRJEB25208) | sediment metagenome | isolation source: hot spring sediment | place: USA: California | collected 2014-09-02
GCCGTTCTTTAGAGCAAATTTGACCATATCGAGACGCAATTTCTCTACTTGCCAACCGACCGAAAAATAACTATAATTCCTCATGGTATCCATCTCCTTGTTCGTGAACGGGTTAGTGTCTTTTGCTGTGTAGCCAGCTTAAATCTACTAATCCAAATTCTCGTTTCAAGGGGTGGATACCATGTCCCTTTACCACCCATAAAAGATTTTTTTCTGTTTGCTAAAGGATTGGGGAAATAACATAATTCACCGAAAATAAGAAGGATAAGGGTTTTAATTGCGGGAGGGGCGAGATATTATTTCTTTTCTTGGATGTTCAAATGGCTTTCAGTATAGGGAATGAGCAGAAAGTCTCACGAAGCCTCGGAAAAGCAGGCGTGAAAAAAAATTCAGCTTCATTCGTGGAATAATATAAAATATTTAACGCCATAATCGTGTCCGCTATTGACATGGCCAAGGTTTCGCATTAAATTAACTAAATATGCTTCGGAAACTTAAAATCGAGAACCTCGCCGTTATCGACTCGGTTGAATTCGAGTTGGAGGCTGGCCTCTGCGCACTTACTGGCGAGACCGGCGCAGGCAAGACGCTGGTCGTGGGCGCAATCGAGCTACTTCTCGGCGCGCGTGCCGATTCCGGCAAAGTTCGCACGGGCGAGGAGAGCGCGATTGTCGAGGGCATTTTCGAGCGCGGCGGCAAGTCGGTCTTCGTTCGGCGGAAGATTACCGCAGGCGGCAGAAGCTATGCGTGGATTGACGGCGAGCCGGTGACGATGAGCGAATTGGCCGACCGAACCGCCGGATTCGCTGACCTTTTAGGCCAGCACGAGCACCAGTCCCTTCTCGACTCCGCGACGCACACCGATCTTCTCGACGATTATGCCGGCTCTCGCAGGCTGTCAGGCGAATTCCGGCAGAAATTCCACCAACTCGAGGAATTTAGAGTGCGCCTCTCGCGCCTCAAGCGCCAACTCGAGAGGGCGCGGGAGAAATCGCGCCTTCGCGAGTATGAGATTCGCGAGCTATCCGATGCCAAGCTCGATGCCGATGAGTGGGCGGAGGTCGAGGGGAAGCTCGCGCGTGTGGATTCCGCCGAGCACATCCTCGCGCGCACCGATGAGGCGATTCAAGCCATAGGCGATGGTCAGCCTAACGCCGTGGAACTTATCGCAATCGCAGAAAAGGCCATGGCTGACATCGCGGGATTGGTCCCCGAGGTCGCAGATGTCGCAGAGCTTCTCGATACTGCGCAAACCGCCATTGCCGAAGCGCTTCGCGAGCTATCCGCTATCGCAGGCTCCGTCGATATAGACCCCGAGGAGGCCGAATATCTTCGCGGGAGGCAATCGCTAATCGAGCGGCTGAAGCGCAAATACAACCGCGATGTCCCCGGCCTCATCGAATACCTCGCTGAACTTGAAGCGGGCGAGGAGGACATCGCACGAATCGAGGAGGAAATCGACACTCTCGAGCGCGAAGTCGCCCGCGTAAGCGAAAAGCTTGTCGAAATTGCAGGAGAACTTCGCCGGCAAAGAGAACTCGCAGTGCCTAATCTATGTGCCGAGATAGAGCGTGCACTCGCCCCGCTCGGCATGGATGCCGTCCGCTTTGAGGTCGCGCTCGTCCGCGCCCCTGACTCCGGCGGCGCGATAGAAATTGACGGCGAGCGTTTCGCTTTGTTGCCCACCGGCTCGGAGGGAGCGGAGTTTCTCATCTCTCCCAATCCCGGCGAGGAGCTTCGCCCGCTGGCATCGATTGTCAGCGGCGGCGAGCTTTCGCGCATCATGCTCGCGATAAAAGCGCTCATCCGTAGCGAGGATTTCGAGGGCATCACCGTGTTCGACGAAGTGGATGCCGGAATTGGCGGCGAGGTCGGCAACGCGGTGGGAGAGGAGCTTAAGCGCCTTGCCCGCAACGGACAAATACTCGTGATTACGCACCTTCCGCAGATTGCCCGACTGGCAGACGTCCATCTTCGCATTGGCAAATTCGAGCGCGCCGGCAGAACCCGCGTCTCGATGTTGCGGCTCGAGGGAAGCACCCGAAAGGAGGAACTTAAAAGAATGCACGGCGGCGAGCCGAACATTCTCATCGAAGTATGAAAAAACAGCCCAAAGATACGGAATATTTCGCCAAACGCTTTCACAGCAAGGACGAGAAGAACGTCTATTCCGACCGTGTCCTCACGGTGCCGAATTTGCTGACTCTCTCACGTTTGATCGCGCTTCCGCCGCTTTTGTATTTCCTAGGATACATCGAAAGTTTCGGCACTGCGCCGGCACTGGCTTTAGGTGGCTGGATGCTCTTGTCCGACCTTCTGGATGGCGCGCTGGCGAAGATTTTGAAACAGATTTCCCTCGTGGGCGCGCTCATGGACCCCGTCGTCGATAAAATAGTGATAAACTCGCTGGCTATAGTCCTCGCATTCAAAGGTTACGTCCCGATTTGGGCTGTCATCCCTATTTTTGTGCGCGACTTGGGCATTCTGATATTCGGCCTGCGCGTGCTTCTCGATTATGACAAGCTCGTCACGCCGACCTTTGTCGGCAGGGTGACGCCGCTATTTTGGGTTTGCACTTTCGTGATGTCGCTTTTAGAGTTAGACATCGCGAAATGGATTTTATTGGGCTTTTCAATCATATTGACTTTGACTTCAGGAATAATTTACTTTGCGAGATACAAAAATTTGCTTAAATTGGAAAAATGAAGGTGACTTTAATTAGTCAATTGACATTTGTCATTTGACATTACCATAAGTGATAAAATGCGTCAGTTTGCAGTGATAGGACTTGGGAGCTTCGGCTCGACATTCGCCAAAGAACTTTCGGAGAAGGGTCTGCCCATCCTTGCAATCGATAGGGATGGCACGGCCGTCGATTATATGAGCGAATTCGTCACGCACGCTATTGTCGGCGATGCCACCGACCCCGAATTCCTCGGGAGCATCGGAGTCTCCGATGTGGACATCGCGCTTGTCGCTCTCGGCGACGACATCGAGGCGAGCGTTCTCGTTACGCTGAATCTCTCAGAGATAGGTGTTCCGCAGATTATCGTCAAGGGGATTTCACCGGAACACGGGAATATCCTCACAGCTGTGGGCGCGACACAGGTGATTTTCCCCGAGAAGGAAATGGCGCAAAGGCTTGCGCGCTCGATGGCATCGCCGAACATTATCGACCACATCCCGCTGGTAGAGGGATACAATATCGTGGAGATGCTCGCACCGGAGAGTTTCGAGGAAAAGAGCATCATCGACCTCAATCTCCGTAGAGAGTTCGGCGTTGAACTGCTGGCCATTAAGCGCGCGGACGAAAATTTGAAGGAAAAAGTGGTGGTCGCGCCTCATGCAAAAGAGGTTATCAAGTCCGGCGACAAGCTGGTCATCCTCGGAGCGACGGACAAGGTCGAGCAGTTGCAGGAGCTTTGAACGTTGTCCTGCGGGTAGTGGCGTTTGATTATTGCCATTTCGATGATAAGATTTCTCGCTGTGCTCGAAATGAGAAAACTAAGAGGCCGAAAAGAAACTATATGACGAGCCGACTCAAAAATAATTGGCCGAGAAATTGCATGAATAATTGCACGGTAATCTTTGAGGTTAAATTTGAGAATCAATAAGCCGAAAATCTTATTAGCCGGAGCGCTCCTTTGCATTTTATGGATGGCTTCGTGCGGTGGGCCGGTCGGCGGATACATGGTATCGCTCACTTTGAACGGTGAGCGGTTCGAATATCCGCAGGCGAGGGTATATATCGAAAAAGCGGATGTATATCGAAGCTACGACGGCACAGTATCTTACACCATTCTGCCGGAGGATGCCGAGGAATTCTCCCACCTCCTCTTCACCCTCGTTGCCGGAGAATGGGGGCAAGATCCGGTTTTCATCATGACTTGGCTCGCGGATGTCTATGAAGTCCCTCAAGTGGCAGGCAAAAATTTCGCCGTCTCATCGATAAAGATTTTCCCCAATAACGAGAAATACGAGGGCATTCCCAGTGCATTGGACTACAGCGCGTCGTTTAACATGGAGACATGCTACATTGTTACGACTATAACCCAAGTCAATGTCGAGGCCAACTGGATAAACGGCATCCTCAACGGCGTCTATGTCGAACAGGTCGGCGATATGTGGTGGCGGATGGAGATTCGTGACGGGAGGTTCGGCGCGGGATATAGAGCCATAGCCGTTGGCGCGCCAAAACAGCTTCCAGACCGTGAAGATGAGGGTTGATGATGAGAAAAGCGACAGTTTTTCTTCTATTCATTGCCGCGTTTTCAATTTTCGCCGTCCAAACGCCGCCCGAAGTGGTCGAGATAGTCGAAGCCTATAAAACCGCTCTCGATTCGAAGAACATAGATGGGCTTGCGCCCCATCTCGCGGATGACTTCGACTTCTCCGGAGCAGGCCCCGAGCTGTCGAAGACAGTGTTCGAGCAAGTTCTCGCGATGGGCGTCCTTCGCATCGGCAAGATTAGTCAAATCGATTTCGAGCGCATCGAAGACAACGCGCGAGTAGTCATTCACACTGAAATCATCGTAGGCGACATGTCCCATGATTCGATGGACGAATTTGAACTGGTTCTTCGCGACGGCGTTTGGAAAATATCAGGAATTGGCACGGGCGCGATGAGAGCACTCGTCATCCAGGACCCGCTGACGGACATGACCTTTTCTATCGAAGGGCCAGCATTCTCCGAGCTTAAGTTCAAAGAAAGCCATGACCACATCATAGTTAGCGCAATGCTTTCCGGCGGCGAGGAGGTCAATTTCGTAATCGACAACGGGACGCCGATTTCCATCATCGACTCGAGGATTGCAAGTAGATTCGCCCCTCTCGGCGACATCGCAATCGCGGAGGCTATCGGCGTTGGAGGGGACATCGAGAACACCGGTGCCGTCACCGTTGACAGTATTGTCCTCGGCGAGATTCAAGTTGCTGATCTGATGGCGATTACGATGGATCTCTCGCACCTCTCGGATGCCCTCGATGTCGAGATTACGGGGCTTCTCGGCACGGATTTTCTGGCGAAATTCGCGTGGACTATCGACTATTCGGGGCGTAAATTATTTTTAAGCAGAGTCGGCGAGGACGGCGCGCTTCTCGACCCCAACGACAGAATCCTCGCGCGCGAGCCTGCGCACATAATCGGCTTCGACCGCGAGATGCACCTTCTATGGACAGTCGCGCAGTTCGCGCCAAATGTCTCCGCATCGGTTATTCTCGACTGCGGCGCAGGCGGAGGCGTTATCACGCCGGAGTTGTTCGAGAGACTGCCGGAGATGAGCTTCGAGCCGGCCGGCAAGGATACGCTACTCGGCGCCGATGGCAAGTTATCCGAAGTTATGAGCATTATCCCCTCGCGAATGACTATCGGGCCGGTGACGCGAGGCGACTATCGAGTAGTCGTAAGCGACCTTTCGCACATCAACGCGGTGGGGCTATCGACGCCCGTTTCCGCCATTGTCGGATATAATTTTTTTGAAGACTGGTTAATAACGACCCGGTTCCATGATGACATCATTGAACTGAGGCCAATCCCAAAATGAAACGGAGGTTTCAATGACATTCCGCAGATTTGCAATTCTTCTCGCCGTGCTGTGTTTCGCGGCGTTCGGCCAGCTCGAGATGCTCGGAGCTTTGCCGAATGTTCCTGAGATGACGCCGAGCCTTGATGCCGGCGCATGGGTGGAATACAAAACCATCGACGCAGAAGGCGAGGCGAGTTTCTTCAAATTCTCAATCCTCTCACAGGAAGAGGATGACGAATTGTATTGGTTCGAAATCAAAGCCACCGACAGCGAGGGCAAATGGACTATCGTGAAGTTCAAAAGCTCCGACCCACAAGACCCCAATGCCGCAGTTTCGCTGGTAGTCCAACCCATGGGAAGCGAGCCGCGCGAAATGGACTTCATGTTGCCGGCTAATAGGCCTTCAATGCCCGGAGCCGAGACCGAAGAGGCGGAAGTGGAAGTTCCCGAAATCGACTTCGAGGTCGAAAAAGGCGTGATTGTAGAATTGCGTGCGGGCAAGTTCGAATGCGATAAATATACGCTCATCGACGAGGACGGAAAGACCGAGATTTGGTTCTCGCCGGATGTTCCGATTGCCGGTGTGGTCAAAGCCGTCCGCGATGGCAAAGGGGTGACCGAACTCGCCAAATTTGGCAAAGACGGCGCCAAGTCCGAAATCAAAGGCGAACCGGAGAAGATAGAAATCCCAAACCTTCGACAATTGATGAGGCAACCCGAATAGGCATGGCGAATTTTCGCTATTAACGCAAAGGGCGGTCTTATGGGCCGCCTTTTTTTGGGTTATGAGTGTTAGGTTATTGGTTATGGGTGTTAGGTTTTGGCAGGAGGGGCGGGGCATGCCTCGCCCCTATTTTATTTCCGTCATTGCGAGGAGTTCCGAAGGGACGACGCGGCAATCTCATTGTTATATCGGGATTGATTAGGCCTCGAAATGACTGCAAGAGGTGCGCCCCTACTCCTCTTCTGGCGACACCCTCTCCGGGCGCGATTCTCGCTCGACTTTATCGTATGCTAAAATGATGTCCTGCACAAGCTTATGGCGGACGACATCGGTCTCGTTCAAGTGGACAAACTCGATGCCCTCGATGCCCTTCAAAACGCGCATGGCGTTAATTAGGCCGCTGGGCTTGTCGTTCGGCAGGTCGATTTGCGTGATGTCACCCGTGACGACAGCCTTGGAGTTCATCCCGAGGCGCGTGAGAAACATCTTCATCTGGCGGATTGTCGTGTTTTGCGCTTCATCGAGGATGACGAAGCTATTGTTGAGCGTCCTCCCGCGCATGTATGCCAGCGGGGCGACCTCGACTGTGCCGTCGGCGAGGAATTTGTCGAAACGGGCGTTGGGCACCATCTCATAAAGCGCGTCGTAGAGAGGGCGGAGGTATGGATCGACCTTCTCTTTGAGGTCGCCCGGAAGAAATCCCAGCGACTCGTCGGCCTCCACCGCCGGTCGCACCAGCACAATTCTCGAACAGCGGCGCTCTTTGAATGCGCGGACGGCGCAGGCCACCGCGAGGTAGGTCTTGCCGGTGCCCGCCGGCCCGATTGCGAACACGAGGTCGTTGTTGTTGATTGCGTCGATGTATCGACTTTGTCCTTCGCTTCGCGGGCGCACCGACTCGTTGCGGTTGGTGAGGACTATGCGGTCGGCCTCGGAGGGATCGAAGTTTTCCGGCTTGAGGTCGTTCATGGTGAGGCCGATGGCATACTCGACGGCCTGCTCGGACAGCACGCCGCCGGCGAGGATGTGGTTTATCATCTGATAGATTATCGACTCGACGGCGCGTGCGCTCTCGAAATCGCCGAAGATTTGAAGCTCATCGCCGCGTGCCACGAGCTTGACGGGAAATTTCAGCTCTATGTCCTTGGCATAGATGCTCCGCGGGCCGAAAAGCTCGCGCTGATCGACATCTTTAAGCGGGATTTTGATTGACTTGCCGGAAGTGTTGACGCGTTTGTAATTATCGGACAATTTTTTCCTCATTGAGTTTGATGCCCAAATCTTTCAACTGCTCTTCATCGACGGTGTTCGGGCAGTTATCCATAAGCGATTGCCCCGCAGTGGTTTTCGGGAATGCGATCACATCGCGGATGGAGTTCATTCCGGCGAAAAGCATCATCATTCTGTCGTATCCGAAGGCGATTCCCCCGTGCGGCGGCGCGCCATATTTCATCGCGTCGAGCAAAAAGCCGAATTTCTCGCGCGCCTTGTCCTCTGTCAGTTCGATGACTGACAGCACCCGCGCCAACAGCTCCGAATTGTGCGTCCGGATGCTTCCGCCGGCGATTTCGTGACCGTTGAGGACGAGGTCATAAGCCCTCGCGCGGACACGCTTTGGGTCGGTTTCCAAGAGGTGGACATCTTCGGGCTTGGGCTGGGTGAATGCGTGGTGCCGCGCGACCAGTCTGCCCGTGTCCTCCTCGACCTCGAACATCGGGAAATCTACGACGAAATGCGCCTCCCATTTGTCTTTCGGGATGAGGTCGAGGGATTTCGCCAAGTCAACTCGGAGCGCGCCGAGCACCCGTTCGCAGATTTCGACCTTGTCCGCCACGAAAATTAACATCGAGCCGTCCTCGGGGGCAAACTCCGCACGGATAGCCGAAAGCTCGCCCTCCGAAAGAAATTTCGCGATTCCGCCGGACAGCTCGCCGCCCTCGAACTTCATCTGCGCGAGACCTTTCGCACCGAGCTTTTGCGCCTTGGTGGTAAGCTCGTCGATTTGTTTGCGCGAGAACCCCGCGGCCTTCGGGACGGCAATCCCGCGAACGGATTTGGCGTTCGAAAATACCTTGAATTCGCTCGACTTGACGGCTTCTGTGATGTCGTGAATCTCGAGGCCGAAGCGCAGGTCGGGCTTGTCGCTTCCGTAGAGGCGCATTGCCTCGTCATAGGGGATTCGCGGGAGCGGCAGTTTGAGCGTGACGCCGCAAAGCTCCGACATAAGCCGCGCGGTGAGGCGCTCGGCCAAATCGAGCACGTCGTCCTCATCGACAAAGCTCATCTCGATGTCGATTTGCGTGAACTCAAGCTGGCGGTCGGCGCGCAAATCCTCGTCGCGGTAGCATCGCGCGAGCTGGAAATAGCGGTCAAAACCGGCTATCATGAGAAGTTGCTTATACACCTGCGGGGATTGCGGGAGTGCGTAGAATTTGCCGCGTTGCATTCGGCTGGGCACGAGAAAGTCCCGCGCGCCCTCGGGCGTAGAGCGGACGAGCGTCGCCGTCTCGATTTCGAGGAAGTCTTCGCCGAACAGGAAATCCCGCGTGATGCGGTTGGCGTTGCTACGGAGGACGGTCGCGCTCTGCATCTCCGGCCTTCGGAGGTCGAGGTAGCGGTATTTAAGGCGCGTCTCCTCGCTGGCGTTGACATCGTCCTCGATGACGAAGGGCGGCGTTTCGGCGCGGGAGAGGATTTCTAAGCGTTCGACGATGACCTCCACCTCGCCGGTAGGCATCTCGGGATTTCTCGCCTCGGGCGGGCGGACGAGAACCGTGCCGTCTATCGAGATAACAGTCTCGTGGCCGAGCTTCTCGGCGCGCTCGAACAGTTCTGCCGCTTCGGGCCGGAAAGTCAGCTGGATTCGGCCGTATCTGTCGCGCAGATCGACGAACAGGACGCCCCCGTGGTGGCGCTTGTGATGCACCCATCCGGCCAGCTTCACTTGCTCGCCGGCATATTTGGCGCGGAGTTCTCCGCAATTGTGTGTTCTCAACATATGTCTCCTCGTTTTAAGGCACTCATATTATATGTGGAACGGCGAATTGTCAACTTTCGATTGATTTAATTCGGCGGGGGCGCTGGCACGGGGGTTGCGTCTGCAACCCGCGTGCCAGCGCCACTTATGCAGTAGTCTGTCATCTTGACCCGAAGGCGAGAACTCTCCTTCGATTGTGCGTGATTTCTCGTTGCTATCGCTTCTCGAAATGACGGAAGACAGGTGATGGGCAAGTGGGCGATCCATCGGTTCGCTCTACGGCTATTTGAGATAGACCAATCGCTCCGCCCGCGCTGAAGGGAGTGTCTCGCAATGGAGGAATAATGACACCCCCCTATCGCGGGAACTCCGGCTTGAGGGGTCTTGTCATGAGGGCGTGCGCTGAGGAGGCGGGCGTTGCCGTGCCCTCGATAACCGCGCAGATCGCTTCGGCAATCGGCAGTTCTACGCCGTGCTTTTTCGCCAGCTCGAGCGCCACCGGCGCGGTGAACACGCCCTCTGCGACCCATCTGTAATGCGCGATAATATCGGGCGCGGGCCTGCCCTCGGCGAGCAGTTTGCCGAATTGGAAATTCCGCGATTGGCCGCTGGTGCTTGTCAAGACGAGGTCTCCGAGTCCGGCGATTCCGAAGGCGGTCTCCGGCCTCCCGCCAAGCGCAGTGACGAGGCGGTGCAGTTCCGCAAGGCCGCGCACGATAAGGGCCGCCCGCGAGTTGTCGCCGAGCTTGAGGCCCTCGCACATGCCCGCCGCCAGCGCGAGGACATTTTTCAGCGCGGAGCAAATCTCGATGCCGCAACGGTCATCGCTACTGTAAACGCGCAGGCTATCCGACGCGACGATTTCCATCACCGCGCGCGTAGATTCGGCGCGTCCGCCGGCGACCATGACCGTGGGCTTGCCGCCTGCGACCTCCTCGGCAAACGACGGCCCGGAGAGGGCTACGGCGGGGACTTTCGCGCCGAGCGCCTCGTCGATAATCTGGCACGGAGTTTTCATCGAGGCTTGCTCGATTCCTTTGGCGAGGCTAACGGGAATGGCGGTTTGCGGAATATCGGCGATGTCGATTTTGGCCAAAACTGAGCGGAGAAACTGCACTGGCACAGCGAAGAAAATCGCCTCGGCGTTGTGTGTGCATTCGGATAAATCCAGCGTTGCGCGGACGGCCTGCGGAATTGGCATCGCAGGGAGGAAGTCGATGTTTTCGCCCCTGCGGATGTTCTCCGCCGTTTTCGGTTCGTGGCACCAAATCGCGACCTCGTGCCCCAGCCTCGCCAGATGCAGGGAAAACGCCGTCCCCCAAGCGCCCGCGCCAATCACGGTAAGTTTGCTCATTCGCCCATCCTCTCGATTGCGGTCTTCCGAATAGCCTCGCAGTCTTTCGCCTGACTTCGGAAGCGTCGGGACAGCTCGTCGTCTTCGATTGCATTCAAGACTTTATCGCAGTGGTAAATCGCTTTGTCCCAGAGCGTTAAGTCCTTTGCGGACATCGCCGCGAAGTGGTGAACCTCCACGAAGTTGACAATCTGCTCATCGCCGAGCGTGTCGAGAGCGGAGGCGAGCGCATGTGCGGCTGTGTAGTAATTCTCCAAGCTCTTCTCCGCCTCGGCGATAGCGAGGTTATACCACAGCGGAAGCAGGCTCTCGGGGAAGCGCTCCGCAATCGTGTCGCGATATACCCGCGCGGAGTCCAACTCGTTGCGATTTATGAAGATATAGACCATGGCGTGGCCTGCGGCATATCGCGAGAAGTGCGAGCCGTCATAAGCCTCGCGGAGCAAATCGAGGCCCTCGTCGCGGTTGTCCGAAACGAGTGGCAGATAGCGCAGAAAGCCTATCGTGGCGCTCGCCCAGTAGTAGTATCCGCCGGCGCCGAGGGCGGCATCGGCGCGGGTCTCGGGGGAATCGAGCGCAAGTTTCAAATAGCCCAGCGCATCGCGTGAGGTGCCGTATCCGGCGAGATATTTGCCTAACTTTATCTTCGCCATGGCCTTATAGCCGAGCGCCGAGCCGACAATCCACAAATTCCACGGGTCAACGGTGTTGGTTCTTGCAGAGAAAATCGCGCTGTCGAGGATGGCGTTCATGCGCGAGACTTCGGAATAATCCTCGCGGTGCATCATCTCGTCATAGAGGTTCGAGCCTCTGAGGAACAACGGCGCGGGATCGTGCGGGAACTCGGCGGCCAGCGAGTCGATAATCGAGTCGGCGCGGGCGAATCGGTGGTCGAATCGGCACTCGATAGCCTCGAGAATCGCCGGTCGGACGGTCTCATCTCCTAAAATCCCCGCAAAGCTCGATACTGCAACGGTTAGGATGACAATCAGCGTGCGAGCCATAGCTCTATCCTGTCGCGAATAATTTCCATAATTGCAGTGTTATATCCCACAGAAAGCGTTTCGAAGTGCAAGTCTTCGCCTTCGCAGAAGACTATCGCCGGTAGCGCCTCATTGCGAAGAGGTAGCGTCTCATCGTAATCGAAGAGCGCCATCGTTAGCGCGCCGCCCTCGTCGATTAGCGCGAGCCTGCCCGTCTCGGGGATTTGCGCAGTGGCGACGCTCTCGACGAAATAGACATCGATGAAGCGCACCGAGTCGCCGAATTGCTCGGCAAGCCCGTCGAGCGCAGTCATCGCGCGCACGGACGGCTCTGCCGTGGGGTCAAGGAAGGCGAGAACGGACGGCCTCTTGGCCTTTATCTGATTGTGGCTGAATGGCTTGCCGGAGACGTCAGTCAAAGTGAAAACGGGGAATGTGCCGATTTCCACTTGCGCCTCGAGATATGCCGGCGCGGTCACATCGACCTCGATTTCCACCAGCCCGCCCTCGACGACGGTGAACGGGAAGGTCTGCACCCACACGCTTCCGCTGTTGTCGCGCGTGCCGGATTGGAGAAGATACTCCCCGACTGCCAGCTCGAACTCGAATGCGCCCGTCGAATCCGCGCGCGTGCCTATCTCATCGAGCGGCCAGTATGCGCCATCGCCGAAAACCGACACGGAAAAGTGTTGCCAAGCATCGGCGGGGGCGCCGCGCCGCGTGAAAGCCGCTTTGAGCGTGCCGACCGGCGAGTATGACGATGTGTTAAAATCGTAATCAAAGCCGCCGACGACATTCACCACGGTGATTCCATCGGGGTGAAGCTCTGCGGGATATCCGAAATCGCCGAAACGCTCCGGCGCAGATGGGAACATCGGAATCCAGCGCACCTCGCCCGAGTCGAAAATCTCGACCCAGCTCATCGAGCCGCCCTCGCCGCGGATTGCGCGAATCGACGCGCTTCGCGATGGTATGCCCAGCGATTTTAGAATTGCGACGGCGAGCGATGCAATCTCGCTCTCCGTGCCGCGCCTGCTTCGGAGCGTGAAGTCCGGCGGTTGCATCCCTCCGAAGTAATCCCAGCCCGCCGTGTCGATATTCTCGCTAATCCACAGGTTGACATTCTGCGCCGCGGACCGGGGGCTTCCAGCCTCGAACGCCGCCTCCGCGAACATTTCGTAAAGGAGCTTTCGCCACGCCGTGGCAGGCTCATAGCTCAGCCGATACGCGAGAATGAACGGCCGGAACATCTCCTCGGGAATTTCCCACGGCGCAAGTTCCCGCGCGAGAGATGAGTATTCGAGATGCTCAGTCAAAATCTCCTCCGTGGCCAGAAGTCTATCGAGGTGGGGCAGGATGTTGACCAGCCAAATCGCGTCGGCGAGCTTGTCCTTGTCGTCTGCGAAATTCTCGACGAAGCTCGCCAATTGTCGCCAGTTGCCCAGCGCGCCCGAATATGTCTCGAAGAGCTGTTCGCGTAATTCCTCCGGCGCGGCCTCGACGGCAATTCGCGCGGAAGCGCTGTCGAAGTCCTCCGGAGATGTCTGTCCCAAGGCGACAAGAGCAAATGCACAAAGCAAAGAAATAATTATTTTCATATCGTTTCCTCGTTTGGTTTTGCTACAAGATATGCCCTGAACGCCGTTTCTACAATGGAAAATTGAAAGAATTGCGACAGACTTCGAATAACTTGGTATTGACAGGCGGGGTTATTTGCTTATTTTGATGCGGACATAATACATAAGGAGGCAAATTGATAGAAATTCTTGACAAAGACCACCTCGCAAGAAGCATTACCAGAATCGCTACCGAAGTCGTCGAGCGCAACGCCGGCGCGAAGAACCTCGCCATAGTGGGGATTCGCACTCGCGGTGTGCCGCTCGCCGAGAGGCTCGCCAATGAAATCGAAACGCTCGAGGGCATCCGCCCGCCGGTCGGCACGATAGACATCACGCTATACCGCGACGATTTCAAGGAAATCACATCATCGCCGGATGTCGGCGGCTCGAACCTGCTCTTCGGCGTCGAGGGCAAAGACATCGTCCTCGTCGATGACGTGCTCTTCACCGGCAGAACCGTGCGCTCGGCAATCGAGGCGATTATCGACTACGGCAGGCCAAACACCATTCAGCTTGTAGTCATTGTCGATAGAGGACACCGCGAACTTCCAATCTGCGCGGATTATCTCGGCAAGAAGGTCAGCCTGAAAGACAACGAATATGTCGAAGTCCACATCTCGGAAATCGACGGCGAAGACCGCGTAGTCAAAGTCACTCGAAAGTAGGAGCGCTCTATGAAAGAACATCTTCTCGGACTCGAGGGATACACAGGCGATGAGATTCTCGAGATTCTCGAGCTGTCCAAAACCTTCCGTCAGGTTCTCGACCGCGACGTCAAGAGGCTCCCGACGCTCAAAGGCATAACCGTCGCGAACCTCTTCTTCGAGCCATCGACACGGACGCGGATGTCGTTCGAGCTTGCGGAAAAGCGCCTCAGCGCCGACGTCATCAACTTCTCGGCATCCACAAGTAGCGTCAAGAAAGGCGAGAACCTCCGCGACACCGTTGATAATATTGGGGCAATGAAGGTCGATATGACCGTCATTCGGCACGGCGCGGTCGGGTCGGCGCAGTTCATAGCGAAACACTGCAAAACTGTTGTCATCAACGCCGGCGACGGCGCACACGAGCACCCCACGCAAGCGCTCCTCGACTTCTATACAATTCGCGAACACTTCCCCGATTTCAAAGGCCTCAAGGTCTGCATCGTAGGCGACGCGCTTCACAGCAGAGTTATTCGAAGCAACGTCTTCGGTCTCAAAGCACTCGGCGCGGACGTCACTCTTTGCGCGCCCTCGACGCTTCTGCCCATGGGCGTAGAGAGTTGGGGAGTAAAAGTCAACTGCGACATCGAGGAGGCAATCAGGGGGGCGAATGTGGTGAACATCATGCGCCTGCAACTCGAGCGCCAGACCGCCGGATATATCCCGTCGCTCCGCGAATATGGCATTGTTTGGGGAATAAACAGCGAGCTGGTCGATTTGATGGACAAAGACCACATCATCATGCACCCCGGCCCGATGAACCGTGGCGTGGAGATAACACAGGATGTCGCCGACGCTCCGGAATCCGTGATTCTTCCGCAGGTGACCAACGGCGTGGCAGTAAGAATGGCGATACTATACCTTCTCGCGCCCAGAAGCGGAGATATTCACGAATAGTGCGAATCGCTTATGTGGCATACGCGCCGTTGTCGAGGCAGGGGGCCGCTCCCGTGCATGTTGGGGCTGTTGTTGGCGGACTGGCGAGGCTCGGGCATTCGGTGACAATCCTCGCGCCGGAGTTCGCCAAGCCGTTCGAGCTTGAAGGTGTCGATATCCGCTTTCTTTCCGCAAGGCCTTGTAAAGCGCCGGTTTGGGCGAAGAAAGCGGGCAACTGGATTGCCGAACGGCGGGACGAGTTGGATGCGGTGTATGTCCGCGATTTCTACAACGGCAATGCCGTGCTGACTGCCGCCAAGAGGGCGAATTTGCCCGTCGTGCTCGAAGTCAACGGCCTTGTTCGCGATGAGTGCAAGGCGCTCGCAGGGAGGCTCGACTGGGGCTATTTCCTCAAGCGGCGAATCCGCATGGCCGATGCGGTGATAGCCGTCTCGCCCTACTTGGTCGATGTTATCAAGCAGTTCGATGAAGATGGCGAAAAATTCCACTTCTTGCCAAATGGCGTAGATATTAGCTTGTTCGACAACTTGCCAGACAAGTCAGCAGTCCGCGAGGAATTAGAACTTCCCGCAAATTCGCCGATTATCGGCAATGTAGGAAGTATTTTGCCGTATCACCTCGGCAGTCCGATAATCGATGTCGTGGGCCTTCTGGCGGATGAATTTCCGGATATCGCCTGCCTTATTGTCGGCGGAGGGCCTTCGGAGAGCGATTTCCGTGCGATGGTCGCCGAATCGCCGCATGCGGGGAGATTTATCATTACCGGCGAAGTTCCCAATGAGCGAAGTGTGCGATTTATCCGCGCACTTGATGTTGCTGTCACGTGGACGAACCCGCGAGCAAGCGAATCCTGCTGGCCGGTGAGATTGTCATCGTTCGCCTGCGCGGGAACGCCGATTGTCGCGCCGGACTGGGGCGTCTATAATATCTTCGCCGAACGCGGCGCTGTGCTTCCGGCGAAGGGCGGCACAGCCCAATCGACGGCAGAAGCAATAGGGCAACTTCTGCGCGATGAAGCCCTTCGGCAAAAAATTTCCCGTGCCGGAATCGACCTCGCCCGAGAAGAGTTTAGTTGGATTTCAATAGTTTCAGAAACAAATGAAATTTTGTCGAAAGTAATCAAAAAAAATCGGAGCTAATATGGAAAATGAAACGAAATTTGTAATCAAAGGCGGCAGAGTTATCGATCCCGCGAACGACATCGACGAGGTGCTCGATGTTTACGTCGAGGACGGGATGATTTCTCGCATCGGCGGCAAGAAGAATTACCAAGACAGGGCAGTAATCGATGCGACCGGAAAGCTTGTCATGCCGGGCCTTGTAGATATTCACACGCACCTTCGCGAACCGGGGCGCGAGGATGCCGAGACGATTCAAACCGGCTCGCTGTCAGCCGTCCGTGGGGGAATTACATCAATTTGTTGCATGGCGAACACTACCCCGCCGGTGGATAGCTCGGCGGGCGTCCGCTTCATCTACGACCGCGCGAGATATGCGCATTGCTGGGTATATCCCGTGGCGGCAATCAGCAAGGGGCTGAAAGGCGAGGAGCTGGCCGAGATGTTCGATATGGCTATGGCCGGCGCGGTCGGCTTCTCCGACGACGGCAGGCCGCTATCGAACGCCCAGCTTCTCCGCAACGCCATGACATACGCGAAGATGTTCGAACTGCCGCTCATGCTCCACGAGGAGGACTTGACCCTCTCGTCCGGCAGGCATATGCACGAGGGCGTCGCCAGCGGACTGGCCGGAATGCAGGCTGTGCCATCGGTGGCCGAGTCGGGCATGATTGCTCGTGATGTCCTTCTGGCGGAGTTTTTGGAGGCGCGCATCCACATCTGCCATGTTAGCGCGAAGGAGAGCGTCGATGTCGTTCGGGTCGCGAAGGAGAGGGGCGTCGATGTGACTGCGGAGGCCACAGTTCACCATCTGCTACTCACCGATGAGGATGTCGTGGCGTCCGGCTTCGACTCGAATTTCAAAATGAACCCGCCACTTCGCGCGAAGGACGACCTCGCCGCGCTTATCGAGGGCATCAATGACGGCGCAATCGATGCGATTGTGACGGATCATGCGCCGCATCCGCCGGAGGACAAGGACTGCGAGTTCGCCGTCGCGCCGTTCGGAGTTATCGGTCTCGAGACATCGGCGAGCCTCGTCTATGACAAGCTCGTCCGTCCGGGCATTATCGATGTTAAGAAAATGGTCGAGCTTATGAGCTATAATCCTGCGCGAATAGTTGACATTTCCGCGGGAACTCTCTCTCAGGGCGCAAACGCGGACATCGCGATTTTCGACCCCGAGCACAAGTGGACTGTCAGTGGCAGAGCGATGGCGAGCAAATCTCGCAACACTCCGTTCGAGGGCTGGGAACTTACCGGCAAACCCGTTTGGACTATGGTTGGCGGAGAGGTGGCGTTCGACGAGCTATCGAGGTAGTCTGTAGCTCCTCCGTCCGGCGCCAGCATCCGTGGGGCCATTCGTTTCTATACGCCCTTCGGGCCAAGGGGCGACCGGCCTGGTGGCTGAGTAGGGCATTCATGTCCGAATCCAAGCCTTTCCACGCGTATCGAAGCCCCACCTACAAAAAAGGGCGACCCACCGGCTCGCCCACGAACCCCTTCCGCGACCCTTGCGTAGTCGATATAAAAACGCCCGAACCGATTATGCTTCAGGCGTTTACATGATTCACGGAGAGGCCGGGATTCTCAGCGCCAGTGGCGCAGACAAAGCGGGTTCGAATCCCAATCTCAGTAAGTAAAAAAACGTCCGAACCGATTAAGCTTCAGGCGTTTATGAGATTTCGGAGAGGCCGGGATTCGAACCCGGGGTCCCGTAAGGGACAACGGTTTTCGAGACCGCCCCGATCAACCACTCTGGCACCTCTCCGATTCAAATCCTGTCAAGTAATAGATATGCGTTTCATGTTCTGGCGCTTAGCAATCATCCGAATGTGTTATTGAAGCTCGTGTTCAAATAACACATTGCACGCTCCCAAAACTCCCGCCAATTAAAGCGTCAACAATATGAAATAGACAATCCAAGCCCCGAATTTATCGACGGATTCGACTTTGTCAATAGCAAATAACAGGAAAATTTGGGCGGTTAAGAGGGATGCTGTCTGCTTCTTGAGACGGGAGTATTGATTAGAATTACTGCAAAAGAGACTAATCCATTGCCGGACGAAGAGAATTGCATGTTCTGTTGCCAGAGGGAAAAATAACTCCCCGGTTGCGAAATTGAAATTTTTTCTTATAATTATTAGATTAAATAAATGCAAAGACAAGGTCTCGAATTGAAGTTCAAACTCGTGCTCCTATTGCTTCCACTCTGCTCTGCGCTCGCTGTGATTGCGCCAGATTTCCTTCCGAATGACCCGATTGCCGTGCCCGAGTTGCGATACTATCCATCCGATGACGGCATTTATGCCGTTCGCGAGGGATTGGCGTCGGTTGCGGAATTCTACCCGCGAACGCCGATCTTCCTCGACGCGAAGGATTCATCCTCGTTGATAAACTCGTGCCTCGATTTTGTTGACTCGCGTCCGGACATCTTCGCGGTCTCATCGGGCGATTTATCGGTGCTGGGCGCAGTGAACCGCCTCGACCGCTGGTGGGTGACTTTCGCGCAACACAAGAACGGCGTTCCTGTAGAGGGCGGGCGCGTGGACTTTCGCGTCTATGGCTCTGGCAGGATGGCGTTTTGCGGGGCGAACACCATTGTAGCGTTCGAATCGCCGCGCCCGACTGTGTCTGTAGAAAGCGCAATCGAGGCTATTTATGCCGAATATTCCATAGAAGGCGAGCTTCTGGGTTATGAGCTGGCATATTGGCCGGACTATCAGCCCGAGGGCGCGCTGGGACTGCTCGCATGGCGCATCGACATCTATCAATCCGTGGAAAGACGCTTCCGGTTTTACATCTCCGCGAAAACATCTAACCCGTTATTGCACTATAGCTTAGTTCAATTCTACGATGTCCACGGAACGGGATCGATTGAGTTTCTGCCGAAATTCCACGACGACTCGCTGGAAACCGCGCCGTTTCAGTTCGGCAACATGAGCCTCAGCTTTTACACCGGCGCAACTACCGATCGTGCAGGCGATTATCGCGTCTCATCTTACTTGACAGCTAATCAGCCTCTGCGAGCGCGCCTCAAGGGGCTTTGGGTCGATGTTATCGATGTGGCCGGCGAGGACGGCCTTTATGAACATTGGCTGAGGCCTCCGGCTGAACACGATTTTCACTTTTCGACTGCATACGCCGACATATACGAGCTAAATCTATACTATCATACGACTTACATTCACGAGTATTTCAAGAAACTCGACCCGCCGATGAGCGCGCTCGACTATCCCGTTCCGGCGCGGGCGGGCGTGGTGAGCACGCCGGAAAACGCCTTCTGGGACGGATATGCCACGAACTACGGCGCAGGCGGCTCATATATGCGCAATTTAGCGCTGTTCGCGAATATCATCTACCACGAATTCGGGCACGGTATCACCGGATGGCTTTACGAGGGCGCGTATTTCCCATATTCGGGGCAGTCCGGCGCGATGAACGAGGCTTTCAGCGACTATTTTGCGGCAACGAACCTCGACGACCCGCGCATCGGATATAAAACGCCGCGCCACACCCAGACGATGTTTCGGACGATGGACAACAACCTCAAAATGCCCGACGACTGGACAGGCCAAGTCCACGCCGACGGCAGGATTTTCGGCGGCGCGCTGTGGACTTTGCGCCGTCGAATCGAGGTTTCCCGCGCGGACACGATAATCCATTTCACGCGATACGCAACACCGAACACTTTCAACGGTTTCGTGCCCGAGGCGCTTTTTACCGACGACGACGACGGCGACCTCTCCAACGGCACGCCCAACTGCGTGGACATCTTCGCGTCATTCGCGCGGCACGGCATCGGCCCGGGGACTTTCCCGCAACTTGAACTCTCGTATGAACTTATCGAGCGCGGCGATGGCGACGGCTTCTTCGAGCCGGGGGAGAGCCTTCTCATCGTGCCAAAAGTCATAGCCGATGGGGGTTTTGCGTGGCCGAACATCGTGAATTTCCGCGGAAGCGTTTCGATTTCGGAGGGTGCGGGATTTCGGGTGGCGGAATCTGTGTCGCACTTCGCGCCGACGATATTCCCCGGCGATACATCTATGGGCACGCCGATAGTGCTCGAAGTGACAGACTACGACGAATCTCATTTCGTTGAAGTTGTTGTTTATTATGAAGCTATGAACATCACTTCAGAAATAGCTGATACTTTTCGCTTGTTAGTTGGTTTTCCACAAATACTTATAGTTGATGATTGCCCCGATATTTCCGCTCGAAATCTGCGCTTTTTCACCGGCGCACTCGACGAAATCGGCGTCACGTATCACGCGCATAAGACCGCCGGCGGGGAACTTCCCGCGAATATGAGCGATTTTGGATTACTGCTCTGGTTCACCGGCAACGACACATCAGGCACAGCTATCGACGAGGACGACGCCGTCAAACTCGGCGAATATCTCGACGGCGGCGGCAAAGTCATACTCACCGGCCAGAACATGACTGTGCAATTTGACGAGACCTTCCTCGACCGACACTTCGGTGCTGTGCATAAGGATGTCGCCGGCGCGTTGAGTATAAACGGCATCGAATCCCCCATCCTTCGGGGTTCGGAGAGAATTTTCCTCTTTGGCGCACCCGGCGCGGGCAACCAGCGCAAACCGACATCGATAACCACCACGCGCGGCGAGCCTATCGCAAGCTACCAAAACGGCGACACCTGCGCCGTCGTCCACGACAACGGCATCTCGCGAACGGCACTTTTCGGCTTCGGGCTTGAGGCCGTAAGCGGCGCGGTTTCTTCGGTTTCACTGCCGGAGCTGATGGCTCGCCTTATGAACTGGTTCGACATCCCGACAGGGATCGAATCGTCGCGCGCATTGCCGGAGGACATCGCAGTGATCCGGGTTTCGCCGAATCCATTCAACGCCGCTGTCAAGATAGAAATGGAGTATCCAGTTGGGGCGCGCGATGCCTCGCACACCAGTGTCGTAATCTTCGACATCTCAGGACGCCTCGTCAGGTCTTTCGATATTGACCCGACAAATCCTTCGTTAATCTGGGACGGCTTAAGCGAAGACGGCGTCGAAATGCCGTCGGGGACTTACCTTATAAGAAACACGACTGGCGGAAAAACCATACACGGCAAGGCGGTTCTAATTCGATGAGCGAAATTTCGAACAGACTCGAGTTCGCAAAATTTCTCGCGCTCGACGCGGGTGAAATATTGCTGGAGCACTTCGGCAAACGCATTGACGGCAACATGAAATCCGAGCGCGAGGTTGTCACCGAGGCGGATTTGCGCTCGGAGGAGTTCATCCTCAAGGCTATCGACGAGAAATTCGGCGAGCCGGTGCTCAGCGAGGAATTCAACCCGGAGACGACCAGCGACGGCGCGCTCTGGATAGTCGATCCCCTTGACGGCACGAACAATTTTGCGATGGGCTTCCCGTTTTTCGCCGTCATCATTGCGTTTGCTGTGGGCGGCAAAACCCAACTTGGCGTGATCTACGAGCCGATTCGCGGCGAACTTTTCTGGACAGACGGCGAGTCAGCTTTCCTCGGCGACGAGCGCATTTTTGTCAGTGAGACGGCGCGGCTGGGCGACTGCATGTGCGCCACGGGGTTCCCTTATCTCCGCGAGACGGGACGACACTCGAACCTCGAAAAATTCGTCCGCGCGGCCATGTCCGTCCGTGGGATTAGGCGCGCGGGGAGTGCCGGTCTCGATCTCGCTTACACTGCGGCAGGTCGCTTCGATTTTTACTGGGAGCCGGGTCTTAAACCGTGGGACATCGCGGCGGGGGAGTTGCTTGTTCGATGTGCGGGCGGAAGGACCTCGGATTTATCGGGAGACCGTTGGGAATTGGGCGTTGGCGAGATTTTCGCCGCAAACCAGAAGATTTACAACAAGGCGTTGACCATTATATCCAGTGGATAGAAGAACTTTCAAGCAACGCATTATGCTCTTTCTGGCGGGAACTTTGCTCCCTGCCGTTATTTATCTACTTGGCGCGACATGGCGCGTGAAAATTATTGGCAAAGAGCACGAGGAGTCAGCTGGGAAGCCCTTGATATGGGCGTTTTGGCACTCGCGCATGTTGCCGTTGGTATTCGCATATCGGAGGCAGGGCATAGTCGTGCTCGTATCGCGAAGTTTCGACGGCGAGATAATCTCGCGGGCAATCGAGGCCTTCGGCTTTCGCACCACGCGCGGAAGCTCGTCGCGGGGAGGTTTGCGAGGGTTTCTGCAGATGATAGATGAACTGAAAAACGGCGCACTCGTAGCTTTCACTCCCGATGGCCCGCGCGGCCCCGCGAAAGTGGTGAAGTCGGGAGTCGCGGGAGCATCGATAAAATCCGGAGCACCGGTGATACCTGCCGAAGTGATAGTGAGATCGAAGTGGACACTTAATACCTGGGATGAGTTCATTATACCTAAACCGTTTTCGTTCATTGATATAATGCTATCAAAACCCATTTATCCGGAGGGCAAAGACATCGATGAACTCACTTCGATTATTCAGAAACGGTTCGACGAAATGACTGCAAATTAATATACAATAATTAGATACATGATACTTGTTTGGAACATACTACTCGCGCTCGCGATTCTCGTGCTCTGGCCGCTTGCCATTATCTTCGCAATTCTCGGCAAGCACCGCCTTCTGTGCAGGCTTGGGTTTGTCCCAAAGTCCTATGGCAAGAGCGTTTGGATACATTCTGCGAGCGTTGGCGAGGCGGGCGTTTCCGCGTCGATTCGCGACATGTTAAAAGAAATCGACCCGACAGTCAATGTTTTTATGACAGCAACAACGAAGATGGGGCTTCGTCGCCTGAAGGCGATATCTGCTCCGAACGACAGATTCTGCGCGTTTCCGCTGGATTTCTATCCATTCACCGCTTTAGCATATAACCGTAATAAGCCCGACTTATTAATTGTCGTTGAAACGGAATTTTGGCCTAATTTGTTGACAATCGCCAAGAAACGCGGAATTCCCGCTATTCTCGTCAATGGAAGAATATCACAGAAAACCGTTTTTTGGGCGAAACGTTTTCCAAGAACATTTCGCAAAATTTCGGATTGCTTCTCAGCTTTTATGATGAAATCTGAAGACGATGCTAATAATCTCATCTCTGCGGGAGTTCCGCCCGAAAGAATTCAGACGCTGGGCAACTTGAAATTCGCCGGAATCCCCGCAAACATCGAGCCTATAGCGAATTTCGGCAGACCAACCGTTGTTTTCGGGAGTGCGCGGCCGGACGAATTCGAGGCCATCGCCGAGGCGTGCATTTCGATAAAATCGGAGTTCCCGGAAGCCCTTTTTATCTTTGCGCCTCGCCATCTCAACACCGCTCCGCAGGCGCGGTTGTCTCTCGAAAAGCATGGTTTGAGCGTTGTCCGCCGAACCACCAACACTTCGCCCGAAAATGCCGATGTATATCTCATCGACACGATTGGCGAGCTTCTCGGGTTCTATGCGTCCTGCGATGTTGCCTTTGTGGGCGGGACTTTGGCAGACTATGGCGGCCACAATCCCTTGGAGCCGGCGTTTTTCGCTAAGCCCGTTGTTTTCGGCCCGTTCAGCTCGTCGAACCGCGAGGCGTATGAGCTTCTTCTCGATGGCGGCGGCGCAATCGAAGTGAACGACGCAGAGTCCCTATCTATCGCAATCTGCGGCCTTCTGCGGGATTCACAAACGCGCGAGGAGATGGGCATTACCGCTAAGAAATTACTCGACGGCATGGGCGAAGTCGCATTGGCATATCGTAGAGCCATCGAGGAGTGGGTTTCACGATGAAATGGCTTCTCGCGCCGTTGTCGTGGGCCTTTGCCACTATTAGCTTCCTTCGCTGGAAGCTCTATCGTGCGGGCGTTTTACGCCAGAAGAAAGCTTCCGCGCCGGTGATTTCCGTGGGGAATATCGCTATGGGCGGCACCGGAAAAACTCCTTGCGTAATTTGGCTCGCCCGGAGGCTCACAGATGCCGACTTTTCGCCTGTCGTTTTGACGCGCGGATACGGAAGAACGCACAAGGGCAGAACAGTGCTCCAAGGTGATGCCCTGACGGCGCGTCTCGCCGGCGACGAACCTTCCCTGATGGCCGAAAAAATCCCCGACGTTCCCATCGCCGTCCACCCCGACCGCCTTGGATCGGCCCGCGAGGTGGGTGTTTGCGAGGGCAGGGTCTTCATCCTCGACGACGGCTTCCAGCACCTCAAACTCGCGCGAGACTTCGATATAGTGCTTCTTCTCGCGCACGATCCATTCTCGGGCGGGCGTTTCTTCCCGCTCGGCGGCCTTCGAGACGGCCTCTGGCGGCTTCGGGAAGCCGACGCTATCGTTGTTGTTGGCGAAGGCGGAATTCCTCCCGAACTTCGCTTTCTCGCGCCCGATGTGCCTGTATTCACAGCGGTAAAATCCTTCACGGGCGTGAAAACGCTTGCGGGCAAAACTGTCGAGAGCAGGGTGCTCGAAACCTCACCAGTATTAGCTTTCGCGGGAATCGGCTCGCCGGAGAGCTTTGCCGAGACTGTCCTCGCGACAGGTGCGGAACTCCGCGATTCCGTCTGGTTCCGCGACCATCACCGATACACAATTGCCGACATCCGCGAAATAGAGCGGCGCGCGGAGGAATGCAACGCCGATATTCTCGTCACGACCGAAAAAGACGCCGTCCGTTTGGCGGGCATTACCCCAAGACTCGAAACTTATGTTTTATCTATCACTATGAATATCAATGAACAAGATAATTTGCTTAAACTAATTATTGATAGAATTAAAGCATCTAAAGG
>OMKS01001111.1_pt1 | contig 24593 bp, 16 predicted proteins | sample 1674721 | NCBI WGS metagenome assembly OMKS01 (sample SAMN06264996, study PRJEB25208) | sediment metagenome | isolation source: hot spring sediment | place: USA: California | collected 2014-09-02
CCGGAACCGCGTTCTGTCGCTCCCCAGTCTGAAACATAGAACGGTTCGAACGGGGCCGCCGGAACGTCGATCGGATCACCCGTTTCAACCGTGATGCCCATCAGGTTGAACTGACTCATGGCGGTCGTGATGCCGTCTCCGATGCCGAAACCGATGCCGTTGAATTTTGTGGTGACCTGCAACGTATCATTGGCGATGCCGCCGAACCAGTAGCTGACACCGTCTTCATGGACCAGGTAATAACGGATTTCGTTCGAGCCGTCTTCGAGGAGATGGACAGAAATCCCGAAATCATAGACGCCGGCCACGATCTCCGCGAGACGGGGGGCTTGAGGGTTCACGGCAAAAGGATAGCCGTTGTTGCCCCAGGTGCTGTTCCAGCCCCCGGCATTATTCACCATCCAGACCGTGCCCGCGCCGCCGGCGCCATTGGACATATCGGCATTGCCGGAGACCGGGGTGAACTGGTATCCGGAATGACCGCTGCCGCCGGCCCACATCGCAGAATCGGTATACTGATGATTCAGCGTTCCTTTGTCGGGTTGATAGGTCAACGCATAGCGAATCGGACAATAGTGAGAACCCGGGCCTTCACCGACATATTCCAACTGGCCGCGAACGATCACCGCCTGTTCCGCCGTCGCTTCGACTTCATCGAAGCCGCCGAAAATGGTCGCCCATGTGGCGGGAGGGGCTCCGTCGCCCATCCCTGCGTCTCCGGCCGGCGTCTCCGCCGTATTTAAAATCGGCCAGCCGGAACCGCGGTCTGTGGCGCCCCAGTCGTCTACAAGGGCTTGTGCGTAGACGGATGCGCCGACCAGCAGCGTAATCAGGATTACGCTCAGTACTCGTTGCTTTTTCATAATCCCTCATCTCCTTATACTTGTTTGCCTGGTTTGAACTTTCTTTACAGATTTATTACCCAAAAAAAACCATTCACCACCTCCTTCGATCGAATAAAATGGTCCTGTTCCGGTCACACCAGGTATTGCAAACCGGGCGTGGCCGGAACAGAAATCTTACCTGATTATTTCATGAATGTAAATTTCTCCGTGAGAGAAACGTCTCCGGACTCCAGCCGGTAAAAGTAGGTCCCGCTGGCCAGCCCTGTGCCGTCAAAGGTCACCTGATGCTGTCCCGCCTGTTGGACACTTTCGACCAGTGTCGCCACTTCCTGTCCGAAATAATTATACACTTTCAGAGTCACCTCTCCGGCCCGGGGTATCTTGTAATGAATCTGGGTCGTCGGGTTGAACGGATTGGGACTGCAGCTGAGGCTGAATCCGGAAATCAGGTTGCTCCTGCTTCTTCCGGGTCGAACGGAGGTACCGTCCGGCGTGCCGGTTTCAAGCCAGTTGTTGATGACGGCCCATTGTTCGTCGCGCTGCGTTTCCCAGGCTTCGAGTTGATCCGGATACCAGTTCAGGTCGCCCAGCGGGAATCCGCCGATCGCCGCGGTCTGGTAGGCCGCATGATTGTAGGCCAGATTTTCCGGAAGGGGCCATTGCTGGTTGAATCCCGCGGCCGGTTTATACGACCAGTCGATGTCGGCGTGGGTGCTCCATTTGTACTCGATGAACAGTTTCAATGTGTCCACGTTGGTGGGCGGCACGATGAAATCCGGGTCCTCGTCGTAGATGGTCGCCCAGTCCACGTTCAGCTTTTGGAAGACCTTGTTGCCGTCCGCGTCCGTGGAATCGATAAAATCGATCTCATTCTGCCCCAGCATCGGAGGCGGGTTACGCAGCAGGTCGCTTTCTCTGCTCCTGATCCTTTCTTGACACCAACCACAGTTCGTATACCAGTCCAGCATCCAGTCCTGATACAGATAGGCGAGGTTGCCGATAAACAGCTTCCGGTCGTAGTCGGTAAAGGGAACTTCAAAACCCATGGAATCTACGGCTGTGATGCCGTTGATCAGGCCGCCGCCCGGGGAATTGCATTTCCCGTCCTGGAAATCCCTGTAGGTCTGACCCGCGTCACACACATCGACCGCCCGGTATCCCATCATGGCGGGATTGACAAAGATAGAGTTTGTGATCGATGCGGTTTCCAGCCAGCCGGCGGACTGCCAGGGCCATTCGATCGAATTCACCATGGTGCAGTGATTGATTTGTACATTGCTCCCGTACTCGTTCCCCTCCTGCATCACGATCCGGCTGAGATTCGTAAAGGTACAATTTTCGAAAAGGAGATGTTCGTAATGCCAGCCTGAACTCTGGTAGGGAAACGAAACCGCGCGTCCGTAATACTGGAAATGGGGATCGTTGCCGTTCCGGAAGTAGCAGTTGGTAAAAGTCCCGTTGAACTGGGTCGATTTGACCGTGATCGCACCTGCGGCCTCGGCCCCGATCTGAAAGTAGTCGAAAATACAGCCGTCGAAAATCCCGGTCTCGGGTTTGTTTTCCGCGTTCTGATTTTCGAACACGATCGAAGCGGTCATCTTGCCGCCCTGGGTATCCGTGAACCGCACCCATATATTTTTCATGGTGATATCGCCATAGCTCTGGATCATGTACTGCCTGTCGATGCCTTCTTCGGTCCAGAGGATCTGCGGCGGGGCGGAATTTTGAACGGTTTCCGGATCCGCGTCTCCGGCCCGGAGCGGTTTCGGGGCGACGATTTCCAGGTTTTGCCCGTGATCCAGATATATACTCCGGCTCAGGACATACTGCTCGTACGGTTTCAGTTTGAACACGGTATTGTTGATGGTGCCGGCCGCGATGGCCTCTTCGATGGCGGTATTCAGGGTCCCGTACACGAAACCGGATTCATACAAACCCTGGACGTGCACGGTATCCTTTTGAGCATATGCGGGCATGCTCAGACAGACCATGACGAGTAAGAGTGCCAGTTTCTTCATTTTTTTCTCCTTTTTCTTGGATCGGTGAATACGTTTTCGATTTTTGTTTTCCAGAATTCATCCGGATCAATACCGGATTCTTACTCCGAGATTGGCCGTTAAGCCGTAGTTTTGAATCCCCCTGAATCCTCCGGTGGATTGTTGAATCCAGCGGGTATTCGCATTATTCAGGTTGCTGACATCCAGGAACAGCTCGCCGTTGTAATAGGGAAGTTTCTGGCGGGCCGAGAAATCGATCCGGAAATATTCCGTCGTGTATGAATTGTTTTCAGGATACCGTCCTCCGTTGCCTCTGGCCGAGTTGTCCTGGAAAACACAGGACATCCTGGCCGAAAACCCTTTATGATCGTATCCGATATACGCGTTCAGGACATGATTGGGCTGATCGATCAGGCGTCCCGTGGATGAGCTGTCGACCAGGAAGAATACCTGCCTGGCCTGTCTCCCTTCTCCTTCAATTCGGCTCTTCACATCATAAAACGGATACCGGGTCTCGGACCAGATCCGCGCATAGTTCATGCCGAAAACCATATTGCGAAACGGCAACGGCATGTACCAGAAACTGTGCTGAAAGTCGAATTCAAGCCCCTTGACGGTCGCGTCGAACGGGTTGTTCACAGGCCGGTACACATTGGCATTCGACTTCCCGGTCGTCGGGTTGATCATCGGGGTGACCACCTGCTGACCATCGCGGATAATCTGATATCGCGGGAGGGAGTCGATCCCGGCGGCCTCCGCGAGATCCAGTTGATAATTTGCGGTATAGACGAAGTTCTCGATCGTTTTATAAAAAGCGCCGACCGTGAACAGTCCCAGTCTGTTGGAATGGAACGATACGCTCACGTCATGATTAAAGGCCTTGGCGGGTTTCAGGTCCGGGTTCCCGGTATGGACTGCGTTACCCTGGGTAATGGTAAACTTCGGACTCAACGCGTGGAAATCCGGCCTGGAGAGCGTCTGGGTGTAGGCGTACCGGATATCCATCCATTTCAGGGGAGAGTACTTCCCCTGTACCATCGGAAGCACGAATTCGTTTTGTTTATAGGCCGTGGTATCGTACATCACCTGGGACTGCGCATTTCGCATGTCCCGCGCGTTATAGGCGAAATATTCCGTTTCCATTTTCTCATAACGCACCCCGCCGATCACCATCAAATCCCAGAAATTAATCTTGGACATCGCATAGGCGGCGGTATAATCTTCCTTGTATTCATAGTCGTTGGTGAGCTGCTGATACGGCCCGTCATACCAACCACCCTGAGCGCCTGTGCTCACCTGTCTGTTGGATGCATCGAACGCCGGGTTGCCGATAATGTAGTTTAAGACCCCATCCAGCAATTCCGGATTGGCGGCATAATAAAGATCGCCATACTTGTCTTCCAGGAAAGGATCGAAAAGAGCCCTGTCTGTATTCAGAAACGTCGTTCCCGTCAATTCTCCCATGTTGTTCGTCGTGATTCCGAACTCCTGATAAACCGCCCGCATCAGGTTGGATTGAATATCCGTCCCGTCCCCGGTGGCGCTCCCATTGAATCCCAGATAGGGCGCTTCCTGGTCGGTTGAATTGGTCTGGTTGTGGAGTTGACCACCGAATTTAAAAAACCCTGTCAGTTTATCGCCAATATTTAAAGGAAGCTCAAAATCCGCCTTGTAGGAATACTTCTTTTCCTGATAGTCGTTGCTGAACAGATTCCCGCTCCTGAGAATGACATTGCTGTCACCTCTAAATTTCGTAAGCAGATAGATGAGATCCTCCGGCACTTTGTTGTCGCGGGGAACACCGGCCTGCAGGGCGTCGGTCTGATTGAAATTCAGGACGGGCAATCTGTCCGTCAGGTTATTGGAAGCGGTATAACTGGCCGACAAATCCGCTGTAAAATAAGCAAAATCATAGTCCAGTTTCAGAGAATGCATTTGCTGGTCGATGATGTTTTCGCCGAAACGAAGCTCCCAGTTCATCCTGCCGCCACTGTAATCAATGGTCTGTCTGTGGTCCGTATAATCCGAATTGATTCTCGCCAGCATATTGACAAATTTGACGGATCCCCTGGGGAGATTATAATCCAGAATTACATTCCCCCCATACCGTTTCCGGGTCTCGATATGCCTGTTGAATGAAACGGAATTGACTTTGACCGGACGAAAACCCGTGACCGGATCCCTGACTACCTCTTCGCCGGCTATCCCATAATTGGCGTCCATATTATCCGAATCCCGGTCGTACGATTCGGCATTCACCAGCGCATAGATACCCAGCTTGTCATCGAGAAAACGGCCGCTTCCGGACGCGACGGCCCGGTAGTTTCCCAGCGTGTTGCTTTTGGCCGTATAACCCTGCTGCCACAATACATTCCAGTGAAAATCCGGGGGGGCTTCCCTCAGCTCCATATTCACCGTTCCCCCGATTGAATTGGCGTTCATGTCCGGAGTCAGCGATTTGTACACCGAAATCATCCGGATCATGTACGGCGAGACCATGGTGAGATCTACGCTTCGGTCATTGCTCACACCTCCGGTAGCCACATAGACATCCGAGGTCAGGCCGATACTTGAACTCCCTGTCGAAGACAGTCTAATGCCTTCAATCTCGATGGAATTATACTTGGGCGAGAGCCCGCGGATCACCACTTTGTTGGCTTCTCCGGAACTTTGAGTCGTCGAGACGCCGGGCAGGCGGCTCAGGGCCGCGGCTGCGTTAAAATCCGGCAATTCCTGAATTCTCGCTTCGGAAACGACATTGGTGATTTTATCGGAGGCAAGCTGCTGATTGATGGCCTGTATCTGGCCTATCGCCTGGGCTGTGATGACAACCTCCTGCCCTTCGACGACAGCGGCCTTGAGTTCGATATCTTGCTGTATCGTGCCGCTCGCCGGAACTCTGATCTGGATACTGGCGCTTTCATACCCGATATATGATATTTCGAGTGTCACCGGTCCCGGCGGCGCATTGGGAATTACGTACTGACCGTTCAGATCCGCCGCCGTACCCAGATTAGTGCCTCTGATCAGGACATTGGCCGCAGGAAGCCCATCCTTGGTGTCCGCATCAAACACGTTACCCTTGATCGTCGCCCGCGCGAAAAGCGACTGGGACATCAGAATAATCACAATCCCCGACATTACAGAAAGTTTTCTTCTGCCGATATGACGACCGGCATGCAATACGAGCGAATGAATCGCCGTCCTGATTAAAATAGCTGCGTTTTTCATGATCTCTAATCCTTGATTTTTTTGTGATCAACTCACAATTATCCGTGAATGGAAGTATCGGTAATCCGCCCCTTTGAACTGACTATCACGGGAGCGACATCACCTCCTTCATTTTTTTTTTATCGGGTGAAAAAAATATGATATCATGTATGTGTTGCGGTTTCAGGGAGGGACGTGAGCGAACACGCATGAGAGACATTGAATTACCGTTTATAGCCACAGATCGGCAACCGGCTTTTTCTGAATGGATTTTGAGGGGGCCGGCCAGGTTGAGTGAACGAGCACGCAAGAATGAAATCAGACGGAATAAAAATGGTTTATGAAGGTATAAAAAAGGTTCCGGATGGATGGCTGTACCGTCTGCTTTACAATGTTTACAAACACATGTAAATTTACGGCGTTTATAATTCATCCTTATCCCCTTCTACGACCAGTACCAATCTAACACTACCGATGAATGATTGCAAGTATTTTTTAATCGTTTTCATGCTTCACCACGAAACCACCTTCTCCTTTTCCGGGAAGAGGCGATCACCGCATGGTCCGAATCACGTCTTTCAGATGCTTGCTTCATCCGAAGCACCAGGAAATTCCCCGCCAGAATCAGCGTGACCCCGGCGAAAGAGAATCCTAACTATGCATACCCTTGAAAAAAAACTAAAGAGGGTGAGTGTAATGACCGGTACGACGAGGGAATTCTTTTATTTGGGTGGATAAATTCTCGTGAGTAGTCTTATTTACTTACCCGCCCGATTCAACTGGGTACCAAAAAGAACTGAGGAAAATGATCGCATAGAAAATTAAACCTGAAAAAAATGAAGCTTTTATACCTAGAGTCATCAAGAATATGACAGCAAGAACTGAACCCAGTACCGACATTGCCCCATTTACTCCATACATCCAGGGGATATATTTTTTTAGATCTTCATCTCCTAAAATCTGAATCGAGGAGGGGAATGGAATCCCCAACAAAAAACCGAAAGGAACGATCATAATAAAACATATTATCGAACGAAAAAACTGACTATATCTTAACAGATGATATAAGATAATCGGGTAAAGATAAAATAAAATGCTCCCTGAAATAACAATAAATAAACTAACAACGGACAACCTTTTTTTAATATTGTCAGTATAAATTCTTTTTCCAGAATAGCTTCCTAAGCCCATACCAACCAATAAAGAACCAAGAAGTATGGATAATGAGATTGTCGGGGATCCAAGATAGAGAATGAGCTTCTGAAATAGAGAGATTTCAATGATCATGAACCCCAATCCAATACAGATAAAAACAATCAGCGAACTAATAAGAGAATTCATCTTATTCTTATTTAATCTTTTTGGTATGCCGAAAAAAGGTAATATAACAATTAAAATATTGATGCCAAGTATTACAAGCAATAACTTGAGAAAATTTTCTGGTATACCTCTTCGAATATTATAAAAAAATGGACTGTTGTCTACGCATGGTGAGACATTATACTCATATCGGTCTATGAAATTTTTTAAACCTTCAGGATTTTTATCAATGTATTTTAACAGATTATTAACGGGGGTTTTAGGTATTTCATTCAGATGATGAGGAAGATAAGTAACCGGTGGAAGTCCTTTTTGCATCTTGCTTATCATATTTCCTAAATTTATTATTTCCTCATCGGTGTAAGGATTTTTCTTGATAACTATCGTTGGAGCATAATCCTGTTCCAGTATCAATAAATGATTGAGTATATTTCTGGGATGAATACCCATCCGTTCAAAAGCGTGCATTGTTGTAATTACCAATCGAAGCAATTCCACTCTGTTATGTACTGTAAAGATCAACCGCCCTTCCGGGGTTAATACGTTTATATAATCTTGTATGGCCTCTACTGTTAAAAGATAGTTTTCACTCATGGCCAAATTATCAATGTTTTGAAGCTGTTCTGTTGAGGGAAGCGACATGACTATCAGGTCATAATTTTGTCTTGTTTTTTTAATATAATGCCTGCCTTCTGCAACATGAACTCGAACATTAGGAAAGTCTGTATAAATACCTCCATTAAAATCTCTGTAATTTTTAACTATGTTTACAAAGTCGGGATTGATTTCAACGCCGGTGATTTGTTTTACGCCCACCAATAGGCCCGTCAATATTTCCTTGCCACCCCCGGGGCCGATAACCAGCATATTGTTTTTTTCAGTCTCGTTTAATAAAAAGAAAGGAATCGAACTGGTTTTATTGATTATCAGATTATACAGCGACATATCCGGATATCTGATATCTCCTGAAAAACGGTACATCCGGGTGCCGGCGGCTCCATCAATAAAGAGATTCCTGACCATATACTGATTATCATATTGTACCAGATCAGATCTTCCGTAAATACTCCAGCGGCTATCTATGATTTGTGATATTTCGGCAGCATCTGGATAGACATGATAAAAATCTTTTTCAGGATAATTTCCAATAGAAATCCTGCCTAAATAATTTTGATCTCCGTTAATAATAATAATTGTCGTCAATATAATAATTATGAAATACGAAATTAACCTTTGTATTCTTTTGATCCTGCCATGCATAAATATAATAGCCGAGCAAAATATCAGGAGTGAAAGAAACAATACGCTATTGGGTCCTCCTAAATAATTCAACAGAACAATTGACATTACAGAACCGAATGCCGCCCCAAGTAGATCAAAGGCATATAAAGCAAAACTTTGTTTCGCTAAGAGTTTAAATAGTTGTGAATAGACAATCCCTGCAAGAAAGAACGGAATAAAGAGCAGGAAAAAGAATATATATGGATTTGTAATGTTTAATCTGATTGTCGCAATGATCAAAAAAAGGATCGATATTCCTAAAAGGGTTATTGTTTTAACAATAACCTTTGATATTTCCTTGAATTCATTAATATTTATTTTATAATACGAATAAATCCCACCTATCCCTAAACTGAGAATAGCCAGCGATAAAATAATGAAAGCATAGTTTTTAACGAAAATTACTGACGAAATTCTTGTAGCAACAATCTCAAAGCATATAATACATGCTGAAATTATTAATATGCTAAGATATACAACTGAATTCTTTTGCATTTGTATCAATTAATTCTTTTCGATATAATATCTTCATAAATTTTGATGTCATATTGTTTCCATAGTCGATCTTTGACTTCCTGCCTCTTTTTTTCTCTATGGTAGCCCTTGAAGTCTTCAAGAATGGTGTCTTTGACATCATCAAATAATAATTGTTTTTCAGGTATGATGTTTACGCATTTGATTATTGCATACTGCGCTTCTTTCTTAGCATCATAATATTTTACAGGACCAGTCGTTTCATTAAGACGCAATTGAAATGACCTTTCTCCTAAAAATGGCTCTTCAGGGCTTAGGTAGGATCTGATTCTGCCGTCACGATCGCGTATAAATGATCGAACAAACCATCTGCCGGTTGTTTCTTCAAAAGGAATTCCATTCCTGATTTCTTGCATTATTTCATTTGCTTTTTCTTCTTCAGGAAAAATCATTGCATATATATGTATTCTGTTCAATTGATAATAAAGAGAATCTTTATATTGTTGATAAAATAAATGCAGCATCTCGTCTGTGGGCACAGGAATCTGAGAGTCTATTACGGCAACGTTATACAAATAAACTATCTGATTTCGAATGGCAACATTATTTGTTTTAGGATTAAAGATATTTTTTAAAAGGTCGAGTTCTTCCGCTTTCTTTACAATGATGTCTGTACGCAATGCTTCAAGAAAATATTTCTTAAATTCCTCTTCATTTATTTTAGATAATTTTTCCGGTGACAAAACATCATCAAAAAATCGAATGCATTCTTGATAATCAACCACGCCTCTGTCATATTTTAATATCACTAAATTGTCAGTCTTCTGTAATATGTCTCTATATTCACCCCTAAAGAAAACAGGATTTTCTGACCACTTGAAGAGTTCATTCAAAGCTTTATTATTCCAAATTAATTTATCTTCATCGATCAATTCTTTTTTATCCTTTTCAAATCGTTCAATACTGCTCATACCTTCATCTTCATTATTATATTTTCTCACATATTGTGTTTTATAATATTCGGCCACCATTTCTTCATTGATTATCCGCCTAATGCTTTGAATCAAATGATCTTCTTGATCTAATCCTCTTTCAAAAAAATCATTTCGTTTCAATTGATTCGTCACCATCGCATCAAGTGCTTCACGATAGGCTTCTCTTCTATCCTTGTATCTGATATGATATTGCCAATCGATCACGTATTTTTGTAAATCATCGAAAGTAAATTTCACATCATCGCCAATTTCAGCGACAATATTCTGAGTTTCCTTGGAGTGTTCAGCACAACCAATTAAAAAGACAGAAACCATTAAGATTAATAACAATTTCATTAATTTCATATTACAACCTTTCTTTATTATTCTTTGAGAAATGAATTACTATTTACACTCCGTTTTTGAATTTTGGTTCTTAGATTCTTTTGCATAACAAAATAACAAAAATGAACCCAATTTCCGAGAAGAAATTGGGTTCATTCTTAACTGAAAACACCATTTAGATTGTAATTATTTCATCAAAATCATCTTCTTGACCTGCTTTTGATCCCCGGCAGAAATCGCATAGAAATAAACACCACTCGTAAATGCCGATCCGTCAAATGGGATCTCGTAAGATTGAGCGGTTTTATAACCCTCCACCAGGGTAGCGACCTCTCTACCTAAAGCATCATAAACCTTCAGCGTAACATCACCATCTTTAAGAAGCGAAAATTTGATGTTGGTAGTGGGGTTGAACGGATTGGGATAGTTTTGCTCAAGACTGAACCGTCCGGGTAAGCCGGCTGCGTTCTCAACAGATGATGTGGTACCGGTTTGCAATTGATTTTCAATGGTTGCATAAATTGCATCTCTCTGAGCTAGCCACTCGGCTTTCCTCTCCGGGAACCAGTTCAAGTCTCCGACCGGGAATCCACCTGTAGCCGCGGTCAGCAATTCCGCGTTGTCGTAAGAAAGATCTACCGGAACCGGGTAATCACTGAAAATAAAATTATCAGGACCCGTATTGATTAGACGCCAATCGGGCATAATGACGGCACTCTCGGTATCGCTGGTCGCTATCGAAAATTCAATTAAATTGTCGAGCTGGTCCGTGAAAAGATCTTTGGGATCCGTGAAGTTGGGGAGTACGTTATACCACTTTCCTTCGGCTAAATAAGGATAGGTCGCATCATCATCGAACATGCCCTGTGTTCTTGTATTCATCGTGATCATCTGGCTCACCCAGGTGGTCACACCGTTCACGGCATTGGCAATTAACGTCGGCACCACAACATCCAGCTTGGGATCCCAATAAATCACGTTGTTGTCGACCAGGATTTTCCTGTCCCCTTCGATATCGGGATCCGGATAGACATTGACAAGGCCTATCGGCAGCTTTTCAACATCTTCTTCACCCTCATCGATGGTGACACCGCCGTATCCCTGGACATTGCAATTAATGAAAATATTGTTCGTTGTGCTCATCGCACTCTGATACCCTAAATCCAGGAACACCAGATTGGACATGTTAATGAAGGTGTTTTGGTTGAAAACAACCTTCTCAAAGGGATTCGCCCTTAATTTATAGATCAAACCCTGAGCCATCACGTGGGTGCTGTTCTCGACCCACATGGTGTTCATCGCGGTAAACCCGTCATATACACCGCCATTGCGCCGGCATTCCTGGCCGCTCATATTGACAAAATAACAATTCGAGATATGGCATGAGAATCCCGGATTGCCTCCACCGGTGACAAAGATCCACCTTGTGCGCTCCATCAAACAATTGTCAAGGGTGAATGTCGTGTTCGCCGCGACGTTGTCAAAAAATGCCCATCCATAGCCCAGATTTTGATGGGACGGCGTAATATAGCAATTTTTAACGGTCAGATCATGCGCAATCAGAAAAGCACCGGTATTGTTGCCGCCTTCCCATGCGTAACCGCAGATCAGCGGAGGATTGGATGCCGCATCTTTGTTGTTAACCAGAATCGTATTGTCTTCACCCATCACAACAGTCGGTCTCTGGGTCGTCGGGTTGTTAATCAGCGGATAATACCCGTTTGTTTTCAACAGATAAACACGACCCGCCGGAACATCTGTCACATCCAGGGTGATGACTTGATATAATGAGTTTGCCTCCCCCTCCATATCCCAGTAATCTTTGACAACCAGAGTATCCCCGCGGACCTCATCGACATAGTCCATCAATCCTTGCGCAAAAAGCACCGGAGTTGTCAAGAGAAGAAACATGACGACAAATAAAAGCAGCCTTTTCATGGCAATACCCCTTAAATTTGTTGTTGATGAATGAACACGTTTACAAGACTCAATTCTTTAAACAATTTTTTTTTCCTCCTTTTCTCATTTCAATAAACGGAATTCGCGGACCGAAAGAATTTGATAAGTTTCTATCCCCCCTTTCTTGATTTCTAACCATCTTAGTAACTATATCTTATGCTGGCCTGAAATATCCTTGGAGAATACCGGATCGACGCCATGTTTCTCAAGATATCACCATCGAGAGATCTTCTGAAATGCCGGTAAGTATAAACGGGATTATTGAAGATATTCACGCCGCTTAATGAGACGCTAAACCCTTCAATCGGAAGCCTCTGCCTCAGCGCAAAATCCCATTTATATACATTTCCTGTAAAATTATCGGCTTCGGGCCTGTTTCCGATATTGGTGACTACATCCCCCTGCAAATTGAAAGAAATCCGTCCTGAAAAACCTTTATAGTCAATGCCAAGCGCCAGATTCAGATTGTGATTGCCCTGGTGCAAGAGCCTGGCATTCCGTATAGTATCCGTTGTTACATATTCAAATCTGGGTCTGTTGGTAACCGGATCACGGCTGGTTATCGTTCGATTTCTGATCTGCTGATAATCCATATCGGACCATGATCTGGTATAGTTGACATCCAGCACCACGGAATTAAAGGGTTTCGGCAGATACCAGAAATTTGTCTGCCACTCCAGCTCGACACCTCTGACATATGCAGGATTCGGGCTGTTGATATAGGTCGTTATTATTTGTGATGGACCCGGAGGATTGGTCTTTAATACTCCAAAAACTTCCTGTCCCGGGAATGACACATTATAATTACTTAGGTTTTGAAAATATATATCTGTTTGAAAGAATGTGTTGTCGATCTTCTTATAGAAGCCGCCTACCGTAAACAGACCTATTTCATTCGTGTAAAAAGACAAAATGGCATCATAGTTTGTCGATATTGCCGGTTTCAGATTTGAGTTACCCGCCCACGCATAACCGCCGGGTTCATAATATACACTGGGCAGAATGGCCCTGTAATCAGGCCTTGATATCCCCTTTGTATAAGCAAGCCTGACATCAAACCAATCTGTCAATTTATAACGAAGATGGGCATTGGGGAAAAGATCAACATCATTACGATCGACTGTATTCAGCGTATCGGGCACGAATCCATAACCGTACACAGAATGTGTACAAATAACGAATTTGCCGTTATAGTCCATATTGTAGTGTTCATATCGCAGTCCGCCGATCAATGACAACCTGGGACCAACGCGAAAATCTCCCATTAAATAACCGGCAGAAAATGTTTCGGTTCCATCAAAATCATCCCGGTTCGAATAGGGCATATGCCTTGCGGGCTGCCAACCGGCTATGGATGTCTCCATATACCGGTCCATCAAATCCCGATCATACGCGTATCTAAAAGGATAATCTCCATTCAGGAAGTAATCTCCCCTCTTATAATCGAAATCGCGGAGATAAGAAAACCGGACCGGATTTTGGGGGCTGAGCCCCGGGTGGTCCGGGAAAAAGTCTTTCGTACCATAGTAATAATCCACATCATAAGAACCGTTAAAATAAGACTCCACATCGTTTGTCCGCGTTGATTTTGTAAATTTTCCGCCGAATTTTATTTCAGAGGAAACATATTTTGAAAGTGTTATCGGTACCGAAAAATCAAGCGTCGCATTATAGACGTGCTGCTTGAATGCTTCTTCACGGCCGACCACCCAGCCCTGCACCGTGGCATCATTCGCGTCAGTCTCAGATTTGGGTATGTCCAAAGCATCGTAAATCGTAAAAAATTGCCTTGCGTTTGGATATTGTATCGCATTCCCCTCGGCATCACGGCCATATGGGTGGGGATCCGGGTTATGAAAGGACATGAATGCCCCCCCATCCCCATACCTAAGAAGGGTGTTTTTATCAGAATAGGAATGAGACAGGGAAAGTTCTGTTTTGATTCCACCTAAATTGTATTCCGCCTGTAAAGCGTTAATCAATAAATCTTTTTCATACTTGTCTCTATCTATTGCGTAGCTTCCCCGGCTTACATCAAAACTATAAAGATTCTGAAAGAATGTATTATTGCTTAAGTTGTGTGTATAAGTATTTTGAAGAACTATTTTCCCCTTGGGCAACACATAATCCACTATAACACTTGCACCGGCGTTTTCAATCTCGTTCCATTGATCTTCCATACGATAAGAATCCATCTGATATGGCGCCTCACCATAGAGTATGTCGCCGACTCCACGAATACCGAAAGAAGCCGTAACGACATCTTGCCCGATATTGGAGCGGTCTGCATTCCCTTGAATGAAGATTCCCAACTTATCGTCGAAAAACCGATTGCTGACACTTGCCCATAACTTATAATTGTCGGCAGTCCTGTCGAGCGTATTATAATTGCCTTGTGAAAATAGATCCAAATGAAAACCCGCAGGCGCCTCCCGCAGCCTTAAATTAACCACACCACCGATTGTGTTGGCATCCATGTCCGGAGTGAGCGCCTTAATCACTTCGATGCCGGAAAGCAGATTTGATGATATAAAACCCAGATTCGTTGAACGGTCATCCATATCCGTGGATGGCACTTGTATGCCGTTGATAAGCACGGTATTCAATTTGGCCTGAACCCCCCTGATAACCACCTTGTCCCCATCCTGGAGAGAAATACCGGGCAACCTGCTGAGTGCGGTGGACGCATTGTCATCCGGCAATTGATGAATCTTTTCGGATGAGACAACGTTTATTATCGTATTTGACGCAAGCTGCTGATTAATTGCACCGCGCTGTCCCATTGCTTGAGCGGTAATCACCACTTCCTGGCCTTCCAGTACTTTAGGGGAAATCATGAAATCATGCCTGACCACCTCTCCAGGACGGCCTACTTTGATTGTTGTGCCCTCTTCTTCATACCCGATATACCGCACAGACACCTGATATGAACCTACGGGAACCCGGTTGATCACATATCGACCACTAAAATCCGTCGACGCCCCCAAACTGGTTCCCTCCAGATAGACATTGGCACCAATCAAAGGGGCGCCCGTTTCCTGATCCGTGATGTTTCCCTGTATCTGCCCGGTATTTTGGGCATAGATTGCACTCAGAGGAAAACTAATGAGACACAAAAACGAGAACAACATACTTTTTTTACACATAGTATTTGCCTCCTTATCAAAAATTTAAAATGAGTGACTGATTACATGCGATGTGTACGAAAACACCTGCTTTGCAAAAAAAAACGATTCGTGATCATATAGTGCTTTCGATCAAGCGTGTGCGTGCACTCTGACATCGTTAAAAAATCCTCCTTATTTCTTTTTGAATTAGTCCAATCTAAGAATACAGATCAATGATTGCAAGTATTTTTTTATTATTTTCATGCTTCACCACGAAGCCACCTTCTCCTTTTCCGGGAAGAGGCGATCATCGCATGCCCCGAATCACGTCTTACAGATATTTGATTCATCCGGAGCACCAGGAGATTCCCGGCCAGAATCAGTACGATCCCGGCGAAGGAGAATCCGGACCATGCATACCCTTCAAAAAAACCGGAGAGGGTGAGTGCGATGACCGGCACGACGAGGGGTCCGTATGCCGCACGGTCCGCACCGATTCGCCCGATCAGGGTGAGGTAAGCGCCGAAGGCGATGACCGATCCGAAGACCGACAGATAAATCAGGGAGGCGGTATAGCGGAAAGTCCAATCAAAAACGAAAGACTTGCCGGTCACAATCGCGATGAAGAGCATGACGAACGCGGCGTATCCCATGCTCCAGGCGTTGGTCTGAAGCACAGGCAAACCCTGTCTCTGGTTACGCGCCGATGTGATGTTTCCCAGCGAGTATATCACCGTGGCCGCGGCCGAAAGCAACAGTCCGTACATTCCGCCCTGCCGCAGTGAAACCCCGGAGATTTCCGGCCAGAAAATCAGGATAACCCCAGCAATCCCCAGAGAGGCGCCCAGGACGACCTCCAGGGAAATCCGGGATTTCAGAAACAGGGCGGACAGCAGGATGTTCATAAAAATCAAAGAAGAGGTCACGACTGCGACAAGCCCGCTCGCGATCCGGATCTCGGCGATATAGACCATCCAGTAACCCACGGAAAAAAGCAGTATCCCCTGAATCGCCATCCATACATGTTCCTTGAACGAGAATCGCATCGGACGTCTCGTCAGGACGGAAAAGAACATCAAAATGAGAGACGCCGACGAGAAACGGTATATCACGGAGATGAGGGGGTCTACCTCGCCCAGCTGAAATGTAATGGCCAGCCACGTGGTTCCCCAGACGAGGATAACGGTCAGATAGAGCAATAGGGATGACATCTTCCGGTTTATCCCTCCCGGGTCTGGAGACGTCGAATCATATCCGGCATCGACCTATACCGGATCGACAGAAAGAATGGATTCAATATAGAAAATTTCATCATCGAATACAATCACCTTCTCCGCGTACGTTTTCCGGAATAAAAAAATGCCGCCTGACCGGCAAAACAGACAACGATTGATTATGTGTAAAGTTTTGTTGGATGCAAAACGGATTTGTTGTATATTTTTATCAATTTTCCGGGAGATTTGACATTCAGGCACCGGCCCGGAAAAATCCAAGTCAATGTGCATGAAAACAACTTTTCCAAAAAAAAGGGAATCAGGATGGATCTCAATCTGCTGACCGATATCTTGATCTACGGGATCGGAGGACTGGGTATCTTCCTCTTCGGCATGAAACAGTTGTCCGAGGGCATGCAGACCGTCGCGGGAACCCGCCTCAGAAAATTAATCGGAATGGTCACGGAAAACCGGATCGTCGCCTGCATGGTAGGCATCTCCGTCACGGGATTGATTCAATCGAGTTCGGTCACGTCCGTCATGGTGGTCGGCATGGTCAACGCCGGCCTCATGACCCTACGCCAGGCGACCGGCGTCATCATGGGCACCAATATCGGCACGACGGTCACGGCCTGGCTCGTCGCCCTGAACATCACGGATTACGGATTGCCCATTTTCGGCCTATCCATCTTCTTCTTCCTTTTTTCAAAAAACGAACGGATACGATATACCGCCATGATCTTCGTGGGGCTCGGCATGGTCTTCTACGGACTGGAATTGATGAAGACCGGCATGAAACCCCTGCGCAACCTGCCCGAGTTCGCATCCCTGATGCTCACTTTTCAACCCTCAGACCTATTGGGCCTGCTGAAATGTATTCTCGGAGCCGCCCTGTTCACCGCGATCATCCAGTCTTCCTCAGCCACCATCGCCATCACCATCACACTCGCGACCACCGGGGTCATTTCATTCGAAACGGCCGCCGCCCTCGTTTTGGGCGAGAATATCGGAACGACCATTACGGCATTCCTGGCTTCGCTGGGCACCAACACCACGGCAAGACGCGCCGCATTCTCGCACATCCTGTTCAATCTGACCGGCGTGGTGATCATGATCCCGCTGTTCAAATGGTACATCATGCTTCTTTCGGTCATGCTCCCGGAACATCTTCCGGTCGCGTCCCGGATCGCGTTTTCCCATACCTTTTTCAACGGATTTGTCCTCATCCTCCTCCTGCCGGTGCTTACCCCCTTCACCCGGTTCGTGGAATGGATCGTCCCCGGGAAAAAGGTCAAGGAAAAGAGCCACCTGACCCATCTGGATATCCGGCTCTACGATACGCCCGCATTCGCCATCCAGCAATCCTATCTGGAAATCCTGCTGATGAGTACGAATATTCAGAAGATGATGGACTGGTTGAAAACGGTGATCGCCGGGGACGAACAACAGAAGATGCTGGAAGACAAATTATTCCATCGCGAGAAAATATTCGACATCATTCAAAAGGAAATCGTGGAATTCATTGACAGGATGATGACCGGCACGTTGAGTCACGACATCACGTCCGAGGCGAGGATTCAGCTCCGGATGGCGGACGAATTTGAGTCGGTCAGCGATGATATCGTCTCCATACTCAAACTCAGATGCCGCATGCGAAACACGCAGATCGCCTTCAATGAGACGGGAAGGCAGGAACTCCTCGGACTCCATGACGACGTCAACTCTTTCCTGCTGATGCTAGACGGGGCGTTGAGATCCAGGAACCTGGATGCCGTCACGAAGATCAAGACCCAGGGCTCCCAAATCACGCATCTTGCCAAGGATATCCGGACGAATCATCTCGATCGCCTCGAGAGAAAACAAACCTCACCGCTTCTCAGCCTAATTTTCCTCGACATGCTGAACGGATACCGGCGTATCAAGGATCACGGCATCAATATCGCCGAAGCGCTGGCTGGAGAGAAGTAGGAGGACCGGTCATCCGAAACGGCCGGTGATATATTCTTCCGTCTTCTGCTCGACGGGATTGGTGAAAAGGTCTTTGGTGTCGCCCATCTCGATCAGATCGCCCTCGTAAAAGAACGCGGTGTGATCCGAAACCCGTGCGGCCTGCTGCATGTTGTGGGTTACGATGAGGATGGTATAGTCCCCCTTCAGGGTGGCGATTAGGTCTTCGATGTGTGTCGTGGCCCGCGGATCGAGGGCGGATGTCGGTTCGTCCATCAGCAGAATCTCGGGATTCACCGCCAGCGCGCGCGCCAGACACAACCGCTGCTGCTGACCGCCGGACAACCCGAGTGCGTTTTCATCCAGACGGTCTTTCACTTCATCCCAGAGTATGGCCTGCCTGAGACATTTCTCGACCAGTTCGACCAGTTGTCCCCGGTTTTTGATGCCGTGCAGGCGCGGTCCGTACGCGACATTGTCGAAAATGGTTTTCGGAAACGGATTCGGCTTCTGAAAAACCATCCCGATCCGTTTACGAAGATAGACCACATCGATCTGAGGTGAATAGATGTCACACTCATCAAAAACCATCCGGCCCTTCGTATAACAGCTGGGGATCAGGTCGTTCATCCGGTTGATCGCCCGTAAAAACGTGCTCTTTCCGCACCCGGACGGCCCGATGATGGCCGTGACATGTCCGGCCCGGATGGTCATCGATACCTTCCTGACGGCTTCGTTCGCTCCGTAGAAAACAGAAAACGCTTCGGTAATAAGATGATCCCGGTTCGTTCCCGTCTCCGGGGCGTCCGGGACCCCGGAGGTGCTGAGGCGCTCGGCCTGCTCCCCGGAATCGGGTTTCTCCCTGCCGAGATATACAGGAGACACAGAAAGAGACATGACCTATCCTTTCAGCTTTCGGGAAACACGTGCGCGTAGAATGATGGCGGCCAGATTGAGGACCAGAACCAGAGACACCAGGGTCAGCACCATGCCGTACTGCACATGCCGGATTTCGTCGACCGCCTCGTGTTCCGTACTCAGATTGTAGATGTTCCAGGGAAGCGCCGGCGTGGGCTGAGAGAAGGTCTGCCATAATTTGAGAGGCCTGCCGACGCTGACCGCGGCGGTGAAGATGATCGGAGCGGTCTCCCCGACCGCCCGTCCCATGCTGATGACGATACCCGTCAGAATACCGGGCAATGCCGCAGGAAGAAGCACGGTCATGACCGTGAACCATTTCCCCGCCCCCAGACTCAATGCGGCTTCTTTATAGGTCTGCGGCACGGCCCGGATCGCCTCTTCCGATGCCCGGATCACGGTCGGAAGGATCAGAAGCGCCAGAGTCAGTGACCCCGCGAGTACGCTTTTGGATTGTGAAACCCCGATGGTATTGATAAAAAAGGCCAGTCCGAACAGTCCGAATACGATACTCGGAACGCCCGCGAGTGTGCTGATACTCGAACGCAACAGGCTCGTGAAAAGATCCTGCCTGGCATATTCGGTCAGATAGATGGCCGCGATGATGCCGAGAGGAATCGCAAACACCATCGCGCCGAGGGCGAGATAAAAGGTTCCGAGAATCTCAGGCCAGATGCCTCCGAAAAAATGGGCGTCGAAGGATCGGTCAAACAGAAATCGCCAGTATATGGTCAGACGCGGCTGCAGAATATCGCGGACATTTTTCTCCAGATCGTCGAAAAGATCATACAGCGAAGTCCCCGCGAATTCTTCACTCCGCCTCCGGTATACCTTCACGCCCATCCGGTCCGGATCGGAATAATCCCATTCCTGAATGAAAAGAACCTCGTGAAGTTTGATTTTTGCCCGGTCCCAGCGGGTCTGTCCGTACTGAAGCCTCCAGAGCACGGGTGTAGGCTCACCGGGAACCGGCCCCAGCAAATGACTCAGTGCGCGTTTCAGGTCCGTGAGGGCTCTCCGGTATTCACGACGGGCCTGCGGATCCATATGCCGGATTTCTTCCTCGAAACGGGCGATCCGTTCATAAATCGGCCGCCTGAACTCTTGAGACCGTTCGATTTCCCGCATGATCTTTTCCGGGTTTCCCCGGTTGAATTTCTCCAAGTTCAGACGCCGGTTTTCGACCGTCTCGGTGAATATGAATGCGCCGATCCCCCGGGCAAAGACGGGAACCAGGATAATCAAAAGCGCCGCAGCCATCAGGCCGATGGAAAAGAAACCATAGGCTGTAAAGGATCTGTCGAGCAGTTTTCTCGTTGAACGTCTCATATGCACATCGCTTATGACTTGCCGAGTCTCTTGTGCTGAATCCGGACGACCCATTCAGACAGGGTATTGGCCGCGAACGAAAAGAACAGAAGACAAAGCGCCATGGCAAAAAGAACATGATACCGGGCCGACCCCGTGACATGGTCTGCCTCACCCATATCGCCCGCAATGGTCGCGGTCAGGGTCCGGACCGGAGAGAGAAAGTTAAAGATCGGGGAAGGAATCTGGGCCGAATTACCCGAAGCCATCCAGACGACCATGGTCTCTCCGAAAGCCCGCATGACGCCCAGAATCACAGCCGCGAGAATCCCGCTGACCGACGCAGGGATGACGGTCTTGACGATCGTCTCGGCCCGTGTCGCCCCGAGCGCATAGCTGCCTTCCCGGAGTTCCCTTCCGCAGGCCTGCAGCGCGTCTTCAGACACACTGATGATGGTCGGCAGTGCCATGATGCCGAGGATGATGGACACATTCAGGGCGTTAGTCCCGCTTCCGATGACGAGGCCGAATATGAAGCGTTGCACGATCATCATCAACCCGGCGCAACCGATGCCCATAATACAATACAGGAGAATCCGAAACGCCTCCGCACGCTGCGGGAAAAACCGGTTCTTGAGCAGATCGGCCAGGATCACCGTACCGATCAGCATCAGGGGTGTAAGGATCATCCAGGCCGCGATGGACAGGAGCAGGTTGCCGTTGTCCTGAAGGGCTGGCGCAAAGACCACCAGCGCAAAAAATCCGTATGCGACCGAAGGAATGGCCGCCAACACCTCGATCACGGGTTTAACGAGTTGTCTAATCTGAAAGGAGAGGACATCACTCATACAAACCGCAGCCGAAATCCCCAGCGGAACCGAGACCAAAACCGCCCCGAGCGTGACCAGGCCGCTTCCCACCAAAATGGCCAGCACCCCGAATTCCGGACTGGCCGCAGAGGGATACCAACGCGTACTGGTAAAAAACTCGCGAATGCCCTGCGACTGAAAAAAAGGAATGGCATCTTTGGCGATGAAGTAAAAAATGAAGAAAACCGCGATGATCGACAGGGAGGTGATCAGCATGAGCAACGTCTTCCCCGCGAAAGATCCGGCTTTCCGGATGCGCCGCGCGCGGCGGCTCAGCATCAGACGGACCGTCCCGGTTTGTGTCGTGGTCTGTGGTCCTTCGAATCCGGGCATGATGGTCCTTGTTTTAAGTTTCCTGATTGTCGTGGTTCGCGGGATATTCATATCCCGGATTATTAAAATTATTCAAAGAAAGGGTTGATGTCAAGATCTTTTCGACGGGCGGGACCGTCCGGTCCGGATGCCACCCCGCAAAATTCACGTCGGATACATGCTTGAGTCGCCTCTCTTGACTTTTCTCGAAACCCTCTTCGATGGTTGGGGTCTTTCTGCCGGAAGGTGCGGCCGTCCCGTCTCCCGCCAGCGTCATTTTTGTCTTGCGACCCGTTGAAGAAATTCACCCCGCCGGCACAACAGATCCAGCGGGGCGAATGACATACGGAAGAAAATCCCACCGGGGTATTCCCGACGTTGTTTGTTTAGTATTCCGTCACCGGAATAAAGCCGATGCTCTCGATGATCTCCTGGCCCTTCGGCGTCAGATAGAGGGAAATAAAACCATGGAGATGGCTTCCCAGTTTCGGATACTTGTCCGTGAACAGATACAGGGCGCGTGCGATCGGGTACGTGCCCCGGGCTACCGTCCGCGGGGTCGGGGCGACATCGTTGATGGAAAGCGCCTTGACGGTATTGTCTACGAATCCGAGTCCAGCATAGCCGATGGCATTTGCCGTACTCTGCACACGCTGGCGTACCGCCCCGTTGCTGCCGACATACTCGCAATTCCCCGCGATCTTTTCCTTGCGCATGACGATTTCATTGAAGGTTTCATACGTGCCGCTGTTGGTATCCCGGCTGATCATGATGATCGGACGGTTAGGCCCTCCGACCTGATTCCAGTTGGTGATTTTCCCTGTGTAGATATCACGCACCTGATCTACGGTCAGGTTTTTGACCGGATTACTCGGATGCACGATAATCGGCAGGCCGTCCATGGCCACCACATGGGCTACGGGCATGACGCCCTTCTCGATGGCGGCCTTGAATTCACCGTCTTTCATAAAGCGTGACATCGCCCCGATCTGACAGGTGCTGTTGATGAGGCTCTTGGCGCCGTTGCCGCTGCCCGACTCGCTGACTGTGATATTCACACCCTTGTTCTGCTGCATGTAGAATTCGGCGAAGGCCTTGACGATCGGTCCGACCGTCGTAGAACCGTCGATCACGATCTTGTCCCCCTGCGCCGGAACCGCAACGGCGAACAACAGGACGAAACCCGCCACCAGGATTGTATTGAATATACGCATTTGGAACTCCTTTTTTTTGATCCGCAAAACCGGAAAAGAGGGACCGGGACAGTCAAACGTCCCGGTCCTGTCCCGCATGGGTTGATTTAGAACACCACCTGAACCTGAATCCTTGAGCGAAGACGGCTGTCATCTCCCTTGGCTTCATTCTTGAGCATGGCCACATCTCCGGTCAGCTTCATGCTGTGGCCGAGCTTGTTGAAGTAGACATTGAAACCGGCCATGATCTCGGTCTGGATATCATCGTCGATATCCGTATTGGGATCATAGGACGCATACCGCACAGCTATTTCGAACTTCTCCGGAACGACCATGAAGCTGCCCTGGCCGTACAGACCGCTCGATTTGGTTTCCACGCTCTGTCTTTTCTGCGACCGATTGTAATATTCACCGACCAGGTAGAGGCCGCCGAAACGGTATCCCGCGCCTCCGACATACCGGCTGTCCGCGGCAACGGTCTTGTCTTCATCTTCGGCCTGATTTGCTAAGGCCAGGTCGAAGAAGACCAGGTGTTTTTACGACGGCTTGATGTCGCCCTGGCTCATGCCGAAATCACCCAGGGGATTGACCGACAGGCGTCCGACAAAGAGAGGGCCGCGCTTCGCAATATTCGCTCCGCCTTCTCCCCCGCCGTTGAACAAACCTGCGCTGTACTGAAACTTCTTATCCGAGAGACTTCCATGGACAAGGACACCGACGTCCCGGCCGAGGCCTAATCGTCCCGCGGTGACGGAACGATCGACAAAAGTCTGCCGTCCCGAAGATTCCAGCTACTGACGATCGAAACGGACCTTGTACTGACCGAACCGGACGTTCAGCGCCGAGCTGTGCGCGTACTCGATCAACCCGTCTTTCAGAGTCGTTTGCCCTTTCTTCGCGAAATCGGACTGGAATTCCCATTTCCAGTTCTTGTACATGGAACCCTTGAGCGCCAGACGAATCCGGGGTATCGAGAAATTGCTCAGTTCGGCTTCTTCTTCATAGGTGTGCCGAACCTGGATTCGTCCGCCGATCTGCAGGGCCACATTCTCACCCTTGAACGCCACACCCTTGGCGGGTTTGACTCCGATTTCCTGCGCCGCCGCCGACACGCATAGTAAAAGCGACAGGCTCGTTAGCAACAACTTTCTCATTTCTTCTTCTCCTCATGTGTGTGATGTGTTTTCGACGAAGTGCCTGTACCCCGCCGACTGAATCGCTGGATGCATGGACTGTCTAACACCCACCGGTATTTTACATCCGGTTTGTTATAAATGAATAAAAGGATTGTTAGGAGTCCGTTAGGGCCTTAATAAAACA